>Ga0123354_10008953_pt1 | contig 15283 bp, 15 predicted proteins | sample TergutLab28metaG_2_FD_97872 | JGI IMG/M metagenome (GOLD analysis project Ga0123354, IMG submission 97872) | Labiotermes labralis P4 segment gut microbial communities from Petit-Saut dam, French Guiana - Lab288 P4 | ecosystem: Host-associated > Arthropoda: Insects > Digestive system > Gut ...
CCAATATCTCCGTAACCATTGAACTTTGGATATAGGTGTTTTGGGTTATATCGTTATAGTTTGACCTAAGGAACACTCTCCCGAAGTTAGGTCCTTTCCTCCTGGGACACCCTGTATAAAACAAATGGAAAAATTTGACTTGTAGTGGATGGCACCATATGAAGTCAAAGCTATCACAGTTTATTGTAACTGAATGTGCTAGTTTGTGTCATAATACTTATGAGATGGGTGAAAGCAATGAACAATGGTATTCTGCCCTCACATACTTTAGAGGCTTGATCAGGAATACTGATTACATGCTCCTTCTGTGCTGCAGGTTATATCAATGAGGGTGGAACTCTCAACTTGGAACGCTTCAAGAAATATATGGAAAAGTTGTCTGCGTTTGACTTTGAACAGTTCAGGGAAACGTACGCTGACCTTAAGTATTTTCAGGGTAAAACTGGACGACGTCTGGGAAGTAAGGAACGCTATAGTGTGAGTACCTAACAGTAAATTTTGTCTGTACCAAAATAATGTGGTATCATTGAAAAGAAGTGTATGATGAAGTGACATTCATTACCTTAATACTACTACCATGTTACTTGCACTACTTACCGCTCTTAACAGAAAAGTAGCTTGGTATATCGTTTAGGCTGCGGGCTAGATGACCAGAGCATTGGGGTTTCATTACCGGAAGGTGTGGAGATCTTTCACTTTGGCACTGCATCCTAGTACTGATCCAACATCCTGCGCAGTGGGTACTTGGGACTCTGTCTGCGCATTAAACCAGCATGGGCATTGTGCTAACCACTCATCTCCAGTTCGTGCCAAACATAAACCCTTCTACAAGACTGCTAGGCTCTTAGTGCATTTTAATACAAGTTGTTTTTGTATGGATTGCTGTACCAGTAATGCTATAGAGTTTTATTCAGTAGATGCCTTGTTTGTTATTTAAGTTATCAGATGTCTTGAGGTTTTTGTTGGTTTTCCTTAACCCCTCCATGCAAATGCTAAAATAGTATCTTGATTAGGCCACAGCTGGTTCCTTCACGTGCTTTGCAGTTCGTCACTCGTGAGTCATTCTACCAATTCTACCATCTAATACTACATACAGTATGGTGTATTCTATCCACCATTTATGAAAGGAAATCAAAAGAAAATTGGTTAATGTGGAAAAATGACAGTTGTGGGAAAGCATAACATGTGTCAGAAACTTAGAAAACAACATAAAAATGACAGTTATACATGTTCTACTTAGGCTTACAGAAAAATTAAACAAATGAAAAATTACTTGAATCTTTAGTGTACAGTCTTTTAAGTGTCTGGTTTCTGCTGTGGCTGGAGAACTATTCGATTTAAATACCTATTGCAGGATGATGATTTTGCCTTTGGATGAGAAGTTTGACATTGAATGGGATAGCATTTTGCCCGTTCGTCCGTTAAAGGATAATATGTATGTACAAATCACTTTTTTCCAAGGAAGGCTGTAACTGAGAACTGTTTATGTGAAGGCTTGCATTTCCGGTGAAACAGCATCAGTGCAAAGCTTGAAATATTCTGTTTATGCTTGCCAGTGGTGTGCATGTAAAAGAGAGATTTAACCATTTCCTAAGTGTATGTGCTTCTGTAAGGCTCAGCACTGGTTCAAGGTTACGTTTATATCCCTTTTCTTCTCCTTCAGCCCCCTTGTCACCATTAAAGCCTAATGATAATAGTAAGAGAGTTTCCTGTGCTCTGTGTTCCTAACTGAGAAATGGAACTGCGTGGAAGCCACCAGTTCAGATAGCTAAGAAACTTAAGCATTTTGCATGTTGCAAAATATATATAATCCCAAGCCTAATCATAATCATCTCGTCTCTTGTTGCTGCCAGAAATGTTGCACATGGCAAGTAAGAGCTGAAGTTAATATGCTTCTCAGCACCTAACCATATCCAACAGTTATGGAAGGCATTATCTCTTTTCAGCACTGGGGTCCAAGTTGTTTTCTGTGTTAACACCTGCAGTTAGTGATGAAAACATTTTACAGCTGTCAGCTGCATGACGTTATGCTGAGCTTCTGCTCCGAAAATTATCATTAGCAAAACAATGATTTTTAGTTTGATCTTATTTCCTGAGTCAATCAAAAACAGTTTTTTTTTTAACTATATGCTACTGTACAACCGATTCAAACATTTTATAATCCCCAAATATGGGGGTTTTAACATGTTTGTGGAGTTTGGTATATACTATACAGCATTTACATTCATGATGTATCTTGTAGAGGAGCATTGGCACTCTGTGCAACAAAAATCAGGTACCTAAAATTAAGTTACAATCCAGGAGCTGTGTAACTGTACAGCTGCCATGATAATCTGAGTCATTTATAACTTCCGAGTGCTTTGGAGTTTCTGGACTTTTGTTGTAGTGCAGGTCAGGGGTCTGTTGTTATTGAATATGGCGCTATGTCCCTGGGGGATTGGACATGACGCTTTGAGATAGTGTGGTGGTCTGGTCTTCATGGGTTGGAAAGTCCAAGTTCAAGGGTACTGGATTTTTTTAACCAGTGACACAGCCCCATATCCGAGAAGATTGGAGACCTGTCCTGTCTTTATCCACATATGGGCTACACTAATTCAAGCCAGATATCTTTTAACAAAAGACACCAATATGTCTGCCTAATTTGAAGATGAACATAGATTAATATTCATTTTGTCTCCTCCATCAACAAGAGTAAGGTGCACTTAAAAATAGATTATGGTGACCCATAGTGATGAGAAGGAAAAATGATGGTCAGAGCTTCATGTGCCTGATATATTTTAGCAGATGTGGAGCAGTGTTTGAACATCCCTTCCCATACTGTGGAGCACAGCATTCTGCTGCACTTCCAGATTTAAACAAAAAATACCAGCTGTACACAGGGTGACCGTTGAGTATACAAAACCCTCTCCAAGTCTCCATTTCATGTTTTAATACAGTCTTTTATACACATTTGGTTCTAATATACCACCACCTCAGATAATTTTTAACCTTTTAATGCTGAGACCATCACACAGATTCCATTATATACAAACTTGTATATTTCATATTCACATAACAATCTGTAAGCATTTGGGATCCCACAGTGCATTGAAATATAGATAGCTCTTGGATCTGTTTTTGCAGAGGGCCTGAAGATGACCTAAGAAAGGTCGAAACATGTCACCATGACAATGTACTATTTTTATTGTATATAAAATATAGTGTTGTTTTATTGACTGACATGTATTTATACTCCATTTCATGAGTGGCAACTATAATGATGTGTAACAGATACAATTGTACATTGTTTATATGGGCAATTTATAGGGACCAGAAACAAGTGGATGATACCAGAAAATAGTGCAGAAGGGAATAATGGGCAGAGATTTCTGTGTATTTGTCACAGACAGTGTCATAAAATAACCCACAAAAATACCAGTTTTTGATCTTTGACTACTCTTAATCTGAAATAAAATTTTCGTTCATGAAAAGCTTTGTGTAACTGAAGGTAAGTGAGAGATAAGTTTCTTCTTAACCCTTTAATGCTGAACGACTTCTAATGACTTCGCGCAATGAGCCCTTTTAATAGCTGAACAACTTCTAAAAATGTCGTAAACAGTGCGTCAAAGTTTGGAGGAATCTTGTTCACTCCTTTCTAAAATACTGCAGTGTTTTGATAAGCTGCAGACCCACGAAGGTCAGGGTTTCTCTGTGTAGCCATAATAGACCCCCTCCACCTCCTAAACCCCTCCAAAATCCCTGATTAGTATGTCAACACATAGCAACTGCACAGTTCTTTCAGTGAGTAATGCTGTTCAAGACACAGCTCATCTTGTTTATTGCTTGCCCTTCAGTTCCATGTGGTTTGAAATATTGACACTGGCCTATGTAACAAACTCTAGTTGTTGACCAGAAAGGTTGTCAGTGGCGTACTGTACCCATATAATTTAGACAAAACTAATGCTGAAAAATCAGAGATACCCACAAATATCGATGTTTACAACTACAGGAGGGCCCACAGACCTGCCTCGTGTAGTGCTGGGGTAATCTGTAGAGGTTGTGGGGTAGTAGCATGCAACACACAGCTGTCAATCTACTAAAAACGTCTTGGGCACCCTCAAATAGCTGGAATTTTATACTCGGTCACATTGTAGCTTTAGGTCTATTTTGCTGTCACTGTAGAAGACATTCGTATCTTTAGAGGTATAATGTTTCTGCATCTCTGGCCAGTCATACATAGTGTAAACAAGGCAGACGATGGTAGGTTTCAGAGCCATGGCTGGAAAAAATTAAAACTTGAGGAGGAAGCCATCAGTGAAATTCTGGTTGCTGACACCGACTTGGAATCAGGCACATAGGCTAGCGATGTTGAAGACTATTTTGAGGAAGAAGAAGAAGAAGAACAACAACAACAACAACAACAACAACAGCAGCAGCAAGTCTCAGCAGAAGTCTCCGTAACAAACACTGGCCAGCGAAGTCATCAACCCAACTGCGCTGCCATCTGTGTTCTTCTCGTGGCCAGAGAAAGGGCACAAAGTGCGCCAGATGTGACATGGGCCTGTGTGTGGTGCCTTGTTTCATGGAATAGCACACAAAAGTAAATTTGTAATATATCACCCTCTTTGTGAAAACTGTGTGTCGTGATAAAACAGTGATCCAAGGTGCCACAGACCTTAAGCAACAGCCAGAATTATGTTACAAATGAACTAGTTACACCACATTTTATATAATGCGTGTGCTTCACAGGCCTAAATTTATTATAAAAAGAGGTGAACATTTTTTCCTGGATTAACCAATTCATAAGCAGAGTGCAAAATTTTATTTCATTAAATTTGAAGGAAAAATCCATGAGCTATGCTTTTTTTTTTTCTAAGAGTAAGCATTAAAATTTAAAATCCCCAGTAAAATATCTCAGCAGGCTGTGTTGCTCGAAGGAATTTAATTCTGGTGTCAAAGGGTTAATCCATGAAAAATGATTACTTGACGCTGTTTTTGTTTCAGAAATTTGTAATTTCTTGAATACATGTGTAACTGTCTTCCACTTGACAAGAGAGTTCCTGACACTGTTGGAGAAATGTTGTGGGTGTTATACTTGAGACGCTTTAAAACAGCATGCCACATTTCTTGTACATTAAAAAGCAACAAATATCACCATCATATATCTTGAAAGAAGTTATGGTTGTGATGCTGATTTTGCAGTACAGGAACATTGCTTCAAAGGAAATTGGAGAGTCCCTTGAGAAAGAGAGTATTGCTGAAAAACCTGTGGCAGATCCACATTTGGCAGCCCTGATCCATAGCACAGAGCGGGATTTGCAACCAGAGTTGGGGACTCTAAGTGAGGAAGATGAGGATGATGACCCTGAGGACTGGGAGGAGTATGAGAGTGATGAAGAGGTGAATGCCAAAGCTCTGTTCCATCTGGAATTTCGCCAGCATAAGAAGGACTACTACATGACCAAACTGGAATATGACACTGTTAACAGGTTTGTGCAATTAGTGTGTATGAACTCTGTACACTTGCTGGTACACTGAACATTGGTATGCTAAAAGTAAGGTAAAACTGCTGACACTTTGTGCCAGTGCTTCCGCTTCATCCACTTCCCATTCAGGCTCCAGTTTATTTTCAAATCATGTCACAGAAGCATACAAACCCAGTTGTAAGTATGTTAGCATTGTAAATTATGTTTATTAGGCAATTTTGAAAGAATAAAAAAAAAGGCCTGAATGTAGAGACCATGCCCATTTATCTGTGTGTGAACTAATATCAGCAACTAAACCATCTGTCAGATTTTCATGAAATTTAGTGTAGGATTTTGCACCAACAAGTTGTCAAGCAAACATTACTTGGGTGAAAATCACCTCATTGAGGATCATGCTTTAATTAAGAGTATCAGTGAATTTCCACCCATACTTTCCATGTGTGCTGATCGATTTGGGTGAAATGTGGTGTAGGTGGTCTCTTCAAAATGCCATTAAACTGTGAATTTCATGAAAATCGTTGCAGTGCAGGGGCAGCTTGCCCCTAAGGGCTGAAGAGCTGCACCCCTCCCAGAAATTTTGAGAAAAGTGAAACCAAATATCTGAATAATAGTTTTCATTAGGTGATCTCTACATTCTTTAAAAGAATATGAAAGCATTTTAAATTAATATACTCGTGACAGACTCTGAGGACTGTAGAGATCAGAAAAGTGAGTGGGCTGTTGGGTTGTTCCCTACTCAGACGTTCCACAGTGACCTCAGCACAGCTAGGGTGAGTGGTGGGAGAGAGTGAGCTAGATTGCAGGCTGGGATACAGTTACTGCAGCCCTGAGAGTGTTTCAAGGTGGCCTTCATATATCTATTTGCCTTTTGTAACGTTTCAAATGCTGACATTTAATAACCATTGTTACGTAGCTGTTTTCAAAGCCATGTGTATATGAACATTATAATTTTAGTAGTTGTAATTTTAAGATAAACATGAACAAGAACAGTGTGAAGTATTGACAGGCCATAAACCTTTTGTAATTACCTCTTGCCAAGAAGACTGAGCTAGAGAATTTAGGTTGTGGAACACCTGCTTGCATTATTTCCCAATCATCATCAAGCAGAAAACAAACTTATGTGAGAAAACTTAATCCATCTCTGTAGGCCTACACTAAACACACGTGGTTGATTGGCTGTGATGAAAGAAATGCTCTATTAGGCTTTGTCATTAATCATAAAATAAGACTCACACATATTGTCTGTAGTGGAAGGAATGTACTCTTGCCATTTTACCCACAAAGGAAAGATCCTCCTCTAGTTTGCCTTCCCAGTACCTGTTAAAATTCATCTGTTGTATTTCTTTCACCAAATGTCTCAACATTGCTACTGCAATTGCTTCAACTGTACTCATACCAGCAAGTTCCAGAGTATGCCAAGATCCAGCCAGTAGTTCTGGATATGAAACACATGGACAGATGGACTCTTCCTATTATGCATTCATTTGTGCAGTTTGTGAAAAGGACAAGACTGAAATTGAAAATTTAAATAAAATTATTTAATAGAATTTAGAAATTGTTTTGTAGAGCTCAGGCACATTGCTTTTACATTACTGACTGTTTTGCTTCTCATTTTTTCAGTGATGTGCTGCGATCTCAGGCAGATGGCTATGTGCGTGCCATCCAGTGGAACCTACACTATTACTACAATGGTGTTTGCTCATGGTCTTGGTTCTATCCACACCACTATGCTCCGTACATCTCAGATATCTGCAACTTCTCAGAGGCATTGGACCTAAATTTTGATATGGGCAAACCATTCTTTCCGTTCCAGCAGCTCTTGGCCGTTCTTCCTGCAGCTAGGTAATACTAACTTCTAAGGATGTTGGATTTTTTTTTTTTTTTTAAGACTCTGACCTATCTACCAGGGGATGCTGATAAGTCCTTAGCCTGACCAGGAAGGAAACAAGCTACAATGACCAAACTCGGGATTTAATCAACATATTCCCCACGAAGCTCAATACACTTCTTAGCCCATTGCTGTAACTTTTGCAAGCCACTGAAAAAAAGTTCAGAAGGTTGTCCATCCAACCAGGTCTCTGCGGCAGCAATGACCTCCGCGTCAGTTGAAAAATGGCGACCTTTCAATTGGTTTTTCAGTCCAGGGAACAAGTGGTAGTCCGATGGGGCCATATGTGGAGAATAGGGTGGGTGATTAAGACATTGGAAGCCCAGGTAGGCCAGTTTCTTCTGGGTTGCAAGTGCCTGGTGAGCCAGGGCATTGTCCTGCAAGAACAAGACCCCCTTGGTGACCTTCCTGCAGCATTTTTCCTTCAAAATGTCCTTCAATTGCACCAGCAGAGATGAGTGATACTCCGCATTGATAGTTTGGCCCTTTGGAAGATAATCAATGAGGAGGATGCCGTCTTGATCCCAAAAAATCGAGGCAAGGACTTTTCCAGTGGATTTTTGCGCTTGGAATTTTTTTGGGGCGGGGTGAGCCACTATGCCACCATTCCATTGATTGTTGCTTTGTCTCCACGTCATAGTGATATAACCAGGTTTCGTCCACGGTCACCATTTGCGACAGCAGATAATTTGGATCATGCCAAAAAAATTCCAAAAGTTGCTCAGATGACTGGCACTGTTAACGTTTTTGATCCGCATTCAGGCATTTCAGGACCCACTTCGCAGAGAGTTTCCGCACATCCAAATCTTCATGAATGACCACCCAACCCACTCATGTGAGATGCCCAGTTGCTCAGCTATTGATTTAGCCAAAATCCGGCGGTCTTCGAAGATTAGCTTGTGAATTTGATCAGTAAACTCCGGGGTGGTCACTGTTTTGGGTTGTCCAGGATGAGGCGCATCACAGGTGAAAAAATCACGTTTAAACTAGGCCACCCGATTTTTGACTGTAGCATATGATGGTGCACGTTCCCCTAATGTTTCTGTCAGAATGGCATGAATTTCCTTCGGTGCCTTGCCTTGCAGGAAAAAAAAGGCTTCATGACAGCTCGCATCTCCATGTTGTTGAAATTGCACGCATCACCTGACATGCTTCCTTTCAGCCTCTGTAACAAGAAAAGGCTTGCAATTCGGTACATGAACAGACTCCTCTTTCCAACGACACTCTCAGTTATGTCCTACGACATCGGGAAGTAGGTCGGGCTAAAGACTTACCAGCACCCCCTTGTAGAATCCTTGTTGTTTTGAAGAAAATTTAAAATAACAGCCAGGTGTTCCTATTGTATGTGTTCTCAAAGTGTACAGTTATTTGGCTAACAGACAGAGGTACAGACAGATTTGTTTAAGAACTGTAATTTTTTTTATTTTGTGTATTTGCTAACACTGCATCATTGCCTACAGTAAAACATTGCTGCCATTACCATATCAGCGACTGATGTCGGAAGAAGGGTCCCCTATTTCTCACTTCTACCCCTCTGAATTTAGGACTGATCTAAATGGAAAGAAGCAGGAATGGGAAGCTGTTGTTCTCATCCCATTTATTGATGAGGTAAAGTTTCAATGCACAATTGTAGTTTCCTTCCATTGATTAGGTGCTTTGTAAGTTCATAGTTGTGGTCTCTTAATCCTGATGAGGTAAAGTGACACTGAACAGTGATAGTCTGTGTACACTGATGAGGTGTAGTGGCAGTGTAGATTGTCATAGTCTGTTTACATTGCTGAGATAAATTGACAGTGCTCAGGGTAGTTTGTTTACATTGATAGGATAAATTGACAGTGCTCAGGGTAGTCTGTTTACATTAATGGGATAAATTGACAGTGCTCAGGGTAGTCTGTTTACATTAATGGGATAAATTGACATTGCTCAGGGTAGTCTGTTTACATTAATGGGATAAATTGACAGTGCTCAGGGCAGTCTGTTTACATTGATGGGATAAATTGACATTGCTCAGGGTAGTCTGTTTACATTAATGGGATAAATTGACAGTGCTCAGGGTAGTCTGTTTACATTGATAGGATAAATTGACAGTGCTCAGGGTAGTCTGTTCACATGATGTATGGTGACAGTATGTAAGGTAGGTCACCTTCGTTAGGCCCAAACTGTGTCCTTCCAGTTCCTTTGCAATTTGTCAGTCACCAGCTCACCAGCTATCCTGCCATAAACAGTGTCTGGTCAGATGCTGACTTCATCATAAGCTATAAGAAGAGAGGTGAGTGGCTGGGCAGTTGACACTGGAGAACAAAGCAAGCATTGCTACAAAATTTATTACAAGTGTAAATTGTATTGTTAGTATTTTAAATAGCTTAAAAGCCTTTATCAGATACTTTTATATTTAGTAAATGAATGTAACTTGTCCCTCAAGGTTACAGTCTTCTGGGGTGTGACACCATATAGTTTGGCAGGTGTGTACCATTATTTTGGAGGAGCCTCTACTTAACCTTGAGGGTAGGAAAGACTTTTTTTTTTTTTTACCTGAAGATGTGCACAGTAGGTTTTTCCAAAATGTTGGTACCTATTGACCAAACCTTATAGTGTCATATTCCAGAAGAGTGGTCTTGATTCTCACCACTGTAAATAATTCAAATCGCAAAATGTGTGTTCGTGTTTTCTCGGAAAACAGGAATTACTTTTGGCAGCCATGGCTCCCTGTGACAAACGGTTGACTGAGGGAGAACGCAGACGTAATAGTCATGGGCCTATGCTGATCTACACATACGCAGGACAGGACCTTGGTATGAAAATACTGCTTTACATATAGCACATGTCTGTCGTAACATCTTATAGCTTGTGGGTTACATGGACATGATCGAAAGTTATGGGCCAACCCACACAGATAATTTTATTGTGTAATTTTTCATGAAGGTACTGGGATGCAATTGAGAAACATTGTGCCAAAGTTCATCATATATACTATGACATGATGCACCTGACCAAAGTTGCATCTTTCTGTATTAATAGCAGTATCATGGGTTAAACAATGACTGCCATCCCCCTAGCATTGGAAGATAGACTTTTACTGCCTCATTATCACTTTGAACACAATAGTAGTGAGGGATTTAGCCCTTTAAAAGGTGAAGCTTATCTGTGTAATATATAAAAATTAGTTTGTACCTCACAGAAAACACAAAAGTAACGAAATTCATTTAGCTCATTGACAGCCAGGAAAATTTTCATTGTTTTTTCTGATTACTAATTGAAGTTCCGTATGAAAAACAGAGTTCTAGTAGTGACACCGACGCGTTCCACTGCCCATTACAACATTAAAATCTCAAATTCCAGGTGATTAAAGTCTAACAGGAGGTTATCCTGCTAATATTATTGAATTTTTTGCATGTTACTAGAATTGAAGTCTGTCATGTACATTTATAAACTTACAAAAATGACTGTGTTATAGAATTTATTTTTTGTATGAGTTATCATGTCTTCTTGCACAACCAGCCATGGTAAGTTAAAGTTCAGGTTTAACATGGTGGCTTGCTGTGTCATTATCATCAGGTCAGGCATTGATCAACTGCATCATTCCCTGATGATGGAGACAGAGCAGGCCTGTGAAACAGACTTAAAGCGCAAAGTGACACTGGTTTTCAGAGAATTTATCATCACTTTAAGTTGTGGTGGCTTCAAGTCTTTTTTGTAGGAGTGTCTGAAGGTCGCAGTCAGCTTATAGACCTGAAGTTGCACCACCCTATATTAAGTAATATTTGCCTCTGTATTTGTGTACATGCATATGAACACATAGTGTATGCATATGTTTTGGTGTATCAGGTCCATACGAGGCACCACAGTATTTTCCTCGATTGAAGAGTAACCACGCCGCAGTACAAAAGAAATTAAGAGATGAAATTAATGTGGATCGCAGTTGCCTTGTGAAAGGTCTGTGTCCCAATGTGAGGCTGGATATCTACTACCCAGGCTTTCCTACACTGAAGCACATTCCTCATACTGTAGGTATTCAAGTCATATATGGGATAATGTTTTTATTTACATGTCTGTAAGGGACAGATTTGAGAATGCAGATGTTGACTGGGGCAGTTTATTCATGCAGCTGTGATAAAGTCCAAGAGGACAACCAAAAAACAGATGGGTGAACTATGTACGAACAAATATTAATAAACGCAAAATTAAAAACCAGAAAGAGAGGTCAAAAAACAGAGCTGACTGGGAAAAGTCCAGTAAGGAGGCAAAGGACCGCATTGGACTGTAGTGCCATCTAAGAAGGAGAAGAAGAAGAAGAAATGATCAGGTCTAATGAAAAGAGAGACTTTCTACTTCGTTTGAATTGAAATGCTGGCTGATTGATCACATCCCAACATGGTTTTTAACTCATCTGCTAATGTCAATGCACCTCTTATACTTCATTTGCCCAAATTCAGTTATGATTGAAATTCCCAGTGAATGACCAATTCAAAACGCAATCTCAGTTCAGTTCCTGCAGCTGAAGGCACATGAACATCCAATATGTGTACCTTATGTGACAGTCTTCCACTGTAGCAGCGTGGAATACATTGCTGGGCTGGGACTTGAGTGTTGTTGAGAGGAGGGGATGCATACCTTAACAATCTTCCATGACTCCATTTTCTTTCCCACACTTCTTGTTTTACACGTGAAGTGATTTTGTCTGAATTGTGCATCCTTTCAGCAACAATTTTGTTGTTACAAATTTTATTATATTCATTATATGCTTTCTTAGTGAGATAGATTTTTACTGTATGTCACTGACATTTTCATTACAGTGGTATCTGTTAAATTGGAACAGTTTTACTGAAAGGTACTTAGTAATTTGATTGGGCCAGGTAAACAATTTTGTTGTACTGAAATTTCATTATTTTCATTTTCTTTTAAAGTTATTTTCCCTGTATTTAGAGCATTCCAGGGAAGCACGGGTTTTTCTTCTTTTGATGATATGTGATTTAAATATGGATCATTGGCCCTAATTTCAGATATAAAAATACCTTAATCTGTGACAGCTAGTCACTTGAGGATGGGAGTGGAGCTTCTAGAGCATGTATACTGTATGTACTACAGGAAATAACCATTGTCCAGAATGATTGAATTATTTGTTTGGTAAACTTTGCAGGAGAAATGAAATCAGTTGGTAATTCAAGGCCCCCCTCCCCAAGTGTACAAGCAAAACTAGTGTTTTAATAGATGAAATACTGGACATGTGCCATTTTAGATATGTTGTAGACATTGCTTTGATGACCACAAATATGTAAAAATATGAATATCTCAAAATATTGATACATGCACTTTTCAGGATAAATAATGGTGTATTCCAGAAGCTATGCAATGTAAGCTTTTTTCCTTTTTTTGTAGTCATCACTACAGAAGCGCAAAGTGAAGGTGTTTCAGCAGCCAAGTCAGGGCAGTAACATGATCCTCAAGATTGTGGACCAAGGCAAACCAGATATCAAAGAGGTGGCTTCTGAACTCTTGGGACATTCTATCTCTGTTAGTTGGCCCCACCTTGTAGAGGCTAAGTAAGTGCTTCTTCATGTTGACTGGTATATTTCTTTTACAGATTTTACAAAGGTAAAGGTAAAGTTGTCTTTGTGCATGCCCTGAAGGTATATTTGTGTGGAGGTATAGATCCATTCTGTATTGATCTCAGAGCTAGACAGAGGTGACTGGTCAGCTTCTCACCCTGACCACTTAATATCTGGGAGTAATGTCCATGATAGTCTTCAACAAAGAAGCTGGGTGTACCCACTTTTGGTCTTGATGCTTTGTAGGTGATAAAAATCTCCTGCCCCTGTGTTGTCCTGCCTGTGGCCAAGTTTACTGTACTTATTACTTTACCCCAACCTTTCTGTGCTGAGATGATAATGTTTTATAGGATATTATTATAAAGCCCACTGACATCTGAACAGGAAGTTGTTGTGGTTATTAGTATTATGGTTGATTACTCTCCTTATTTCAGTATGATGAGATATTATGCATGACGGCTGGTCTCGAAAATGCAGTGTCAGTGAATACGCACATGGTGAGCTTGGGACAACTCTGGAAAGACACTATCACTCATACAAAGATATCAAAACTAGTGATATATACAAAGTGGCACTGCTATTTAGAAGTATGCTGGAAACTTTTCCTGCATAGGCGGACAATTCTGTACTTACCCGAGCTTACCTTTCTCTGCTAGTTACTGCTCCAAACTTCTGTCCTGTTTTGAATTACTTGTAACCTGTAATGAGAAAACAGCAAGTTTTAGCCTTTTCTGTGTGTGGGCATGTGTATGCATCTGCTTGTGCATGTGATGGCTGTTGAACTGCAATCAGTGCAACTATTTTTAGGGTGGTGGCTGTGTCAAACAAGGAGTTCCGCTATGGGCTGCAGGAAGATTCTGGTGTCAAATCCCCTTGTCCTAATATTGAGCAGCTGAAAGGCACTTCTGGAACTCAGTGGACTATGCAGTGCAAGGGCATCCAAGAGCAGTGAGTACTCTACATATTAGTATGAGTAGAACTGTGTTTGGGGCTGTACTTGTCTTGGTTGGCAGCGTGTGCTGTGGTGAGTGATAGAGATTAGTTGGTACAAATTTACCGATATATCTGGAGCCAAAAGAATAACAGTAGGATGTGTCAAGAGGTCGTCTGTTTTATAGTTGACCCACATAAGCATTTCTTTGCACAAATATGACAGACCATGAAGATAGATTCAGATGCAGTCTCGAAACTCATTTTCATTCTATCCAACATCTACACACATAATCACCTGAGAACACTTAAATACTGTTTATTTGCTGTGAACTGTTGAACTAATTACTTTAGGGTTTTCTTATCATGAATATCCTTTACAGAGTCTTTTAGAGAAATCAGTCAAGTGTCAAGGTGCCAGAAAGTTTCCTTGTGTTAAATGGAACTTGACAGTCTATCACCATTAGCAGAAAAGTCCACTAGACCCAAATCCATACAGTCCACATTCTCAAAACCTATTTTCTCGGGTACATTTTAGGACAGGACAGCCACCAAAGAACTTTACACATAGATGAGACAATAGAGAAACTGTCAAAGTTTTGTTTCAAATGAGCTGGCTCAGTCTTGTTGCGTGTCACTGTCATTAGATTCCACCCATCAGCTTCACTATCATTCAGAACCACCTGAAAATACACCTTCCATAGAGATGAATAAGTCATACAGGAGCCAGTGTTGTTGTGTGGTGCAGATGGCCACCTAGACTGCAGGACTTAACTCTTTGCAAGTTCTTTCTATGGGGCTATAAGTGTATAAAAGGTGAGGCGTTTATTGTTTCTGAGTAATGATCTTTGCCAAAATGAGGCAGCCAATCACAGCTGCCATAGCTCATGTTACGAGGGGCACTCTGCACAAAATTTGAGATGAGTTTTATCATTTTCTGAACATCGGCCATGTGAGTCAAAGAACACATGTTGAGTTTCTGTGAGGTGTGTGTAAAACTTTGATTTTTTTTTCTGTATTAGACTGTTGCAGGTGTGAAGTTTGTAGTATACTGCTTTTTGTTTTCTGTATCATTCTGAAAGTGTGAAGTTTTTTGTGGCCACTTTACAAGTAGAAGTACTTGTTTTTCATCCATGGTATTGTTGCTTTCTTTGTCAGTTTCACAGTATATATTCACTAACCTTGTCAGCGAAGAATAACTGTCACATTAAGAAATTAATGTTTATTCATGTAATTCAAGCCAGGGAAGTGCTACCTGATTGTATGAGGGTGAGTCAAATGAAAACCTTAAATATTTTTTTGTCTCATAATTTATTGATCATCGGCTTTGGTGGTCTAGAGGTAGCGTGCTGGCCTTTGGTACCCAAGTTCGCGGGTTCAAACCCGGCCGAAGCCGTCGGATTTTTAGGGCGAAAAAATCCTCAGCATGCCTTCCTTCGGAGGGGAAGTAAAGC
>Ga0123354_10008955_pt1 | contig 15281 bp, 15 predicted proteins | sample TergutLab28metaG_2_FD_97872 | JGI IMG/M metagenome (GOLD analysis project Ga0123354, IMG submission 97872) | Labiotermes labralis P4 segment gut microbial communities from Petit-Saut dam, French Guiana - Lab288 P4 | ecosystem: Host-associated > Arthropoda: Insects > Digestive system > Gut ...
GTCATGAGCAACAATTTTTTGTAAAGTAACATGCTTTATTATTGACAAACCAAACACACCACCTTAATCTACAGACCTTTCTTTATTTTTCCACATAATCGCCACTTCTTTGTACACATTTCTCCCAGCGTTCTGGGAGTTTTAAAATTCCCCTTCTGTAAAATTCCATTCCAGCCATCCACTGCTTTCTGAATTGCCTCCGTTGTCTCATAACATTGTCCGCGCAGCTGATCCTTCACAAATCCAAAAAGATGGTAGTCGGAGGGTGCCATATCAGGGCTATAGGAGGGGTGTGGAAGAACTTCCCACCCCATCTTTGCAATTGCTTCCGATGTGAGGCAAGCGGCGTGGGGGCGAGCGTTGTCATGCAGGATGATGATGTTTTGTCCCGGACGTTTATCACGCAATGCACGACGGAGCTTGTGCAGTGTCTGGACATAACAAGCTGCAGTGATGGTTTGCCCAGGTTCCAGGAATTTGGCCAAAATCAACCCCTCTGCATCCCAGAAGACTCTGCCCATCACCTTCACAGCTGATGGCAATGTCTTTGCCTTCTTCTTTGATGGAGAATGCAAATGGTGCCATTCCATACTCTGCCATTTCGTTTCAGGCTCAAAATGGTGAAACCAGCTTTCGTCACCTGTCACAATACGGAGCAAAAAATCATCGCCTCTGTGTCGATATCTCTGCAGCAGTTCTGAGGTAATGGCTTTTCGCTGACCTTTGTGGTCTTCAGTCAATAAGCGCGGGAACCAACAAGCACAAACTTTCCTATAGCCTAAGCTTTCAATTATCTCCTGTACTGCATTGTGCCCTAATCCAAGTGTTCGGGCTATTGTGTCCACAGTCACACGCCTGTCATCTTCAATGATCTCATCCACTCTCTCCTTGTTGCGTTCAGTTGAGGCTGTTCGAGGGCGACCGCTCCGAGGCTGATCTTGGATGCTCGTGTTCCCATCTTTAAAATGTTTCACCCATCTTCAAACACTGTTCGCACCCATGCACACACTTCCATAAGCACGCTGAAGTCTCTGGTGAATTTCTGCAGCAGGGATTTCCTCTTTAACGAGAAATTCGATGACAGCATGCTGGCGAAACGACATATTGTTGTCGGCCATTTTGTTAGGAGTGATAATGGTCACGTTATGCAAGCTATTGACGTCACGAGACACTCAAGGATAACACAACAGCTGGTTCCATCTAGCACTGTACTCTCCTTCGTCTGCTGTTCCCGGTTTTCATGCAAAAAATGGTCGCTCATGACTTTCGGTACGACTCTCGTGTAGAATGCAGGAGGGCTGAAATGATCAATTTAGTATGTGACACAGTGTTCTCATAAAACTGCAAAATGTCACCATAAGAAATATGGCTAGGGAACCAAGTTCTTTATGTAACCTTGCATTACTGCTGGAGGAATGACAAGCTCCATACGGTACACCAATAGTGAAAAATTAAGCATGTTTACAACCAGTGGGGAAAATTCCATTTATATGTATCAAAGCAAATCATAAGATGTACACAGATTAACAGGAAATGTTAAAATAAAAATTACTTGCAAATGTACAGAGATCCTGTTAATATATCTTTCCAAGCTGAATGCCATGTCACTAAGAGTGAAGATACATCAGCAATAGTGTGCTGCTATCTATCTCCCAGTATACAGACACATAGTTTAAAATGTAAGTTAAAGGTAAAGCTGTGCCTGCACTTGCTACGAAGGAATAGGAGGGAGTGTGAGTACAGCTCCATGCATTCTTAACCTTGGCACTAGATGGAAGTGAGTAGTTAGTTTCACATCCTTGCCACTTTACCTCAAGAGAAAGAGTTGCTAGTACACACTGAATACGCGATTAGGTTTGGTGCACACCAGAACCAGTATACGAGTTTCAACAAAGAGAACATCTCTTGCCCCTGTCAGGATTTGAACTACAATTCCTCTGCCATTTAGCCAGCACAGTTTAAACTATGCTATAAAATTTTTCTTGTGGAGTTTTGCAACAAATTTTTATTTTTTTAAGGACAGAATATAAAACAGTAAATCTTATGTATATTGGACTGTGCATCATTGTGATAGTTGAAGAATAAGAGACCAACTTGATGTCACTAGTTATTAAGTTTTATTTAACTTCTTCTATGCTCAGCATGTTTTGGACATTAATACATCCATTATCAGGATCCTGCAACTTTTCTATTGTATCGCCACATTCGTCGTGTGTTCTTGTTTCGATGAGCGTTGGAGTTTTGGTGTGGCTGGGTTGGGGTGGTATCCGTGTAGCAGTGCTTCAGCCTGCTACACAAATACCACCCAAACCCAGCCACACCGTAACTACAACACACATCGAAACAAGAACACACGACCAATGTGGTAATACAATAGAAAAGTTGCAGGCTCCTGATGATGGATGTATTAATGTCCAAAGCATGTTGAGCATAGAAGAAGTGAAAAAAAAACTTAATAACTAGTGACATCAAGTTGGTCTCTTATTCTTCAACTTTAAAACAGTACTCTGAACCTAGCTCTGATTTTGCCATGACTTTAATGCATGTTGTATAATTTATGCTGGATACACAGTACACAAAATACACAGAAATTCACCTTGTTGATGAAGATCTTCTCCGAGGTGCAGGTGCAGCAAGATGTCTGTTGGGATACAAACCCTCAGAAATGAATGGTCCACCCTCAGCTCCTTGACCTCCGTCTGTTAGATGAAACTTATGTGTAGGTTTCACATCCCCATCATCCACAGGTGGACCATCTGTGTCCAGGATGCTATTCTCACTGTCATGGCGAGACTGGTACTGAACTGTTCGACACAGGGCATCATAACCCAAGATGGAACCCACACCATCACCTGACATGAAGAAATTTGTGCTACATCACAGACATTACATTTCTATTATATAAGAGTGGCAGGACACCGACAGTAACTTTCTAAATGGCAATTCCCTTAAAATATGATGATGTAAATGTGACTAACCTTTACCATTCAGGAAACGGGATTTTACATGTCTCTAATAGTAGATGACTGGTAGCTGGATATTATGTGGTGTAACAGTGTTAGAATTCAGAAAATGTTCTTTGTTTGCAGAACTATTTACCATTCAAGTTCAGATATTAGCTGGAATATAAAGTTACAGGAATAATTTTTGTGTCATTTCTGCCGAATGCTTCAAGAATTTTAAGTTGACCAATTATTATATACTAAATGATCCACTTATGCGCACACTTTCCACTAGTACAGACTCACAATATGTGAACTGGTTAAACACTGGTGGCAGCAGAGAAACAGGCAATTATAAAAACAATAATAAATAATTCAAATCACAAAATAATACGAGTATATCTTACTCTACAAAACCAAGCTCATTCTCTTACAGTTATTCTTCCCTCTTGTCAAATAAAACCAACCAATAATCTGTCTACAGAGAAACATATTGTAACAATATCAACAGCTACATTTAATGCCTACATCAATAACCATCATTGGGTTGTAATGAATAATATAAAAAGTTCTGATAAACAACTGCTAAATGTGTAACAGATCTCCAACTTTAAAATGGATTCATTTGCTAAATTAGTAGAATATATGTAGTCTACAATAGAATAGGCTAACTATACTGCCAACTTTATTTTTGATTACATGAGCTCTCTTACAATTTCTGCAGGTGTATGTCCAAAGTTCTTATTTTCTTCTGTACAGCCTAATGATAGCTAACAATGTAGGCAACAAATGTACCTATTGATACTGTTAAAACATATATTTGTTGATGGTTTATTTGTTGGTTTTATTTGACAAAACTTATCACTTTTTGAAATTTCACCCTTGTGCTAACACTCCTCTGCATGAGCAACACAACCTTCTTTCAACACATGGATTATAGAATTACACAGTATTTCATAATGATACATCTTGTAACAGTGTAACCATTAGTTGGAACATTTTAAACAAAATGGAATACGACAACATAGTAACATTACAAAGTAATTCAGTGTGATAACAATAAAAATGAATCAATGTAACTTCCTGTGGAATTGGTGGTAGTAAAAAGTGACAAGGTCTCATGCTTCAAAACTATAATAGGCACCATGCTGTTAACACTTACCAACAAAACAGATTTGTCCATTGAATCCGCGGCCTTCCTCTGATTTCACAAATTCCTGGTAGACGGTATTGGCTCCACTAATTACTCTGGAGACAGCATCTTGATACTCAGGGGTTGAGCTGGCAAATATGGGAATGGCACCAATAGGTATGGAGTCATGTGTCACATGCGGAGCGTCTGTACATGATGGAGACACATCAAAGCTGTAAGGGCTCAGGCTGAAACATGGGATATGCCAGTTGATCAATGTCATGCTTCCAGCTCTGGCCAGCAGGTGAGGGGATTGCAGAACTGTTAAAAACCTGTGCCTGGAGCTGGAAAAACTTATATTTCCAGTACAATTTATCCGACAGAAATTTTGAGGTGCGTCATCCCCATTGTGTTGGTAGTTGTGTTTGACTGTATGTGTAATACACAAAAATTTTTTGTTATTATCCAACAGAAAGTTGATGTTACATACGACTAATTTACTTGCTCATAACCTATAACAGTATGTACAGTCCGTCTTGACACACTAACAGTCCCTCAGCTACTCAAAAAATTCCGTGCCTTTAATGGAATTTCAAGGCTCGTTGCTATATTAAAAAGAGCCTGGCATTTGACCCTACCCTAAGTCAGATAAAGCCAATCCACACATTCATACCATTTCTTTCAGAAAAACTACTAAGGTGATAAAATTAAGCAGTTCAAGACTTATATATGAAATTAATACAAAACACAAGTTAGAATACCAGGAAGGGAGAGAATACTTGTGAGATTTTGCTGTACATGGGATAATAAGACAAACAACAATCTTAAATAAGGTGTGAGAATGTCAACTTGATTCAACTGACTACAGACAGGCTCCAAAGATAGCTTCTCATGAATGCAGTAATGGGCCTTCAATTTTTTACGAAAGGTAAAGAATTTCTTGACCAGATGAGAAAAATGTCATTTTCTCAAGACTTCAATGTAGTTAGTCAATTAGCATTAGGTTCAAATGGAATCAGATGGAACTGTCTGTCTTACCTAGAAAGAATTCCTAGACCCTCTGTACAAATGGAAGGACATGAGATCAATCGGATGGCAATATGGCCTACCATGGAAGGATAGTGCTGCCTCATTACAGATTCAAAGGCTCCACGAAATGTTGTAATGTCAGATTTCTTAGCAGTCAGATCTACATTTGCATCTGTAAGAGCAACAAAGACCACAATTTAATCCCAAATCATAGGTAAAGATGGAACATCACAGAGCTCAATATTAATAAAAATCCAACTAGATGCAACAGTATGCAGTCTGACTTATTTTACTGCAAAATCACTCTACATATTTCGGATGTCCACTGCACCCATCATCAGGAGTACTAAAAACTGTAACCACAGCCTCTGGTAAAGGTCATCGGTACAGCTACTTCCCCCCAACGTGGCCAGGTCGGGATGTTGGAGGGGAGTAGCTGTACAAATATTATAACCTGTACCAGAGGCTGGGGTTATAGTTTTTAGTACTCCTGATGACGGGTGCGGTGGACACCCGAAACATGTAGAGTGATTTTGCAGTAAAATAAATCTGACTGCATACTGTTGCATCTAGTTGGATTTTTATTAATATTGAATTATGATGCACAGAACCATGAGCTTAAAAATCACAGAGCTCCTTACTCTTTCTGCAGTTACACACAATAATTAGAAAAGGCTCATTAAACTACTTTCTGTAGATCACTACATTACTTACATTTTGACATGAATATTAAATTTATTTACAACTGTATATTCTTTCATTACAACATAACCGTATGTCACAAAACCAATTTTCTTAATCTTCTAATTAGATGACAAATCCCTCACCCAGAACACTGCCAGCATGTAGCACAAGTATGAGAACAGTGGTGCTACACACTGCATGGTGAGACGGAGTCATGATGGGAGAGTCAGGACAAGACATATCCATACTGCTTCCACCACCTATCATTCGACCTCTTTCATTGATGACTCGTTGCAAAAATGTCTGACAGAAGATGCTGTCTGCTGCAATACATCAAACACAAGAAAATAAAATATAAATCTTACAAACTAAAGGCTACATATTTTCAAGAACTGTATGCTGCAGTTTTAAAACCACTATGTAATACACACCACATGGCTCAGTATTATTTCTATATTTCCTATGGCACAGCCACATAAAGCAGAAATTCAACCACCACTGCCACAGACCAAGCACCAGTTAGTGAACAAATTTCTGTGATATTTTGTTTCTCTGTGCAGAAAGGTAAGGTATTCTCCTTATTTAAGTAGAATATAACATAAAGAATACATAACATACCCCATCTATAGAAAATAACTTACTGCAACCAGCATTAAGAAAATTCAAGGCGAATATTAGACTGTTCTGTGCACTGGGCAAGAGTCTAAAAATGAATGAATCCCAGCCAATAGATTTTATTTACATTTATTCAAGGTGATTTAAATGTCTCACTCAACATTTTATATATACATATGAACAGATATATATGTATATCATTTATTTATTTTCTTTTTCCCACCCAACTACTTGTGCACAAACAAGCCACCTGTACTTGATTCATCAGCACAGGTAAGGCAAAACAGTTTACCTTGTCCATATAATCTCACTCATTTGAATGGAGTTTAAAGGCTATGCAGTAAACAAGTTAGGAAACATTATAAATTTAGAAACACAAATGTAGTAATTATTTAATGGAATATGTACTTATAAACATGCAGGCAGAAATATTCCCAAGAAAGGTGCACATAACGGCTACAGGTATGCCATTATACTTTTATGCAAACTGACCTTGTTTGTCTGTAACAACAGTAGGGGATGTAGCATCCAAGTCCTCTTCAGTCAAAAGATCCAAAGAACTCCACTTTGCCAAAGAAGTGGTGTCATCAACATCCTCTGTGTGAACAAAACAGTTAAAACCTCTGGACATCAATACAACAATACCTAATGTCACGTAATGCTAACACTCACTACAAGTACACAACTATAGCATTACATTATTGGCATAAAATGTATATAAAGATATGTTTTGCAAATATATCTGACAGTAGTTCCTTCTTGTTTGCTATCCAAAAATTTAAAGATTCAGATATACAGAACTATAATTTTGCCTGTTGTTTTGTATGGGTGTGAAACTTGGTCACTGACATTGATGGAGGAATGTAGGCTGAAGGTGTCTGAGAATAGGGTGCTGAGGAGCATATTTGGGCCTAGGAGGGATGAGGTAACAGGCGAGTGGAAGAAATTACCTAATCAGGAGCTTAATGATCTGTACTCCTAGCCCAATATTGTTTGGGTGATAAAATCGAGAAGAATGAGCTGGGCGGGGAATGCAGCACATATGGGTGAGAGGAGAGGCGTAAACAGGGTTTTGATGGGGAAATCTGAAGGAAAGACCACTTGGGAGACCCAGGCATAGATGGGAGGATAATATTAAGATGGATCTTCAAGAAGTGGGATGTGGGGGTATGGACTGAATCAAGCTGGCTCAGGATAGGGACAGGTGGTGGGCACTTGTGAATGTGGTGATGAACCTTCAGGTTGCATGAAATGTGGGAAATTTCTTGACTGGCTGAAAACCAGTTAGCTTCTCAAGAAGGACTCTGCTCCATGGAGTAAGTAGTTCCTTCTTGAACGACCTGATCAGTAGGAAGTAAAAATTCAAAGCACTGTTGTACGATCTTCTGTGGCAAAAATACTAGCACATGCTGTTGCTCAGAGGATTAAGCTTCCTTTAGAAATGGGAAACAAAACCTGTGTCACTACTCTTACAAAGTAGTTAATGAGTCACAGGATATATACAAAATTTAGAAGATGCAGCAAAGGTATTCTATACAGATTTACTGTATGTCAAGCAGAGACATTCATACTACTGGTTCTTGTTTCATTTTTGCTTCTCCACTGCTACAGATTAGCACTTGTACTGTTATACCAACATGAGCATTTGTATATGATGAAAGCTGTAATGATTGCAGCCAGACATTCAAATAGGGTTGTGCCTCTGTTTCAGTTAGAACATGACTTTTCAGCTTCAAGTCATAATACACTCCTATCAATGACCTCTCTCACATATAAACTGAAATTAATTTTGTATAGTATAATTTTTTTCCACTGACTTGAACTTACATGGAATACTTGAAATACACTATTGTAACACTAATTTGTACGTCAGCACAACTGTTTTTATTACATTAGGTAATATGTAGGCTACATGTTTCGACTAAAAATAGTCATTTTCAGGCCTATTCTTTAAAGGTTAAGTCACAGGATGCTGTGCACACATTGAGATCCCAATGTGTGCACAGCATGTAGCCTACATATTACCTCATGTAATAAAAACAGTTGTGCTGACATACAAATTAGTGTTACAATACATATTCAAGCACTTCGTGATGTCTTCATTCAAACTGAAACACACTGCTTGAGTAGACCATCCTTAACATTTTGGTGTACAATGGCCTCACTTTTCATACTAAGGGGTGATATAAGGTTACTTGGGAACAGGAACATATTTTTTAAATATATATAGAGGAATATTTTTGGCTGTAAAATATGCATTAGAAAAAGGCAGCCATAGAATACACAGAAACTCCTCATGATGCATATAGCTTCCACACAGTACAGTTGTGAAATGATGTTTTACAGGCTAATAACAGTTAACAGTTACTGATACTAACAAGTCACCAAAACAAAATGAAAACAGCCAGTAATTTAAACAGCATATAGTGGAAGATAAAACACAAAATCAAAATAAAAGTATAATGACATCCATCCATCCATCATCATAATCAAGGTGCTATGCCATGTGGTATGATACAGCGTAATGCCATCCCTTCAGTGAGCTGCCAAAATGAAATCTAATGGTACACTGTGTACATTCCTATATTTTGCAGTGTGAGTATAGTGCCAGAGAAAACCTAAAAGAAGCATGAACACAATATTTTAAGCTGTCAAATGCCCAGCAACTTCACCAACTTCTGCTTACAGAACCAAGGTAACGACCATCCCACATTCCAAAGACATCAACAAGAACTATGTTCAACCACTCTCAATAATTGCACATAAGAGTACATACTTCCTACTCCTCTCTCAGGTACCAAATCCTGAAAACACTACAGTAAGACAGCTCACATAACTGGTACCTACCCTTGATGACAGGTATTATGAACCCCGCTGTCAGTCAGAGAAGAGAAGGAAGGCAGAGAGTGAAGAGCACAAAAAAATAAAAATAAAGAGAAAAGAAGAAAAGATAGAATCAGCTACTGAAAGGAACATATACATACAACATGCACTACAACAAGACAGTGTGTTCTTGTTACCGCAGCAACCAGGCATGTCAGTGTTTAGTCACTATTCATCCTCACTTCTTGGTGAAGCTGTGCTGGAAAGGTAAACAGGGTACAGAAACTGGCTAGATGCGCAACAGAGATTGTTCCTGGAGTTAAACAAACTCAACTGGCTTCTAGATTTACAGTACAGAAATTTATAATGCACATTGTTTATAAATGAATCCAAAAGCACTATGTACACCTGAAAAAAATCTAGTCCCAACAAACTTTGATTGATAACACCACTTTTTTTTTTGCAATTACACAAAATTTCAATTACAATTAAAGAAGTTTAACATCTTGCACAGTGAGTACCCTATTACCTGACCAAAAGACGACTGTGTATTTCCATAAGTTCACTAGTTTGAACATTGTACTTTCAAAAATTTCACCTTAATATCTAACTTATCTACACCAGGAGTATCAAATGGAATGTAGAATTTACAGCAATATGTGGGTTGATGAGCTAATCTGACAGCATTAAATTTTTAGATAAATTCTATTTAATGATTCAGACTGTGTGTACAATTTTATCTCCTAACTTGAGACATAAAAGAAAATATGCACTCGGCTATAACATGGTAACATATTAAGACATTACATCAACTAGTGTTCAACAGAGTGAACATATGCATTATTCAACTAATGGAAAATTTCAATTAAAGAAACACATTTTTACAGAACTAACATTCTGAAGGAGTGTTAAAGCCTACCGTATATTCTCAAATCTAATCCACACCCGAATCTAATCCACACTAGTTTTTGCTGATTCCTTAAACGAAAAAATAGTTAGTTTGCGGTCCTAATCCACACCTTTTCTTCAACTGCCCCTTGCCTACAAGGCAGACTGATTGAATAATACTGGATGTTACCAATGCTTTAACCGTTATCTAATGCGCCGTGTATGAAGTGGCCATTTAACTCCCAGCTGTACAGTTATGAGTTATGAATGATGACGGCGAGTCTGATGAATAATAAATTATAAATATTATATAATATTATAAATAATAAATAAAATAATACATTATTTTATTGTATCGTATTGTTCTTACAGCATGTACAGCGGCTCTATCATTTTTCCAAAATCCAGCTCATGACCGCGAATCTAATCCGCATGCAATTCTAATCCACATCTGATTTTTTAGCCCTCTGAAACCGTAAAAAGGGTGCGGATTTGATTCGAGAATATGTGGTATATCTTCAGAGTCAAGTAGTGGCAGAATAGTCTTCTTAAACTGCTTAACCCTGGCGATGGAGGCACTATGCTCCTTTGAAATGTAACAACAGTCAAACTCAGTTATAATGTCATTGTAGGGAGTGAATAAAATGTCATTATAAATGTTTGTTGCTGTAAATGAGGTGTAACGTAAAAGTGAAGGAAAATTACTTCAAGACAAAATACATGCCTGCAGGCATATTACTTAATGTTAATGTTATTATCTATTTAAAATTTAAATTACAATTAAAATGCAGAAATACTAAAAAGTACTCTTCTATAATTCTAAATTTACATATAGGTTTATGTTAAAAAAATACATAAACTTAAAATTAATTTTGGATAAGCAATAATTATCATAAGAAGAGGACTGCTCACTGGTACACTGTCACTTCTATCTAGCTTAAATCAATTAAGCAGTGCCTCATTGACATCACTTCACTCAGGCTTTCAAAATCACTTTATTCTCAATCCATTCTTCTCAAACACACTGATAATTTTCCAAACTGTTTGGATCATAGAATTTATGAGATAAAATTCCTGACACATGTAAAATTTATTTTTGTCCACTCTCTACTTGTCACATCACTTTAACTTTTCCTTCGATGCTGAAAACCTTCCTTTTGTTTGTGACTGTAGCCATTTTATTACATTACCAGTCACCTCTTACATGGAGGAGTAGAAAAGTAGAGGGCAACCTTGTGCACAAAGTGAATTGCCATTACTATTGTCATTTTCCAGGCCTGGAATTTATGTAGTTACCTGATACTGTTGAGGGCTTGCCCACTCAAGGACAAGGAGATGGTTGCTTTCTCAAAACAGCCTACTTCTTGGAAAATTATAATGGAACCAATGACTGGCAATGCTCTTACATATGTCATACTAAGCAAGGCGGAGGAACACGTGCCTTATGGGGAATTAGTTGGTACCAAAGAAGGTGTAATGCTACAGCCAGGGTGTCGTACAAAACATGGTCGTTATAACCAAGTTCAACTGCATTCATCAGTTGGTACAAGGCAACATCACTGACAATTTTGACTTTCAAGTCTCTGGTACTGTTTAAAGCATACAGAAGCATAGTTAACACACATGACATGTACAAGTTGCATTCTGGGAAGTACAAATGATACTAATAACATCACAACACAAGGGGATAACATATTCCCATTTCAACAGTAAGAATGTACATCACAGGAAATGAGACTCTGTTCAGGAAAACACAAGTGAATAACACTGCCATTCCACTAAAAGGACATAAAGCAATCCCATTACAGGCCTGGAGAGGCCCTGAGGGTTCCAGGAGGTTGAGGCTCCCAGATTTCAAGACAATCGGCTCATGAAGGTGGTAAGGTTGTCAGTCCTACACGCCAGCCGCCTTTACCCCCAGGAAATATTCCTGGTACTCATTTCTGTTAGAGACTGAGTCAACCCCAGGGCCATAGTGCAGCCGGAAGGATTATGTCAATGAAAAAGTTCAATGACACCATCAGGAACCGAGCCTGCCACCTTCCGGCTTGTAGCCCAGTGCCTCAACCAACTGCACCACCGTGTACCCCACTAAAAGGGCATACCATGAGTTAAATGTTTTGATTTCTGCTGTCTTTCATGCATTACCAGCCAAGACACTTCAACAAAAATTCATTGCAGACTGTGGCTATCACAGCTTGAATAGTCAGATGTTTGATTCTTTCTGTGGAGGCTTCAATCCCAGGGTAAAATGGCACGGGCAGTCTGTTTCCAAATACTTTTCTTAACAGTTGTTATTCCAGCAATGCTCTACACTTCTCTGCCACAGCTCCTGATGACAGCAATAGGGCCAACGAACCAACCAACCAGGTACTTATCACAATTGTGGCCCTTGGCCAGGGCTTCATATCTCACCTTGCACCCATTTGGTGTGCAAAATTTTCATCTTACAGAAAACTTCAGGCTTTTTTAAGATATGCAAGTTCATTCCATTTTATAAACATACAAGCGTGTGCGTGTGTGTGAGCGCGCGCACACACACCCACACAAACACACACATAACTGGAATATCCTTCAGTGAATCTGAGATATTCTAATGGACATTTCCAGCTTCTACTAACATTCCCTTACACACTGCTTACAACTATTCAAAGGCTCTAATACCGCAATCACACAAATTACTCATATCATTATAAACTACACAACACAAAAATAGCCACATTGGTGAGAATCTCTTAAGTTTGCATACCTTGACAATCAAAGAATTCATCATCACTACCAGAGTCTGAATCCCGAACAATGCTCTCCATTCTCCAGTTGGCCATCTGTAGATCAAAGCTTTTGGGCGAGACAGAATTTGGAGAGTGAAGGGCTCCCTTAGAATTGCTGTGAGACCACACCCTCCTGCGTCCCTCCATATCCTGGACCGAAATACCACCTCCCCCACACCCTACATCATCAGGATGCCTGTGAAACATTTCACTGACAGATCACTGTTTTCCGATTGCACACAGTACTTCAAACACAAAACTATGATCTAAAGGAAGAGTTTCTGGTTACCAAACACAATTACAATCACTACCACAGTACCTTCATATCAGTGACCATTAAAGGCATATATTCTTCATCAATTTTCTCTTAAAATAAACTGTACTGACAATCCTATGTGTTGACTAATGTTCTGTTATCTCCCACTGTAGCTCTGCACAATTAAAACTTAATGCATTCAATTGTTACAAAGTAATGAAGTGACAATGGTTGTAACTTGCTTATGTACTACAAGAACCAGTTATGGTCAATCAATAACCAGACCAGAAACAAAGAAACATAAACTGGACAAAAGGATTTCAAACACATGTAAGTCCAGACATCAGTCTACTGGTTCTTAGACATTTTGAAGAAATGACAGAATTATGCACAAATAGTTAATGGAATTGCAACAAAGGGATATAGTAGCACTACACTTCCACAGTCTTCCTGTACGTGACCAGCACAACAATCAACAGACAAGTGTTCTTGAAACTGCAGTCCACATTCTGCTGCTGGTCCATACAGTATTATACAAAACCTATTGTTATTTTACAATATATTTAATGCTGGAAACAATAAACACTTGATTCTTTGGCAATGGGCAGGGAATAAGTGTCAAGTGTAACAATGAATGGTGGCAAAAATGTGTATGACTCTAAAACTGGTGCAGTAGGAGGGCAGTTACACACATCAGCTCTGATAATCTAATGGTGTTTCATTCCATTATTCACAAAGAGGCACAGTGCTGCCAACTCTTTTCATTCCAGACAAAATAAGTTATGGGCACTAAAATTTTAGCAGCACAAAACAAGTGGTGCAATGGTTTGAACTCCTGTCAATTACAACTTTTTCTGGACGATGTCAGATTAGAATATGATGAAGATGATAATGATGATGATAATGTCAGCTACTTGGTAGTGAGATGGTTGAGAAGAGATGCGATGAAAAGTAGACTTCTTCATATGTGAACTGCAAGAGACATCTTAACGACAGAATGGATCAGAAATGGGTCACGGCTCTTTATTTGATGTAGACAAAACAACATATCTTAATGAACTCAAAATAAAATGTTAAGAAGATAAATTGATTAAATCAAAATAAAATGTCAAGAAGATAAATTGCCTGTGACACGTTTTCTCATGTTAAGGCCTTTGAAGTAAAATTGAACCTACTGCACAAACACATCAGTGAAAAAAACCTTAACCATTTTCCATCTTACAAAACTGTTTTTGAAACTTCAACTTCAACAGGTGATTGGAAGACAATGAACGACAAGTTTATTGGCATCACTCAACAGCTCCAAAACAAATTTCTTTCACAGTTCATAGATTTTCACACAAGGACAAATGAAATCCAAAGACTCCAAAACCCTTTTGCATTTGACATGTATCATGTTCCAATGCATATGCCAACAGAGGTAACTAACTTATAAAATAATGCCGCATAAAGAATGCTTTCACAGAGGGAAATGTACAGCAGATTATGGATGATCACTTAAAATGTAAACACCATCAAAACTTTCACGAAGAAAATGCTCACAGCTTTCGACAGCACTCATCTTTGTGAACAAGCATTTCTGGTTTAGAAATTTAAAAGTACATTCTGTACCCAGCTTACGGATAAACACCTGCAGGCTACAACATGCATTTCTTATTTTGGTTAAAAAAACACACACAAATGTCTGGAATTCCACCAGACAGCATAATGAAAGAGTGTAATGACTGCAGATATTCCTACTCACTAAACTGAGTTTAAAGAACATGTCAAAGACAATAGTCTTTTGACCCATATTGTTTCTTTGGGTCCTTACACAAGGATGTGTTGGGAAAATACTTATAATAAAACCAGCTAGATGCACTAATTTCTCAAATTGATTTTTGGAATAAAACTCTACATGTTTCAGACATTCCTCTGTCCATCATCAGGAGTTTTTCAATGTACAAACAGCAATGGTATATGTCATACAGGATTTGCTGACAGCAAAACCTGTATGACATATACCATTGCTGTGTGTACGGTGAAAAACTCTGGATGATGGACAGAGGAATGTCCGAAACATGTAGAGTTTTATTCCAAAAATAAATTTTAGAAATTAGTGCATCTAGTTGGTTTTATTATAAGAATTTATTACAATGCAC
>Ga0123354_10008957_pt1 | contig 15280 bp, 6 predicted proteins | sample TergutLab28metaG_2_FD_97872 | JGI IMG/M metagenome (GOLD analysis project Ga0123354, IMG submission 97872) | Labiotermes labralis P4 segment gut microbial communities from Petit-Saut dam, French Guiana - Lab288 P4 | ecosystem: Host-associated > Arthropoda: Insects > Digestive system > Gut ...
GACAGGCTAAAATATTCTGAAATCAAGCCTATATTTAAAAAGGGAGACAAGACTCAATTTGAAAATTATAGACCAATCTCATTACTTCCAATATTCTCCAAAATTTTTGAAAAAGTTCTATATAAGAGATTATACAATCATTTAATAAATAACAACATATTAGTACCAGAGCAATATGGATTTCGGTGTAATACCTCAACCGAAACGGCTATATATACACTAATCAATAATATATTATCATCCCTCAACGCTAAAACTCTGGTTGGCGGATTATTCTGTGACCTGCAGAAGGCCTTTGACTGTGTGGACCATGATATATTATTATCAAAGATGAAATTTTATGGTATCACTGGGAGTACTTGCAAATTAATGGAATCATACCTATGACAGCGATATCAGAGGGTGGTTATAAATAATAACTGGTCCTCATGGAAAGAAGTTCAGCATGGTGTCCTGCAGGGCTCAATACTTGGGCCATTATTGTTTATAATATATATAAATGACCTATCCAAAAATGTATCTGATAAATCTATCCCAATCCTCTTTGCAGATGATACAAGCTTCATTTGAACAAGTTATGATGCTAGTGAACTAAGACGCAAGGCTAACGAAGTATTTAATATAATCAACAAATGGTTCTATAGCAACTTATTAATGTTAAATTATACCAAAACATATTTCTTGCAATTTCAAGCTAAAGCAAATAATGGAAATAATACACACGTTACACATCAATGAAACCATCGCAACCGTAAAAAGTATAAAATTCCTAGGATTAACCGTTGACAATTGTTTAAACTGGAAGAACCATATTAGTGATGTAAAAACTAGATTAAATAAGGCCTGTTATGCCATCAGGTCAATCAAACCCTTCATGTCATTGACAGTACTGAAAAGTACATATTACTCATATGCACACTCTATTATGTCCTATGGACTCACATTTTGGGGAAATTCTACTCATAGTGATGATATATTCAGGATCCAAAAAAGAATAATTAGAATAATCACTAACTGCAATAGGAATGCATCATGTAGAGAACTATTTAAAAAACTGAATATTCTTCCACTACAGTCACAATATATATATACTCAATACTAAACTAAACTCCGTGGCCTTAGTCCGCACGCGAACTATACCGACATTATAAAAAATAACGATCAGTTTCCTTTAAACTCAAATACGCATACAACACAAGACACAAAAACAACATACATGTACCTCCTGCTAACTTAACAATGTATCAAAAGGGTGTCTGCTACTCAGATGTTACGATTTTCAATCATTTACCAACAACCATTCAAAATCTATCGGACAATAAAGGAAAATTCCTAATTGCACTAAAAAAGTTCCTCCTGATCAACTCATTTTACAGTTCGGAGGAATATTATAATACATATAAAATCAATAATCTCATTTTATTACTATCACACCTAAGATTATACTAAAATTAATCAACTAAATTATTTTCAATATTGGCAACCGAAAAATTATTGTTAACGTCCTAAGTACATACACTTATTAATGGCAATGTTCCACACTGCCATTTAGATCTGATTAGTCTCATAACTAACTAATCATACTTAACTTAATTATAATCAACACCACCGATAGTAAGCTGATGCTTAAGGCTCAAACCTAGGCACTTATCCAATTGCTTATATTATTTGTAATGCCACATTTTATAACAACGGTATATGTTTTTATCTATTATGTACAAATGACTTGTTCCATATCTGTATGATTTATGGAATGTGAAATAAATGAATGAAACATTCAATTTTGTCCACTTCCACTGGGATCACAATAAAAATTGCAGAAACCTGTCAGTAGGTCCCAACTTACCTTCGTTTCCTATACCATACAATGCCAAAGTGGGTTGGATGCTCATCTACACAGATTGATTCTCTTATGTAAACTAATAACCATTACAGACAGAGACAGGTAGAAAAAGTAGCATTAGTTTCTAAAATGGCATGAATTAAAGAGTAAAATTTTTCCACTTCCAAAGAGTGTCATAATAGATGGTATTGAGCAACAAAATATGCAGCTCATAGGTACTTTCAAAATATACATTTCTGAACAACATTTGTATTAAACCGAAAGGAGTACTCTTCTTTATATATATATATAGTTTTCATGACTCATGTCCCTTTCAAAAGAAACCCTTTGATCTTTGGTGATTCTCCTAACTGGATAATTTACGGTACAATAACAGGTTATTTTTCAAGACCTTATGAACAGTGGGGAGAAAAGAAAAAAAACTGTATCTTCCCAGAGCAGCAAAATATTAATAAAACTGGTCTTAGATGACACTTTTACCCCCACCCCCATAAAACTGACACTGAATGAACTACAGTTTCATGAAAATACCAATACTTGCCTCCAGCACAACTTTGTGCATATTTTCAAGATTCTTCAGATATTCCTGTGTGTCAGGATCATTATGGAAGAGATAAGTAACAGCACAACATGCATGGCAAGCCTGAGCAATTACAGATCCCACTGGCCAGTTAAGAGTTTTCAACAAGTCTGCACGAACCACAATATACTGAACCAGCTGTCCTGCCATTACGTATGACAGTCATTCACTGTAACATTACAGTTAAATTAAAAACTGAATTGTTATTGTTCTAGCAGCAGTAACAAGAATAACAAAAAATAAAATTATTTATTTCATTTAAATTCTTGGCAAAAATAAACGTTGGTAGCCGTCAGACTACACACGTCATAACCCAGGTCACAGATGGCAGGTATTTGTTACCCCGCAATAAATTTCGTAATAAACAAAATTTGGCCTCGGCTTATGAAATTAACAGAATCAATTATTTATAAATCACTTGGAGAAGATGGGCCATTCTGTTTCACTGTTCGTAAGATTTCTACTTCCAACGAGCATCTCATTTATTGGCGGTGTTCGTTAACACAAGTTGTTACTTACAGTGCTCATATGAGAAAAAATAAAAAAATTCAATTACCGGATACAGCAGAAAATCTAATAGCGCAGTAGCCAATTTACGCTATAGTTAACAATTTCCTGACAGGTGAAATACCCAAGCAGAAAACAACTTTCAATTCTTTTCTTATCTTCAGGCCTCTACAACACGCACCACATTCGTCTTTTCATCACTTTTGTTATATTGGTGAAGCAGAGCACTCTGTTGGTCAATGATTGTAGTAAAGATGACGAAGTACGTGATTTTGTTTGCAGTGTGAAGGTAGTTAGGGGTTTTATTATGCAGTATAAGCCCAACATAATGTCTGGTTTATGATTTTAGGCAGTTTTTATTTGAATTATGTTCGGCTGTTCTTTTTTCGGAAGGTAAGTTGAACTGTATATGGATGATAATTGTAAGATGATAGGTGGGGAGTGTTGTCAGAAGGTTAGGTTAAATTACGTATTAATAGGTTAGATGGCATAAGAAATTGTTTATTGGAGCTTGCAAGGTTGTGTACGGTATACAACATATACATATGCTCTTTTACTGTGCCTCTGCATTGCTGTTTGTAGTGACAGTAGTGTTCGTGTATCGTACGCCATAAGGTAATTCCATCCGAAATATGAATTGATGAGGACGAGCAGCTTCCATAACTACTAAGTGCCCTTTGACATGATGCACGCTGACTTGTGATGACTTTATTCCAACAGTTTAATGCACTGTTTAGATGCTGATTGTAAAAGAGTAGACATTTCAAACTGGGGGATCTAAAGCAGCGTTTCTTGAAGGCAGGGTTATCATACAAGAAGTAAAGAGGATATTTACCACTAACAGACCATGAAAAGGGGACATATTTTGTTTTCCCATCAGAACATGAAAACGCACAAAAATTTTTTTTAATGTGTCAGTTCTAGGCATGCATATTTGTCATTGGATCCATTTTTCTTCATAAGAGCCGGAACACAAATGTAAGCATGAAACCTTTTGCAAGACATATTCTTAAAATTGTACTGTGGAATGCAGTCTACTTATCGAGAAGTTGACTGCTGTCGTACTTGAGTGAATTATGTCATTGCTAGTGTGACTGTGAAAGTGAGCCCAGTAATGATACCACACACTAATGGTTACATAATGTAATGGCCCTGTGTAAATTAATGTGGGATTTTATTCTGACTACTGTCTGTTATTTGAATGTGTATGTGTGCACTAAGATGAAAATAACTTGTAGTTTTAAACAGACTGTGTGTTGGGGGGGGGGGTCTTTTTTTCAGCATAAACCTCCCTGTACATATCAGTTCACCAGATGATGTCTTGCTTTATGATGTGTGTGCCTCAGAGTTTGTGAACCACAGTTATCTTATACTGATGCAAGTACATCAGTTTTGTTGTATTGTATGGTGATGATGCATACACCAATTTGCACAGCAAGATGGGCAGAAAAATTTCATGGAGACATCTCCAATCTAGCATCACTTTGCCCAGTTTTTTTCTCAGCATGTACCTCCTGCATGTTCTCTTGGAACCTGCTATCCAAAAACTTTGCACTTATTTGTAAATTATTTTCTCTGCATCAGTGGCACTTCTGGAAATCTTCATCGGAATTTATGCCAGCACTTGTTGTAGCAAGTGTATTGAGCATCTTTGTCATACAGAAATCTGCAAAGTGTCTACATATGAGTCACACACACCACACACCCTTTCCAATAAGCAGTATGGGAATGAGGCAGGGAGTTTGGGCCTGGTATATGACATGAGCAACCAAAAGAGACATGACTAAAGACATGGGCCATTTAAAACAATAGTGCTTCCTCACATTATTTCATTTGGTGTGGACATCCTGGAAAAGTTTTAGACGAGTTCAAATATATACATTACAAACAGATGACATAAATATGACGTCCATATGCCAAGTTTTGACCTCACTGTATTATATCAGAATGGTTGTGCTGTACAGAATCAAGTTTTTCAGTAATCTTCCATTTACTGTTAAATGTTTGAATAATGTTGTCAAAATATTTAAGCGAGCATTAAAAGGTTATCTATTATTTAACATTGTATCTTCCATGCAGTTATTATTTATGTTACCTGTTATATTCCTTCTTCTCATTAGAAGAACTCACTTTAATTGAAAATTCATGAATGTTGAACTAAAGATGATATTTTGACATTTTGCTGACCGTACATCTCAGTATATTTGTCACAGTAATTAACCAACTTGATGCACAAAATGTTTGTTTCACAATAAGTTTATTTCATGCCTCTACATGTTTCGAGCACGTGCTCGAAACATGTAAAGGCATGAAATAAACTTATTGTAAAACAAAAATTTTGTGCATCAAGTTGGTTAATTACTGAGACAAATTAAGATGATATGTCTTTGCCATGATTACTTCACCCTTCATAGTACCAGTTGTGAGTCTGTATACTGTCAGATCCTTATGAAATAGATGTCTGTACATAGCTCTAACAACTATGTTTTTATGTTTATATTTGTATTAAGTATTGTTATATTTGTGCCTGTATTGTGGTATATTCTGTATCCTTGGCTTAATCCTTTACAGCCGTGTTTTTAAAACCCGTTGGTGGCTCGTGAGAATAGTTGAATGGACTGTGTCTTACGAGCTCATGTAACATAAAACCAGTTATGTTACATTAATGTTAGAAAATATTTTATAATTTATCATCTGGTTTTAATTTTGTAGATATGTCAATGGTGAGATTAATTATAATATGCAAATTGAATCCTGAATTGTGTATAATTCTGTAATGAATCATCCTATTGTGGTGTGTTGTACTTAGAAGTTACAGTATACCTCGATTATTCACAGTGATAAAAATAACAATCTTAACTTACATATTCACATTTGTAACCACAATGTATGAATTAAGAAATGAGATTCGTATTTTTTAGTTGTGTCTTGGATGATAGTTCAGTAATGAAGTGGCCATAATGTGCTGACATTTTGCTTATATGTAATGAACTCAGTTTGAAACTGTGAGTATTTCAGCATGATGAACATATCCAAGGATTTCAATAATTACTGCATCTGTAGCAACCACAGCTTTAAAGTAACTGACCGTACTGCATTATGTCCCCAACAGTGTTGCAGCATTTTGAGGAAGATGTTACCAACAACTTACAAATCGCTTGAAATAAAATTTGCCGTACTGTTAAAATTTGTTGTGTTTTATGAAAGTTTCTGTCATTGCTTTCCAGAAGTGTAGTTTGAAAATTTGAAGAAAAACTCCCGAACCTTTCACTTTTTAAAATCCTGAATTAGTAACAAATTAAAATTAATAACTGAAGAAGAAACTTAATTGTTGTAACTTGGTTCATCATTCACACTGAAAGATAATTTTAAGATATCTAGTTTTAGCATTTTTTTTATTAAGGTTCAAAAATAATTTCCATTGCCAAGTAAAATGAATGTGCTGTGCCATTCACATTGATGTGTATGTGTTAACAAGGAGTTTCATTGTGGACATGATTTGAAAGAAGAGAAAGGAGCAGACAGAACATTGCATGTGTTGTATATGTACATTGTCAGCATTATTCAGAACTGGGCAGAAATGTGAAAAACAGGTGGGCACATCCATAACAGTATGTAAACAGGAATTTTATTTAATACCTTACTCTTTTTTGGGTCAGAGTGAAAAACATATTTTATACAGTGAGTCATGATGTAAGAAGTTTTAGAAACTCTGCTCTAAAGGTTTTATTGTGAGTGTAAACATCAGATTCTTAAAATGATGTCAGAATCAAATACAGGAGCAGTACTGTCTAAGTGTAGAGTAGGTACTCTAGCTCGGTAAGTAAATTTTAGAAACACACAAAAGTAAAATAGTCCTCATATCGCATCGCACCATGAAGGTTTAGAAGCTATAGAGTGCATTTGGTATGTGGTATATTAGGGCATTTGGGGGGGAGGGGTACTTTTACACTTCATTTCTTTTAGGATGTTGCAGCTTGTTCTGTATCCAAGGTATGCATCTATTTTGGATTCAAAGAATGTAAATAAGTGAAATTGATGTGCAAACCACAGTAATCAGAAATTGCAGGCGGATAGCAGGAATAGTATTAAGGCTTAGTATATACAGAGATAATATTTTCTTTTTGTATACTATCAGAATAAGCTATTCCTCTCCTATCAGCGAAACTGACGCTTAAAGGATTGATATCCCGGACAAATATGTCTGACTGACGTAGAAGAAAGATACTTCGTATGTGCTACATTGTTTTGAGAAATGAGGGAGGTTTCTCTTCCCTTGAAAGTGTAAAAATAATGAACGCGGATTCTGATCAAAGGTGTGTATAGTTAGTGCACCAAGCTACAGGGATACTGCTGACTCACAAGTTCAGTAGACGTGTGCAGTATGCCTAATTCCGCTGTCAGCGACTAATTAAAACATCAATGAATTAGTGAGACTTTGATGTGCCAGTTCGTATCGCAGCAGGGCGCGATGCCAAATGGTGGTTCCAAAAATAGTTAGGGCAGGCTACACGGCTGCGTCAGTGGGCGAACTATTTCAGTGTTCGGTAAGACACCGATTGAAGAAGATGAGGTCTGCTGGCGTGTCCGGGGTTCGAAGCTCCGTGCGCAGTCGCGGTTCGTCGTCGACGACGGCTAGTGACCCCCGCGAAAAGGTGAAGGATTGTTGCCGAAAGCTGGTGGCGTTTATGTGCACTCAAGTTGGAGTCGGTGGCCTTGTGGTTGGTTATGCCATTGTCGGAGCTTTCGGTTTCATGTCGATTGAGCAGGATTGGGTGAATCCTCAGAACGATAAAGTGGCGCAGCTTCATTCGAAATGTGTTTGTGACATATGGAACTTGACCAGTGGCTTTACTTTTAACGAAACTGCCTGGCGCATTGACATCGATAGGGTGCTGAGAGTCTTCCAGAACGATTTTGTGAAAGCTTATAAAGAAGGTTACAATGGCAGAGTTAGTAAGGATTTATGGACATTTCCAGCAGCTTTGATGTTCTGTTTGGCTGTATTCACCATGATTGGCTACGGGAATATCGTGCCAAAAACATCGCTGGGGAAGGGCCTCACTGTGCTGTATGCAGTTTTTGGAATTCCGCTGTATGTGTTGTACTTCATGAATATTGGGAAGGTTCTAGCTTCATCGTTCCGCTGGTTATACAGGCGCTTGTACGAGTGTAGTGAGGAAGGTATAGGGGAAAATTACTCTGACAGCAATCTGCCCCCAACCCCAGCCCCACGCATAATTGTTCCCTCCACAGCGTGTCTTTGGGTTATGGGTGGCTATGTGCTGACGGGAACTATCATGTTCGCGGAGTGGGAAGGGTGGGAATACCTTGATAGCACTTACTTCTGTGTGACTAGTCTTTGTAAAATCGGGATTGGCGACTTCGTCCCTGGTGCAAACATCCTTGAGGCGCTCAATAGTGGCAGTCAGACAAAACTGGTCATCAATTTTGTTTACTTGCTGTTAGGAATGGGTCTTATCGCGATGTGTTTCAATTTGATGCGTGAAGAAATACGTGTGAAAATGCGCGAACTGAAGGCTGACACGCGGCATTGGCTGGAGGACATTCGAATTCGCATTATATCCAACTACCGGCGTAAGCGCGGTTATTGACAGATGCAGATCGAGTGACATAAGCTTACATAAACAACAGTGCTTTATGTAATGTGGTTAATCATAATACTTGAGTGGTATGAATCTAGACGAGCAACATTTTCGTTCTCAGATGTATGGCATACGGATTTCGTTTTTGCCGTCGCATTTGTGCCGTTCGATGTCCCTATCTTGGTGCAAATCCAAGGCTGAGTCGCCAAGCGTTGCTGAAATTTTCATAGAACTGTCGCCTATAAATAAACAAGTGTCAAGTGCTGCTGGTTAGGGTTGCACCTTTTGCGTTTGTGTGTGTCATACTGAACGAGCAATTTCTTATATGAGTAAATGAGGCAAGAGTGCTTGATGTGTTTCTCAGCTTACACGTGCCCGTATAAATACCGACAAACGACTGTTGCGTACCGGCATCGTCAAAGGTAGCACTGCTACCGGTGCATACTGTGTTCCCCCGTTTGTTCCTTTACCGGCAAAAACGTTTTTGTGAAAGAAAAGACACAGTGTGTTTGTTTCCATTTATTATTTCACGTACCTAGGACATTGCTTGTTGGAAAGATAAAGCAGATGCTTGCTATTACCCTTGTAATAATGGTGTGCATTTTATTGTGTGAGTAATTGGTGCAAAAGTGTTTGATGTACACATACAATGAGATTTAAGTAGAGAGATAACACAAGTCAATGAGCTGTCCAGGCAGCCTGGGTGGCTCACCGAATTGTGTAATGGTCTCCCTCTATATTGCCAGTCAGAATTTCATAGACAAAGGGCATAGTTTTTTTTTTAAATGAGAAAGCTGACACATTTTCTTACCTGTGTAATAGTAGCGTGAGTTTTATAATTTGTCAATCAATTTATTAAATAAATATTTTTTAGGTACATTTGTGAGTAGTACAGTGTTTCAGGCAGGAATTTGACCAATACCTATTCTACTTTTTTATGTGTACTTTAAAACTAACTGCAGCTATCCTTGTGGAATGTTGTTAAAAATCAAATTTCAGGAAATTGTGTACCTGCCTCCATGATGGAATTTGTTGTATGATTGTATGGCATTGTTAATGAGAGATACTCTGAACATTGATCCAAAACTTTATGTTAGATAAACTCACATAAATGTTTGTAGGTATTTGGAGACCAGCACCCAAGGGGGGGATATTTTAGTCCCATCATTGTTTACTAACAGGAGCTTGGTGCAGTCTGCTGTTGTGATTACTTTGCAATAAAAGCTGGAGAGAGTTCTCTGGGGGTTTTTAATTTTTTATGGTAGTGACTGTGAAGATCATCATCTTGTGAAATGTGATGCCTTGTATTCTGATAGGAAGATACCAGAATATTGTCTTGTCCAAGAAACAGTAATCTTTATGCCTTTGATTGCTTGAACATACTGTTCACATAATGACTGGATCATTGCCAGATGTACTTAAATGTACAGTGAATAGGATGGTTTGCAATCCTGGCATTTTTGGCTTTTGACAGTTTACTGGTGCCTTGCAAACAGCTCCCAGAAAGTTGGATTTAGATGTAGTGATCCAGGAAGCCATGCAACAACAATTATGTGCTATTTATCGTTGAGGATACTTGTCATGCAAAATGTCTTAGCAGCTTGAGAGAATATGTCTGGGTGTTGTGATGCATTAATTGGTAGATGGATTTGTGCAAAGTATTTGAAGCAGCCTGTTGCTCCAGTTACTGTGCACATATCCATCTACTATATATTACTTATTGACAAATGTACAACAGTTCTGCTACATACTGGAAATGATAAAAGGTTAAACAATTGTTTTATGCAACTCTGCACTCCCTGATGATGGGCCAGTGAGACTGGAAACATGTTTATTGTGATTCTGATGAATTGTTCGCATGTATTGATTTACATTGTGGTAACCCATTCACAGACTTTTATGTGGTTGTATTTCACAAGTGAAAGTTTTTGGGACTCATGTTGTTATGAGCTTTTTAATTATTTCTTTTACCAAGGAGTACTCCCTCTTAATTTTGTTGCACAAATGCAGAAGAGTGATGATGGGACTGTAAAATTCATTTAATATTTAACTGATTCACCATATTTACAGCAGTAAAATTGTTGGTGAATATTAATGTTGGTATATTTATTTGATGTAAGTTATTCGCAGACTATGTGTTAATTATTTTAACATCGTTCATACCATGTAATGAGATATAATTTATTTTTTTGGGAAACCAACAACTTGCACATAAAAATACTTACACATGATATCAGCCCACTCATACATGTTTTTATGGCTGACCGCCATCATCAGTCTGTCACACAAATATTTAACAGCTAGTGAAGTATGCCATTTGTAGTGTTAAAATACCTAGTACAAGACTGGCAAACCTATGGCATACTTGCCCAAAATGGCACACAGAAAGATTTCCTTGGCATGCGGCATTCAGTACTGTCCCAATTTTTTTATTTTTATTTTTTACCTGATCAGCCTCTCTTTATTGTGAAGAATATGTATATACACACGTACCTGACTGCATAGAGATTGTATTAGAATTACTGTTGGTACCAAATAACACTATGAGTGAAACATTGTTACACAAATTGGGAGTGGGGCAAAGTGTTGACTGGTTATTTATCACTGGGGCCCTGACATGATGGTGACTGGGTGAATACATGATGCTGGACAAAAGTCTTAAAATCTTTTTTTCAAACAGGAAGTAGTAGCAGCCCCAGTTATTTTCACATGTTCTTCCTTTTTGCATTTCTTGAGGAGGACTTTGTGAGAAATATAATTATATGCATTCATTATAATATGCATGAATAATAATAATGATTATAATGCAGTAATTAATAATAATTGTGGGAGACTCCCAAGACCTTATTTTCCTCTTCAGAATTCCCATGGGCCACTGAAAGAATTTTTTCAAAATTTATAGACAGTTTGGGCATGTGCCCTCAAAAAGTCTGCCAGCCCTGACCGAGTATCATCATGAAATTACAGCCATGTTAATATACACAGATATAAAAATGCAAAGATATGGTGTTGATAGTTTACTCAGTATTAATACAATATTGTACGTTTCATAGTGCCCCATTAGCATCTGTTCTAATGCTAATCATATTTTTTATAACAAGCATGTTGAAACATGCTGCCATCCAGGTCCTGTTCCTATGGTGCAGATAGGAAGGACTATGGGGTTCGCATAGTGTAACATTGCAGCTGTTTAATTAATGAATTATTTCACATTGTTTAGTGACACATGAATATCAGTTGTATATGATCTGCTATGGATGGTGTCCCTGTGTTGTGTTCTTGTATATTAGTGTAATGTACAGGGGATGACTAATAGTAACTTATCTGTGACATCATACACCAATTCTCAGCACAACACAGGGACAAGATCAGTAGCGGATTGTACACGGTAGTTGTTTGTATGCCGTTGAGCAGCATGCAACAGTTCATCAAATACAGTGATACCTTGGCTAATGAAGATAATTCGTTCTGGAATCACATTCGTTAGCCGAAATCTTCGTTAGCCTTAACACACATACAGACGGAAAAGATAAGCCCCTGGAATGGCCCGAACATTCATGTTTGCTGCTTTATGTTAGCGTGCGCATCCACTCAAACATTCGTTAGCTGAATCCATATTCGTTAGCTGAGTCCGAAAAACAACGAAAAAAATCTTTGTTAGCCAAAAAATTTATTAGCAGTGTCACTCGTTAGCCGAGGTATCGCTGTAGTGGAAATTATGTGCCACACACATGGCATTATGCTACATATCCAAATCACACAAACAGTGCTTGGACAGCAGCATGTTTCAGCGTGTGTGTTGTCGAAAATTTGATAAAAGTTTGGGACTAGAAAAGATACATTAAATGTTTAATAGTCAACGTGGCACATATACATCAAGAACAGGGCTGTAAAAGGATAGCCATCATCAGGCGGGAACTACAAGATGCAAAAAGTTTTTTTTTTTATGTCTGGAATTAAGTTAGAGGAATCAAGAGCATTAAATAGAAGCTTAAAACTAAAAATATATAAAACCTTAATAAGACCTGTAGTAACATACGGATGTGAGGCCTGGACGTTAAGAAGTCGAAATGAACAACAACTAAGAATATTTGAGCAGAAAATACTAAGGAAAATCTTTGGCCCAATACAAGATGAAAATGGATTCTGGAGAATCAGTAAGAACCATGAACTGAACGAAGTCATAGGAAATGCAGACATAGTAAGATTCATAAAAAGCAGAAGAATAGCGTGACTAGGACATGTGACGCGGATGGATGGAATGAGAATGCCTAGAAGAATACTAGAATGGAAGCCAATAGGTAGGAGAATCAGAGGAAGACCAAGGAAAAGAGGGATTGAAGACGTTGAGGAAGATATCCAGACAATGGGAATAAGAGGGTGGAGAAAGGACAGAATGGAAGAAAATCACTGAGAAGGCTAAAACCCATAGTGGGTTGTAACGCCAACAAAAGAAAAAGAATTAAGTTGGAGGGCATATGGTTCTGAAACATGGGTATTATCAAAATCTGATGAAGCTATTTTAGGAGTTTTGAAAGGAAAATTTTGAGAGCTATTTTTGGACCTACAAATGAGAATGGAGAATAAAATACAACAATGAGTTATATACATTGTATAAGGAAAGTGATATAGTAACATACATTAAAATTAATCGATTAAAATGGGCAGGACATGTTATTTGTATGGAGGAACAGAGCCGTACAAGAAGAGTTCTCGTTGCATTGGTAGAAGGAAGAAGACAAAGGGGCAGGCTGAAACTGAGATGGGAAGATGGTGTGATGGAACATGCCAGGAAGTTGGGGGAGAGAAATTGGAGGAATGCTGCAAGGAATAGGGACAGGTGGCAGAAGCTTCTGAAGAAGGCCTTGGCTCAAAAGGGGCTGTTGTGCCAATGATGATGATGATAATTAAGTTAAGAGGTCTCAACGTTTACAATAAAAATATTACATGTCATGTCAAAGAATATAAGAATGTAAACAGTGTAGAATGCTTGTAAAGCATGGTTTGAAGGAATAAAACATTAAAGATATTGAACAAAATAGTTTAATATAGGCTGATATACAACATGTATTTGAAGTACCATGCTATCAGATCATCAAAGTTTTATCGTCATAGTTGTGGAAAAGTGGGCACAAAGTATTGTTAGCTTCAATTTGCACTCATGGTACACAATTTTTTTTTTTTACTCTGTTGATGGGTTTTTTTTTCCTTGTTTAACTTTATTTGAACCTTGGTTTATACAACCACTGTGGCACTATGAAACATATTGTTTTAATATAAAGTATACCATAAACACCATATCTTTCTGTACTTTTATATCTGTATATTGTAACAACACTGTGATTTTATAATGATACTAGGTATTTTAACACTACAAATTGTATCATAATTCACTAGGTTTTGAATGTTGGTGTGGCTCACTGATGATAGTGCTCAATCACCAAAACATGTAGGAGTGGACTGGTGTAATGTATACATATTTGTGTATGCAAGTTGTTAGTTTTATAAAAAATGAATTATTCCTTTAATTGTTATAAAATGAACCAACAGATGCATGTTTAATAACATGTTCAGTTGCAGTTGAGTAACTGCCATGGCCCAGGAAAGACCTTGTACAATAACATCAGTTGCATAGTTGCACTGTTAGTGTACTGTAAATAATAAATTATTAATTACAAAGTGATGACATTATTTTCTTGTTTTGTGGTTGTTCTTAAAGCCATGTTTCTGTTGACTCTGTTATAGCCAGTGACATTTGGCCTCTGATTTGTGTGAGATTCATGTGCTACCCCTTTCTTTTTCATTTTTTTGTTTGTTTGTTCTTGTTTGTAGATAACAGTTCACTGTTTCAGAGCATCCCAATATCCAGTGAAATATGTTTGCCATAGTTCATATTGTGTTTTTTAAAATTTAAAATACAGTAATAGGAATAAATTGTGCTTTATAGTGAATGAATATTTTTTGCTAATTTTCACATTTCTTGTGTTGAAGGAGCTAGGCCCAGAAATCTTTTATGTTCTTGCTGCTTTTAAATTTGAGAGTTGTTGACTCATTTTTGGAGCCCTGCAGTAATACTTGTGATTATTTTGTTGAATTATATAACATTTATGTGCTTGAACCGTTTTCCAGCATGCTTAAATTTTAATCTAATTTGTCAAATATTACAGCCCTGGTTGGTAAGTATTGTTCTGATATATGGTGTCAGATATAAGATGCTGCAGTGTAACATTATTTCTTTAACCCTTTGTGACTCTGATATATTGTCATATATACTTTACAGTGTGAGATGTTAAAATTTTGTAAACATACCCATACTGTATGTAGTGTAAAATTATGAAATTATATAAGTATATAGTCATACACAACTCTCAGTTTATTAGAAATGTTAGTTGTATTTCTAGCTACATGTTTTGGCTCATATACAGAGCCATCTTCAGGCTAGTCTTCAGAGTGGTTTTATGTACAATTGCTGGTACTTTGGAAGTTACAAGATCTCATATTACAAATAGTAGTTAAAATATCAAATCTGAATTTTATCTTAATAATATATTTTGTATGGGTGTGAAGCTTGGTCGCTAACATTGTGAGAGGAAAGGAAGCTGAGGACGTCTGAGAACATGGTGTTGAGGAGAATATTTGGACCTAGGAGGGACGAGGTAACGGGAATGGAGGAGATTGCATAACGAGGAGCTAAATGATTTGTACTCCTCACCCAATATTGTGCGGGTGATAAAATCGAGAAGA
>Ga0123354_10008960_pt1 | contig 15278 bp, 4 predicted proteins | sample TergutLab28metaG_2_FD_97872 | JGI IMG/M metagenome (GOLD analysis project Ga0123354, IMG submission 97872) | Labiotermes labralis P4 segment gut microbial communities from Petit-Saut dam, French Guiana - Lab288 P4 | ecosystem: Host-associated > Arthropoda: Insects > Digestive system > Gut ...
CACAACATGTTTCAGGCGTTAATACGTCCATCTTCAGGAGCTTGCGACTATTTGTTGCGTTGTGTAGGCTGACTTGAGGCGTGCTGGTGTTATGTAGCGGGATTGTCTGTTGGTGATGTGGTATCAGAGTGTAGTGGTTCAGCCTACACTCGGATACCACATCACCAACAGACAATCCCGCTACATAACACCAGCACGCTTCAAGTCAGCCTACACAACGCAACAAATAGTCGCAAGCTCCTGAAGATGGACGTATTAACGCCTGAAATATGTTGAGCAACATATAATAAAGCAAGTGTCATCTAGTTGGTCAACCTTTATTCAAATATCAAGATGATGCACGGTCCAATACGCATAAGATTCAAGAAGGAGGCTATTTTCACCAGCAAATATGATTGAAATTTAAGCATGAAACTACTAAAATTCTAAATTTGGAACACAACTTTGTATGGTGCTCAAATTTGGACACTTCTGAAAGTATATCAACAATACCTAGAAAGTTTTGAAGTGTGCTGCTGGAGAGGGACGGAGGTCAGTTGGACTAATCTATCAAAAATGAAGTCAATGATAACAGGAGTATCCTACACACAGTAAACCGAAGGAAGACTAAACAGATCGCCCACACCTTGCGTAGGAACTGCCTTCTACAACACGTTACTGAAGGACGGATAGAAGGGACAGAAAGACAAGAGAGAAGATGTAAGCAGCTACTGAATTACCTTAAGGAAACGATAGAATACTAAAAACTGAAAGACGTAGCACTATATCACTCTCTGTGGAGAACTCGCTTTGGAAGAGACTCTGGACCTATCGCAAGACAAACTATCTGATGAACAAATGAACTTTCAATCTTCCATGACAGGAAACCAATCACCTTCTTGAAAATTAATTGAAACATTATATCGTGAGGTGAAAATTACGTAATTTTATCAGGATGTTAGTAGTGTTGCATGGTGGTATTCAAATACTTACATCGTGCAATTAACGTCGCTGCTAACGGTTTATCAAGAAGGCCATTCACTCACCTGTAACCAACAAAAACATAAATTAATTTCGGGACTGCAAACTTACATCGAGTCTTTCACAAGATGATAAATCAATAGCTTAATGAAATTCTGAACTACTACAAAGATAACACGCAAGTTGTAACGACTGAATATCAAGAGAGAACGGACATATTTTGGTAAAGGAACATCAAGCAAGATAGCAACATATATTCAATATCGACTAGTGCATGTGACTAATAGCAAATGACAAAATCGACAGTTCTGAAGTTCATCATGGTATTCCCTACGTTTTCAGGTGGGCAAAAATTATACTTGTAAGCAGACCATGAACCCATCCTTTCAAATGCTTATTTAATCACCATTTACGATCATCCCTCATTCTCATCCAGCACTCATATCCACCATCCACGATCATCTACCGATCTTATCCACCACCCATAATCATTGCAATTACATCGTCAAGAATCAGTTATGGGATAAATGAAGCGGAAGGAGGGGGGGGGATTCGACGTGTGATGTTTTTTCTTCACTTTTCGGTAATAAACTGCGTCAGAACAATGCATTGCTGAATATTAGACACCTGACTGTTTATTCTGGTCCCGTACTGAATTTCAGTTTCGCTGTACCTGTGCTGAACCCTTTAGCTCATAGCTCCTGCATGATCATTATTCGTGCCACCGAGCAATTACCACTCAGACTAGAAAGCCTTGTCAGCTCTACCGACTGCAGTATATCGCGTTAACACCCAATAACCCCATGTGCGTAAGAAGTGCGCTCTTATCCTGGGGTTCGTCTAAATCATACATATATATAAAACATCAGTTGCCACCTCAGAGAACAAAGGCTCTGCCCATTTGGGTGATCAATCAGTTAACGCATTCGAAGGAAATAATATTCAATTTCAATCATATGAAACCCACAAATACGCCGCATGCGAAATGTTAAAACTTTTAATGTTACAGCAGTTCTCATATAATTACCACTGGGCTTTCGTATGCTGAAATAAATTAGGCCTTTCACGAATGATACCCTTAGTTCATCGCTGAAGTATCAGACATGTTGGACTGAACACAGGGAGCTACAGGCCAGTCAGTTTTTTTTTTTTGGGGGGGGGGTGTAAGGCTACATTCATTTTCAGCAAGCAAGGTGGTTATGGCAGTTGTCATATGCCACAACCGCGTGCTCCCGAACTTCTCTCAATTCACATTTCTTACTGTTTACAACAAGAACAGAATATCGTGGCACAAATGTTTCTGAGAAACTGATAGTTGTTCAGCTGGTCAAAATTTATCCATCTTTAATGGGTCGCGTGTCATTACTGCATGTCGAGCCCTTAAGATTCGAATGGAGAAGATCCCCTACATGCATGGAGAGTACCGGCAAATATATTCGGCTGTGGACAACTAACAAATTCGAATGTCCAGCTTGGCTGTGGGCGGACAACTCTCTTCTCACACCATAAAGAGCAGCGTGGTGTACAAAATGTCACACGAGGCTTGAAATCATGAGATTCTCTGAAATGACCTAAGCAAATGATGGGAAACCAATGCCATGGAGTAGAGTTCTCTTTGGGAAGCTAACAGACACTCAGAAGTTCAAACATTTTCCAACCTTTTACGGAGCCCCAAAGTTTATGAACGTGCTCCTCGCAAAACACCGCCACTAATGCGTACTTTAAGCGGCAGGAAACCAGGCCCCTCGGTCAGATTGTATTGCTTGAAGTCTCATTTTAATATTATCACCTCCCATTTTCACCTCGGTAAGAAATGAGCCAATAAAAAATAAGAAATGCATTAAAGTATTTTGTTCAAGAAACCTGTTGTATGGACCACTTTGGTGACCTTAGAGTAAAGTACTGTATAGAACAGCATTCATTGAGGTTTGGCGTTATAACGACCGTGACTCTGAAGATAGAGACCTTCTGTGATGAAAAGTTGCCTAGTCAGGTATATATGTACTAATGTTTCATAGCCTTTTGCACCAGACGGGCACATTCTGTCACTTAAGACATTTACTTTCTTTGTACTAAAATGGGTGTAAATTAAATAGGATATGAGAGTGTCACGTAGATTAATCTGGCACAGGTTACAGCCCAGATTTTGGTTCTTCTTAAGAGAGAAATTAAGGACCAGAAATCTTTTAAACATCTTCATGACTATCAGCATTACAATAAAAACTCTGTCCAACTGCGTGAGTATGTATGTGATTGAGTTAGTGAGCCAGTCAGTCAGCTAGTTATTTAGTTAGGTAATTAGACAGTCAGTCAGTTATTTAGGTGGGTAGGTAGGTCGGTAGGTAAGTAAGCAGGTAGGTAGGTAGGTAGGCGAGAAAAAATTGAATTACCGACTTGTTTTAATTTAATTTGCTGATATTTTGGAACCTTAAATGAAAAGTTCACTAAAAAAAGACTATACTAGGAGTACTTAAGGCCATATGAGACGCCCAAAAAAGTATTCATACTTTGTCCATTTCAGTCTATCATCGCAGCATTTGTTTGCAATGACCGACACCAAGCCCCAATAAAGTTAGTTTTTCCGGACTCTCTAACTCACTTTTCAAGAAAGCACAGCCGAACAGGGGACCTTGTTTTTGAGTTACAGAACCTGAAAATATTTGTGTTCGTGGGCGGAATGTGAAGTTACTTGCATTTACAAAATTTCAATTAGATTTTAATAACGTTTTAATATAAATATATTTCTTTATGTGGAAAGTTGTGCTTGTATATACACATTTGTTATATGGAAGATCGGATTAAATTATAAGCTAATGCCGGTCGTACGTAAATTCACGTTACGTATTAAAATATGGTTATGTATTTCTGTTACCCAGTAGCCCTTTGAAACACCATAGCAAAATTCTAAATTTAGATGTTAAAAAATTAATTTGTAACATCGTGTAGCCCCAAAAAAGAAAGGATAGTATTTCATACAGAAAATCATATTATGCATCACACTAACCGTGAAAAAGCTGCAGGATTTTTAGAGCCATCCTGTAGTTCCGCCTCAGCAGATTTAAGTTGGTGAGACTTGGAGTCGCCACTATTAAAACCCCTGCCAGCTCCAGTAACCAGGCAGTGAGGTTACATTTCACATAAATAAAAGTAGTAGAAGCTGCTGCTACGGAGAAGATTCTTTAAGTTCTCCCAGTCTCCCAGACCAACACTAGAGAAACCGCCATTACTTTTCATCTCCTATGTGTACTTTTAGCCCCCACAATTAATTTCGGGCATTTACCATCAATGTATTGAGCGTATGGACCAAACTGCTTGTAGGTTAATTCGTTTACGAGCTTCTATGATATAAAAATTTACAGAAAGTTTCATCACAATATGTAAATACTGTTTCCTGCACATGCTAATTCCCTATTTAAATAATGTTTCATTCGAACTTATTTGTAATTGGATTCTTTTCGTAAATAGGCCTGTCACTAATTAAACCACGCCCGATTTGTCTTTGCACCATAGGACTAAACAAAACAAATTCTCATGAGAAACTGAATCACGTACGTGCCAAGCAGTACCACCAATATGAGACTTAAAGCGAGTCGTAAAGTTCTCACAGCGGTGCTGCTGAATTTCAGCTCGTCTGCAGTGTCTGTTGGTAAATATGTTATTTGGCGTTGAAGATGGAGACATTGCGATGTTTCGAAACGTTCGTAGCTGTTTACCAGACTACAAGGCAAAATACCGCAAAAAACTTTTGACTTAACATTTCATTTAGATAATGACTCAACAGTTCCGCTGCACTCTCAAAGTATTAGATACTTCCACTACACTCTCAAAATATTACATTTTTGCATTACCCTCTCAAAATATTAGACATTGCACTACACTCTCAAAATATTAGATACCATGCACTTACACTACTCTCAAAATATTAAATGCTTGCACTACACTATCAAAATATTAGGTACTTCCAATATACTCTCAGCACATTACACATTTACACAACCCCGCAAAATATTAAATACTGGCACTACTCCCTCAAAGTATTAGATACTTACGCTACACTCTCAAAATATCAGATACTTCCAATATACTCTCAACATATTACATACCTACACTACCCTCAGAATATTAAATGCTGGCTCTACTCCCTCAAAATATTACTTACACTACACTCTTAAAATATTACATACTTACACTACTCCCAAAATAATAAATGCTTACACTACATTCTCAAAATATTAGATACTTCCAATATACTCTCAAAATATTACGTAATTATACTACTTTCAAAATATTAACTGCTTGCACTAAACTCTCAAAATATTAGATACTTACACTACACTCTCAAAATATTAGATACTTACACTATTCTCAACATATTAATAGCCTGCACTACATTCTCAAATTTTAGGTGCTTCCAATGTACTCTCAAAATATTACATACTTACACTATTCTCAAAATATTAAATGCTTGCACTACAATCTCAAAATTTTAGGTACTTATGCTAAACTCTCAAAATATATGAGATAATGGAAACGGAAATTTAAACTCTAAACATAAACATTATATAAGTTAGCAGTAGTATTCTCTCAGCATCTGTTCTGACTCATCTCAGGTCGCTTTAAGTTATTAGTAACATTACCCCCACGCCTAAATGTACTTGGTATAACTTGACTCGTTTGTCAGAGCCTCATATATGATAAAGGTGTGAATGGCATTAAAGTGACAGGAGTGTTGATATAGTGGAAGAAGCTTCACGTTGCGCATCATATCCTGTAAGTCCTAGTCTTATTAATGCTAGTTCAAATCTAGGTAAGAGTGCTTGTACAACATTCACATTACGTGTGCCGAAGGTGTACAAGTAATTCCTGGAATTGGCTACGTGGCACCAAATTAAATAATGGTGCTTCCTCCTATTTCGATTCAGTACTAGAGCAAAACTAAGTTCCAGCTGAGGATCGAGGATCTAATTTAATCATGCGCAGGCGGTGGTGGAAAAAATTCGCAGGCCGAAAGCAGAAAATGTCTTGTGAGCGCAAACACCTCTATTTAATTAATCATATTGCGAATCCTAACAACCATCTTTCAGCTCATTGCTGTAGTCCATATGAACCATTCATCATGCATTGCACAGTGAATTAAGGACGCGTCTATTCTGCAGTAATTAATACCTGCTTAATTGCAAGAAATCATTCATCTCGGGGCAGTATGTCGTAATGAACCCTCCCCATTTACATTACCCTCTGTCCAAGGTTTCGCGGCCTGAACATCTGTATATTACTATGATCCTTTGATAAACCTCATAAAATGTGGATAGGAAATCCGTTTCAGTAAACTTTAGTATGATTTATGTACCACATTTTCGGAATTTCACCTCAAATTTAACACAATTTATCCTGTTTCCTGTCACATCGTCCGTCTTATGTCGAAGCGTTCTCTTCAGCAATACGTTCTTCCTTTACAGAAAATTAGCTATGCCAAGCAATGTGCGATGTTCATCTGTCATTCCGTCAGCAGCACCAGTGATCCTTACTCTAATTACTTTAATATATCCGATTTAAATCTATATTTAATAGTTAAAAATTTGGAGTACTATATGAAGAATCTCAACGTATTTCATGAGTAGAAGTATTGAATTAATTTACAGAAATCCTGTGATTACTTCGTCTAGACTTACTTTATTCCACATTTACGTCGTTTCTCCCAGACCCAACATATTTAGCCAACACGCAAATTCGTAGGTAAGAGACTGAAAATGCCTTCGAGTTCCTCAACTTCCATGATCGGGAGATTACACTCTACAGCCCTTTTGAAATTCTGCAGCAAAGTGCCTTGCAGGAGCTGAGGAACCTGAGCCAATATCTAAGGAGTGGACCGTGCCGATTTCAAAGTTGGCTGCGGGTCTTGGATTGGCTGAAGCTGGCATCAAGGCCTTATAAAACACTAATTCGAAAGTGCAGCGACCAGCAATAACCAGAGACGGAATTATGAGGATGCTTGCTTGCTACAAGGAGATTCTGAAGGAGAATAATAGGTCTTTGTCTCGCCAGATTTCAGTGTTTATTTCGTATAGTTATTTTCACGGTCTTGTGCATCGCCGCCAGTATTGTCGGTCATGGGAGATGACGATCCAGACTAACGGCCTACAGTCCTAAAGGAAGTGACTCCTATTTACTGTGTCTTTATTTTGTCACACGTCTTACTTTTCGTAAATTGTTCGTTAAGTTTCCAAAATTTCAACCAACAAATATGCACAATTGTCATTTAATTCACACAAATGTTGTGAATTAAATGACAATTGTGTGCACTTGTTAGTTAAAATTGTGGAAACTGATCTATAAAACACGGTATGAACAATATATAAATGTTCGTTCAGTACGTCTTTCTTCTTGGTCAGGACAAAATGTCTGATACCACCCTCCCCATTTTGAAATTGCGTTCATGATAAAATCTGTCTCGACTTAAGTCGTGTCGGCTACGCCGCCAATCTCGGTACCACCTAAGACGTAACTTAGGGGAAAGAACGTATAAAGAGATAAAGTGATCCCGTTACAGGCCCGGTGTGGCCCAGAGGGTAGGTAGAGGCATAGCTCTACTCTACCATGTCCGCGGCACTAGAAGCGGGTGAGTGGTCAGCAGCACGCCCCGGCCGCACTTTACCCCCGGGAAAGACCCGGAACCTATTTTACAGGAGGCTAGGAATGAATGTGTACCACAACTAAAATTAATTTTTCTAAGAAAACGCGGAAGTTTATATCCTAGGATTATTTATGAATTAAGAATAAAGTTGACGCAAATTTCAGAGCTGGTAGTCGATTAAAAAGAGATCGTTTTGAGGTCTCACTGTTCTTGGTTTTAATGCATCGTAAGGTGGTAGTTCTTTAGCGACGTTTTGGGACCAACAGCCTTGACCCTAAAAGATTGGACCGATAGACTGTACCGAAACGTCGGTAAGCAACTACCAACCCACGCCACGTTAAAACTCAGAAGAGCGAAGACTTCAGCTACACCGCTGCGGAAGCCTGAAATCTCGCAAAGGTCTTGTTGCAACAATACCTCTCATTTAACTGGTCAAGAAATTCTTTGCCATACTTGGAACTAAATACTCGCTCGTGTATTCAATAAACGTGCCACTTGACAGTATCTAGAGTCAGATAAATCAGTCCTCATCATCGTGTTATATTTCCATAAGATACATTTCAGTATTACTGTGCCTTCTGTATCTAGATTTCCCAAGTAGTCAACTTCCTTCAGAATGTTCCACTACAGCGTTTTATGTATTTTAACCTCCTCGTGCATGCTACTTGCTCTGCCCATCTCAACCTTCTTGATTTGATTGCCCGGCAATATAGAGTAAGGAGCAAAACTTATGAAGGTTTTCATTATATGATTCCACTTTAGATGGGTTCGCAAAATTGCGAAAAGCGACTATTACCTTTGTCATGTCCGTCTGTCTGTCTGTCTACCTGTCCTTCCGCACGGAACAACTCGGCTCCCACTGGACGGGTTTTAATGAAATTTAATATTTGAGTGTGTTTTCGCAAATCTGTCAAGAAAGTTCAAGAATCATTAATATATAACAAGAATAACGGGTACTTTACACGAAGACCAATTTACATTTATGATCATATCTCGCTCAGTTCTACTTAGACTGAGAAATGTAACAGACAAAAGCTGCAGAGGAAATTAAATACGCGTTTTATATTCAATACTTTTTTTAGAAAAAAGGTGCTGTTTATAAGATAGTGTGGAGAAAACATTGTAGAGCCGTACAGGCCACAAATAACAATATGCGCATGGGCATTGCACGCGTGGTAGCTAAGGCGACAGATACACACTCATTAATATGTAATACTAATTTTTTTCCACTGCAACTTAGGTTGCACGAAAACGCCTCAAATTTACGTTTGTACATATATTGCCTCTCTTGCATTATCCTATTCATAGTCGTTCTGTTAATCCCAAATATTTTAAATAAAACACGAGACTTAAGTTAATAATCTGAAATCAAAACATGATTAAGTAACCAAAGGACCTAAAGGTTTAGAATATCTTTCCTTATCGGGCTCAACTAAGATGTTAGACTGCGTTTGAAATGTGATGGGACATGCGCAGAAACCAGATTTCGTCTTTCGGCGAAAAGGACGAGTGCATTTAAATCGGCGGGGGCTTCAGTTCAGTCGACTACTGGCAGTCGAGGTGTGCGCATCAGCTGTTGTAATGCTGGATACACCATGTTCCGAGGTAGTGTGAAGAGTACTGACTACCCACTCCGTTCGCCAGTTTCCCCTTCACTTCCCCTCCCGTGGGTCACTTTATGCCATCACATTTCAACTGGACTCTACCTTACTGCTTTGCTGATTACAAGGAAGGTCCTTTAAATATTGATTTAAACATGGACAATGGAATTGTATGATCCAGAAATAAAGAAAACTTATTAAATTAAGTTCAAACACTGCACAATCAAAAAATAAGGAACACTTATTTCAATAAATTAAGTAATTTAAGGTCATAGCTTAAAATTATACAATAATATACATTGTATTTCCGAATTATTTACTGTTACTACTGTGATCTCATTTATTTTATAAAATGCTCTTTTTAATTACAGACTTACAGTTTGAGCATTTTTGTTTGACATCTGTGAAAAACATGACACAACAAACATTCATCGACTTAACGGCCAACGCATTTCAGCTGTCAAGCAAGAGCCACTTAACAGAACTTAAATGGTACTTTTAAAGCAATAAAGACGATTCCGCCTGTTAGAGCGCTGCAAAACGGAAGAGAACAGTAAACCCTGACATTTCTGTTTCACATTATTATTTTTATCTGAAGTACTTAAATTGGATTTCTGAAATGCCATGAGCGGTGGTAGGGGTTTAATTGGCCTTAGTGGGTGGCAGCGACAACTAATTAAACAAAACGCAAGGAACATTTCAGGGTCAGTACGGCGCCACGTCACTTCGCCGTTAAGATGCGACGGAACTTGGCGTTTCCAGCCTTCGGAAAACTGCAGAGTTAGCGTCTGCCACCCCCACAAGTTCCTCTGTGCTCTCATTTCCTTCTCAATACCCTAAATCTTAAATCGTCTAACCAAGAAGGTGCTCCTCAAAACACTGCGCAATACATTTATATTTACTGTCTTCTTCTTCTTCTTCTTTATTATATAAGGAAATACAAGGCTACATGTTTCGACTATAACCTAGTCATCTTCATCTGGTATCCCATCGTGTTTACACAATGGGATCCCAAAGTATGCATAGCATCTGGTAACACAAATGTTAATGTAGGCCTGAAGATGACTAGGTTATAGTCGAAACATATAGCCTTGTATTTCCTTATATAATAAAGTGATTGTGCTGACGTACACTATATAATATTATATTACGTAATCCCTGTAAACTGAACTTGCAGAGGAAACTTCGAAGTTGTCTTCTTAAATGTTAGCAGTAAACTGCTTGAGAGAGTTAATGTGCCTGTTTGAAAAATTCTTCAAACCTGAAACGGTATTACTAACCTCTTTAACACAGAAAAGTCTACTCCGAATTTATTAAGATATGGAAGAGAAGGAAAAAATAAATTCGAAATTTCTAACATCTACAGACTGGGCTACGACAGTGTCAAAAATTTCCGACCCTGACTTCGCAATATTCGAATTTTAGGAAAGAACAATAATTTTTATTTGTATCGATGTACATTTTTGTAAGTCAAATGGAAAGAAAATTATAATAAATGAAGAAGACCGTTTATTTTGTAAATAGATCTATGTGTGAAAGTGATAGTACAGTGTATATCAGAAGAGATAAATGTACAGTTGTTCCTCAACACACCACGAAACCATATGACAAACTGAAGGTAGAGTTCCTCTCATTCTTCAACAAGGCATTAACTTAAATACCAACCAATTTACCCCTGTAAAAAAATCCCTTGGTACCCATTCGATATGAGGCTGTGTGGCTGTGTCTGCAAGCTATGAAGAAAAGAGAAATATCTTCCACCTGTCGGGAATGGAACTAGGATCCTCAGTTGTCCAGTCCGTAGACTAGTCATTACACCGAACTATTCAGTAGACACACAGGCAGAGATTTAGTCAGTGCTGATAAAGGGAAGAAGCTGTCATATCTTATATTCAAATTCATAAAATTCCAATTAATGTGCCAAACATAAAATGTTCTCAGTGAAGCCAGAAATTTCTCCTCTGATTTACTCGTTCAGAATCTTGTTTTTCGTGAAAGAATCGTGATTTATTTACCAGAAGACAAATTTGGTAGCCTGTAATCTGCAGTCTGTTACAATCCGCACTGCAGAACACTAATCCATGAAATATGCATGTTTACAATAATGACGTGAAACTTAAAATGTACAAAATGCACTGGCAGACTTCAGGGGTCGTGTACCTCTCAAGAAACTGTCACGGGACCGTAATGAAGATGAATGATGATAATATCTCGTAATGAGACGCCAGAGCATACGGCAGACGCGTTGTGTGTTTAGAAGAGGAAGTAAGGAAGTTAGATGCAGATTTGTAACTCTTATGTATTCGTTCAGAATTACACAGAATGAGTACAGGTTAAACAGTTTATAACGTACCTCAAATATTGTTCGTGTGACAAAATCAAGAGGAAAGAGATCGGTGGGGCAAGGTAAAGATGAGATGTACGCACGCTATTTTAGACAAGGAAACTGAAAAAAGGAGACAATTTTGAAGAACTAGATGTAGATGGGAGCAGACCAATATCCAGACCATGAACACAGTGTTTTCTGGGCCTTCCAATGCAGGTGCATATATATATATATATATACATACATACGTTTATATAAGTATATGATGCTCTATTATACATATAAACTACAGTGTATGCATATTATACATGCATAAGCGTCAAATACGCATTTGTCAGGACCACAAAATCAACATTTTATTACACATTGCGCTCTACAACATTGCACATAACAACTCCCATATAAACACATTTGTCAAAATGTATCCCCCCCCCCCCCACCAATGGCTGTTCAACAGAAGCAAAGTGTGAACCCAGTCGGGTGTCGCTGTCCAAGCAGAACTGCTTGGACTGCGTTTGACTGCTTGACCCTTCAAGATGGGCCAATAAGTTGTCCCGAAACGTCGGTAACTAATACCAATCTACAATGCGTAACGTCCCATAAGATCGAAAAGTTCATATGATTACTTCTTTCACATTCTTGCAATGACAAACAGCAGTCAGTACATAATATACATAATAACCTCACAATACGTGGTTAGTCACACTAACAACGCTGATTTTCATTCAGAAAGAACAAAATTAGAGCCTGAGACAGGGAAATGATTAATCTTTATGTTTGCTTATTGATCTTCTGTTTACATAAAATAATTCGTAAACATGCCTAGAAAAACGGCGACCACTTCTTGCTTCCATCTTCAAAATTCACAATGAACAAGCATCCCCACGTAACGTACGTAAATACAATTTCAATCCAAGGTCTTATTTACCTGACTCTGACGAGTAACCTTACGCATTCCTGCTGTCAATATTCTTCTTCTTCCATTGGCACTACAGCCCACTGTGGGCTTTGGCCTGTCGAACATGTCCTTCCATTTTTTCCTATCTGCCACCAACTCTCTCCACCTTCTCACTCACCCTGCTGTCAAATATTACGCGTTTTAAATGCATAAGAGGCGCTGAAATGAAAGGGAATATAGCAATTGTGCTGGTACACGAAATTTCCAGCAACAAATTTCAAAATTACCAGATTTGTACCATCGTTGTTTACTCATTTCGCATTTGGAAATAGCAATGGAGTCCGATCGCCTATAATATCTTGTTAACGCGATACAGCTTTTGAGGTCAAAAGGCAAACATATCACTGTCAAAATCGGAGCCAACTTCGTTAAATCAACAGAACATATTAACAGACTTGCCCCTGTGTCATTATAGACGCTAACCTGAATGAAGCGATTCAATAGAAGAATGGAAGAATGTCGGAATAAATAAAATTCGGACCCTGCTTTACAATCCAGGAAGCACATTTGTATTAATTTACCATTTGGATGTGCGCTGCTGGTTGGTCGCAGACTAACACAATTAAATAATATCCCTTCAGACAGGGCAGTAAGGTCAGTTATGCTCCAAAATAACTGCAAATCCTGTGGCGTTAGAAGCAATTTGATTCTAGATAAAAATTCATAAATTGTATTTTATGAATATGTCCAGTAATAACAAAATGGGACCAGTTTTAGGTGCTGGTGCTCGATGAAAATCATGAATACAGCGAACTGTTCTAACTGCCCCACACACGTCTTAGTGACGCAGAGAACAATTTTAGCACGGAGTTGGAAAAACTGATGGGGATAAGCGTTCCCTATTTCTTCACATAACGACACAAAATTCGCAATAAAATTGGGTATGTTACACAGTTTTAACAATTCTCAACATACAACTCCAGTCTCGGGAGAAACAGGGCGCGTTTGCCGTTTACGTTAATACTTGTTATGTGAGACGGGGAAGCATTTTATCCCTCCTCACATATTGCATTCGGAACTGCTAAGTGTTCAACCAAATTGATGCTTCGCTTCTATAATGAAAGTTTTAAGGAGATCATCGTTTTGATTCTTGACGTTGTGCTTCACTTTGTGCGAAGAACAAATTGAACGCTTTATTTTTAAGTGGTTTTTGTAAAAACAGGCTGTTTCACAACACAAGACGCAGATCTCATTCTAACAAAATGTTTAATTTACTTCCTTTCCCCTGTACCTTCCACCTGTCTCACCCCAAAAAGGAATGCGGGAGGATTAGAACTATAGCTCTACCGTACTTATTCTTAGCCTCTGCACAAGGCAGATGTGAGTGATCTAATTCACGTTCCCAGTCGCTTTAGCCTTCGGCCACAACTCCGGCACACATTGCATACGAAGCGCGGTAAGCCCCAGATCCCATTTGGGTGTTTTAGTGATAAGAAAAACCCTTTATCCTATCGGCAAACGAAACCCGCACCGTCCATACAATAGCTCACATCTTCTCTGTGTCATACATATTTAACGAAATGCACATAAAAGTACATAAACAATCAAAATAAATTAAGAACAATTGAATATTTAACAGCGTATGTGTACACAATATGTACTACGAACGAACATCATACTCAATAGCTAGAACACTCACTGAATTAACTCCAAAGACCAGAATTAACTTGTCACTACACACAAAATGAACTCGATTCCTTTTAAAACCTAGTCGATCTTCTCTGTGTTACCTGCGAATACGGACAAGAATGGATGAAACTTTTGAGTCGCACATCTGACAAGAAGTGAAACGAGCCGACAATGCGCATTTACAACAATAATAATCACCGAGGGAAGGACAAACAGGAGTTATTCAGCAAGCGTAGCGAGGTTTAACTTACAGAATACAAATTGCGTGTGATAATCATTATTGCCCAGAACATCTACTGATATCACAAAGTAACGTTATCGCGTCTACTTTCCAAAGCACTAAAGATCAATAAAAAATAACGGCAAAGTATCCACTCTCTAGGCTGTCTGTTGCAAAAAATTGATTTATGACGAAGGAATCGTGAATATTTGTAAATACCCTAAATATAGGGTACACTGTCTGTCTTGAAATTCTGATAGGAATCTAGGAAGTGTGTCATCCCCGGTGTGTGTGAAACTAGGAAAAGGTATGTAGTCAAACACAACTTAATCACTGAGGTGTATTTAATGACTGTGATGGTGTTTGACTACATACCTTTTCCTAGTCTGATAGTAAATCCACAGTAAAAATGACATACTCAATGCAATCAGTATATTCACACGGTATGTCTAAAAGCCATCTTCTGGACTTTATTCTGAGACAGATAAACCTTGGTAACGCCTTACACCCTACTTCTCTCACGATATTCTATCTACCCGAACTCCGTCACAATAATTTCTCTCCAATATATTTCCTGACCAAAAGTGTATCGCACTTCTCATTTGTTCCGTGCGTGTCACACGTCACGTTTAACACATCAACCGCACAAGAAAGACCTACAACCGAATACAAACAAACAAAAGTCACTTAAAATTAGTTCAGTTTACACTGGATTACATCAAGAAAAGATAGGTTAAGTAGTTAAACTCGTTTCTGAAGTAAAGACAGAAAAAACGGAAACAGGAGGAAAAAGACGTAAGCAGCTAGTGGATCTCAAGGAAAAGACAGGACATTGGAACTTGAAAGAGGAAGCAATAGGTTGCACTGTGTGCAGAAATCGCTTTGGAAGCAGCTTCGGATCTGTCTTAAGACAGGATATGGAATGAATGAATGAATGAATGAATGAATGA
>Ga0123354_10008962_pt1 | contig 15277 bp, 8 predicted proteins | sample TergutLab28metaG_2_FD_97872 | JGI IMG/M metagenome (GOLD analysis project Ga0123354, IMG submission 97872) | Labiotermes labralis P4 segment gut microbial communities from Petit-Saut dam, French Guiana - Lab288 P4 | ecosystem: Host-associated > Arthropoda: Insects > Digestive system > Gut ...
CATTATTTAATGCTCAACATGTTTCGGATGTTAATACATCCATCCTCAGGAGCTTGCGACTTATTTGTTGAGTTATTTCATGGGTTGTATTGCTCTGGTACGATGTGTGTTGGTGTTACGTTACTGCTTCAGCCTGCATCCGGATACCACACCACCCCAGCCAAACCACAACGTAACACCAACACGCACGTACCAGAGCAATACAACCCATGAAATAACTCAACAAATAAGTCGCAGACTCCTGAGGATGGATGTATTAACATCCGAAACATGTTGAGCATTAAATAATGAAATAAAAAAGCAAGTGACATCAAGTTGGTCTCTCTTTATTCAACTACATGCCATGTTTTGAGCCAAGACTTGCTACTCTATCGTATCCTCTATCATCATATTGGTTGGTGTGGGTTAAGTTACTGCCCCTGTGTGGACTTTTCCAACCTCCCGCCTTTCATTGTTGACAAATTTATCTGCAACGAGCCATGCAGTATACTGGGGAGAGGGGAATGGTAGAGGGGTACAGAAGTGAAGTGCAAAAACGAAATATGACAATCGAGTCTGTGCTTTAGTAAGACTTCGCTGGATGAAGGAAGGTATACTGAAAAAAAAAGTTTTTTAGTTTTCTTTATCTTTCTTTGAAAGAAAAACATATAAAATTCTCTCGAGGATGTGTCCTTTCTCTGTGGAATGTCACTTCAGTTTATCTATAAAGGGACCAAAGGAACGTCATCCGAACCAGTGAAGTATTACTTTCGAAATGGGTCGAGTTCATTTTTTGTGCTTATTGTGTGACTTGAAAGGCCTCCAATTACTAGCCTTATGAGTAAATTGGGGTTGTTTCTCTACCTGATTTCTGCTGTTATTCTAGAGAAATTTTTTTTTCTTCTGATGGTCCGTTGTTGCCTGGTCGTCCCCTGGAAATGAATCGATGCTCGGTGTGACTCCGCGGTTTATTCAGGTTTGTTAAATTGAATGCGCGATTTTGCTGGCTCATGATCATGGTGAATAGGAAGGTATTAAATTGGTATGAAATTGGACTGGGTAAAAATAAATATGCTCGTTTCACCATAACCTATTAACCAAAAGAAAATTCGGTTACCCTTTCAAAATAACAGTTTAATATATCAGTAGCATTCTAGATTTTTATTGGAGACGTGTCTGGTTCATGTCTCGGTTAGACTACCCAAATTCAAGTTTGAGGTTTACCGTATTTTTACAATTTGTTACTGGCAACTACCTGCTAATTGTACCATGACTGCTTCTTTCCATATCCTTACCTACTATTAATCCTCATCACACTTTAATTTCAGGCATAATTTTATATTGGAATTTTAAAAAATTGCTTTAAATAGTCAAAAAATCAATAACAGACCTTCATATGGAAATTTCAATTTATGAAGCTTCGAATACGCCCGTAAGAGCGAGCAGGCGTTGAGTAGGTCAACTCTTACGCCAGGCTTAGGCAGTGTCATAGTATGAACACCCTGTAGTAAAGCAATCGTATCAGTAGTGTAATGCATCACGTTCTTTATTTCTTAGTTTATCAGACGAAATATTGTTAAGGGTTAAGATTTTTACGTAATGATAAATTTATATTGATGCTCTTGTGATATTTGGGGTTTTCACTTCTTCTAAAGACTCGGTTTGTGGGCTTCTGTCTATTATTACTTAAATATAGTTACTGTCATGTCGATAACTTATGTTGAAAAGTGGAAAATATATTTTTTATTTACTTTTTATTTATTTATGTAGCCAGCTATTGAACAAACTCCGTCTTAATTCGGCGAATCAGGAGGTAAATAGACAGTACCCAAAATCATGAACCTAACAATTCTATTTGGAATAAGGAAGAAGTCACTCAACAGTTGAAGTTGTCTCGCTCTTTACTGAAGTACCGAGACAAATAAGCTTTACGTTTACCAGCTGGTTTGGGCCACTTTTGACTCTCCATTTTTTTGCTATGGCGTACCTTCTTCGACAGTTCTGTCGCTTGTCTCATTATTTGTGCCTGTGTTTGTCAGTTTGCCATATCATTACGCTTGTCGACTTGTCTACGTAGACATTTGATGTTTTCATCAGCATGGTACAGGAACTCAAAATACCGTGAGATTGGAATATTGATTGATGTCGGAAAAACTGAATTTCTGTGACAGCCGTCATGTTATACCCCATCATGATGTTGACACTTTTCCCATTAAGACAATTACGAGATCAGCCCATTTGTTCTGTATTTAAGAACTCTCTATAAGTTTTTACTGAAATATAAATGTAACAGCAACTGTCAGCGTGTAATGGAAGTGTCATGATTGTAATGATACTTCCATTACGTAAAGTTCGTTTTGAAAGTCCAAATTTCAATCATTTTATGAAGACATCGTCTGAAAATTATGTGGGATGACCAAGTAATGTTGGTCGATTCCGTCATGTGTCACATGTATGTGAACCTCCAAATAATGAAGGCGAATGTCTACTGATATGTAAGGATGCAATTACGTTCATTCTGCACAGTAAATATTTATTGTATGTTTGACATTTCGTAACTGGGTGTAGGCGCGCTTCCACTCACATAACGTTTCAAAGCCCAATAGAAAATGCATGTACCACCGACCGTAAGGGTGGGAGAACTGTGTGTGTTGCCCACACTTTGTGTTCATGTGTCCTGTAGTCTTGTATGGGTATCAGAACAAACAGGCGGAGTTTGTGATCTGAGAGGTACGAAGTGTATTTTTATCTGCAACTTTAGATGAACTTTGTTTGTAAAAGGCTAAGAGCCTTTTATTTTCCGTTTTATTTGAAACTTAAAAAACTGGCATTTGAAGACTGACATAATATCTAAATTAGATATAAAAATTCAGTTCTTACCGAAAGAGAACACGGTCTTTTTAAAAAACGAATCGGTTAATGTTGCTGCGGTAAAATATAGCTATTTATTGTGGGAATTATAGGGAATATATAAAGGCACCGTATGGTCAAAATAGAGATTTTGTTTGAAGTTCATCAGGTGGTACATACAGTTACCACAGTGCTCTTGATTGTTGAAAATACGAGAACCGAACTTTCACTGTTTTGTTTTACGGATGTGAATCCTGGCCTCTCGTCCAGAAGGATGAACATTGAATGAGAAAGCTGTGAATATTGTATCTACAAGTAAGTACGTAACAGGATAGTGAATCAAATTACACAATAGAAGCTTCTTAATTTATATGACGTTCAGGTGACCGTGCATCGTGATTTATTCTTATAGTAAAACCAACTAGATGCAATAATTTCTCAAATTTGTTTTGGAATAAAACTACATGTTTCGCACAGTTCCTCTGTCCACCATCAGAAGTTTCACACTGTACATACAACAAAGATATATGTTATACAGGGTTTGCTGACAACTTGCAAGCTTGCGAACTGTCAGCAAAACCTGTATGACATGTACCATTACTGTGTGTACAGTGTGAAACTCCTGATGGTGGACAGAGGAACTGTCTGAAACATGTAGAGTTTTATTCCAAAACAAATTTGAGAAATTATTGCATCTAGTTGGTTTTACTATAAGAATCTTAATGTATAGTTTTCATCTTTATTAAAATCATTAAATTGCGGACAATCATTTTATTTTCCTGAGACGTTTACACGCATTGGATGAATGAAAAACATATAAAAATGATGTTAGAAAATCATAATCGGGCAACTTAGAGAGAAGACACTAGATGAAAATTGAAGAAGTAGATAAAATGATAATACGTTCTTTAAGACCTTTAGTCAAAGAAGCTGACAGTTGCTGAGATTACATAACGTGGACAGTGGCTGGATAATCGCGTATGCAGTATTCATGACATGACACTGACGGGGGAACACCGAGTTACTCGGAGAGAAACCTCTTCTAACGCCAGTTATTTTCACCACAAATACCAGACGAACTGGCCTAGGATTGAAACCGGACCTCTATGTTCAGAAACCGACTACTAAACGCTGATCCAAGGCACTGTTACGGGATAATATTAAAATCCCTCTTAAATATATATGGAAATAAGGACGTTTCAGGTTGAGATAAATTATGTTGGTGTCGGGGTTCATAAAGGTGGAGAACTTACTGATCTGCTTATCGATTGTAGGGTTATCTAGGCGGTTGTATGTGTTAAACACTACAAGTGATAAACTACGTTTCACATCCCTAACCAGATGTGTGGGTAGTATTCTTTCTGAATACTTGATACCCATAAGAGATATGCTGTTCTGTTGGCGGTGTCAGTTTTCTTTCGAAACGTCGGTTCCTTTTTACAAAAATATGTTACTCTCTCTCTGAAATGCCGTAACTTTCACACACACATGTTGTATAACACATTAATGATCTTTTGATATTTTCAAACTCATTTTTCTGTACCTCCAAGTAGAGAAAGTTAAGGTATAACATTTCGTTATTCCAGTTTGGTGCTAACATCGGGGATTTCCTGCATCACTGCCAATTCACTTTATGTCCCACCCTACTTTCATTTCACCTGAAATAGGATTTCATTGTTACATCCATCCAGAAGTCCCACATTTTGAAGTTGCTGGCAGTAGCCGATAATAATTCTGCTTCAACCAATAGCATCTAAGTTCAGCTTCCGAAGCTCTGAAGATATCTGTCTTCAAATAAATTTCTCGACTATATGATTCCCAAAGGGACCATTGAACGACGGAGAGTTAGGTTAAACGTCTGGAGCAGGGGAATGAGAAGGGTTAGTTATCAGTGCTGACAGCTCTTGGATTTAAAGGGTTGAGTAAATTTCTAAAGGGAGGGTATGGAAAGTAGCTGCAAATATTGAGATAATACTAGGAGCTGCTTTGTCATGACTCGCTTCTATGTGAAGCATGTGCACAATATATGAACCGTAACTTCTAGGAATAATTTAGAGAGTAACTACGTGTGATGGCACACTCTAGGGTGTCTTATGTTTTGAAATAATTAAAACCTAATGATTAGTAGATGGCACAGCCAGGTCTAAAATATCACTGCATATTTTCTTTGTTATACGCGTACACACACACATATATATACGTACAACATGATATATATATATATATATATATATATGACGGCTCTCACACCAAGAAAGAAATTGTTTCTCCGTTCATACAGAATTCACAGATTGCTCTTTCTAGTGGAAGAACAATAAGTTCTCTGTGAGGTACGGGATGAATCTTTCATATAAAATAATAGAAGTGTTTATTGGTTAAATTTCGAATATATTTTTCTGGATGTAACTGGTAACACCAGGGTTTTGCCAGTGCAAATCAATTATATTTCTAATGACTACAGTTTGCGCACACTATTTATTGTGCTGTTATTTATAGCAAATCTAGTTCTTCCTCTTCCTCCAGCTTTTATAAAATATTGTGGGAAAAGATTTTCTCCTCCGTAATTATCATTCCTCCAATACTCCACACTCTTCTTCCGCATAGTGTTGCTCTTATCAGAAGGACGAGCGGTTTAAAGCATTTCTGAATGACATTACAGAAGAACTGAATCTTACTGTGATGATTAGACTTAGAGGCGATCGCGAAAAATGTATTTCATGAATCAGTAAAAGAAATCTGTTGGTGTTACAGAAATTTCCTTCATCCAGTCAAGCTATTTCTTACTTTTGTAAATGTCTAAACTTGAATATTCTGTTCATGGAAGGAGCACTCTGAGACAACTTTATGACCCGTTCTATTTTAATGCCTTTTGTGGAAGCTTAGTTCCAAAAGACAGTCTCATTGGAATAAAATTTGTGATGTTCTCTTATCGTCCAATGCAGACTGCAAACCCCATGTTTTTGTGGCTGCTTAATATGATTACATTAACTGTAAAAAATTACATCTGTATTTTACTGTCTCATTCAAATTCAATTACCAACATTTTTCTTTAAATTATGTCTATATTTTATTTTTGGCATGAGTCTTGAATTTCATACCCAAAACATAGGAACAAAAATTATCAGCTGTCCGCTCACCTTAAAGTCATTGTTTTCTCCAAGTTTCAGTCACGTGCTGGAAAGATAAAATGACTTTGGGGGGCATTATCCGAATTTGTGTTTTAGCTTTATGCGATTTTTGTTTTATTGTGAATTTCTCAAATATACGCTCTAAAGCTGCAACATCGACCTCTGGGTTATGACGCCACGTAGTTTGGTAGAAATTGACGTACTTTTCGGAGCAAGTTGCTGCCATAAGATGGAAGTTTCATCTAAAATTTGGTAAGTTTCTGTCAGGATATACGGCATCAAATCTCAGGACACGGTAATATTCGTGGTGGCGAAGATTAAACCTCAAATTTCACGAATAATCCAATAATTTTAAATTGTGGTTTCTTCAGCATTGTGTGTGTGATGTTTTCCCCTTACATTTATTACCGAAGCCAGCACCTCATTAACACTCATTCTGTCACTAGCATTACTATAATGGTAACGTCCACGATAACTACATCAACTGCCTCTGGTTCTTGCATATACTGAGCGTTATTCCGGCATGTTATAGGCCTTCGTTCATTTAGAACGTTAGTTCGACCCACATGTAACAATCCGAAGATATTCCTACTTTAGGACAATTTATCAGAGCTGTAATAGGATTATTGATAATCCCGTCAAGATTGTGACGCGTCCAGAATTATCGTTAGATCGTGTGGCAAGTGCACGTACAATCCTCGACGAAGCTGAATACACAATCTGGCAAATTGCGTGATACCCGAATCACAGTGCGACGGTAGAAAGGCTTTTACTTATACCGGATCCGGACAATGATCTATTGTTGTGGCTTTTCTGAATTCCAGATTGTTAAAGCAGCACTTATTATTCTGCGAACCAATAAGTGAATACCTCACGACGTAGAGACTCCATGGATGGAGTCCTTACGATACTGTAAAATCGCTCCGTTTTCAAGAAATCCTCCGAATTTACGGAGTCCGACAATTTTATAGAGTGTTTAGGATAGCCCACCTTTCGAATATATATTGAACGGAACGGAACGGAACCAGTCCAAGTCTTGATGCCGTGTTTCCTTAAGTCTGTTTTATTATTATTCTCTTTAACTGGGTCTTTCAAATTCTCTCCTTCAGATTTTTGCACCAATATTTGTTACACTGTATATAGAATACGCAGTAATTGTAAAGGTTACAGAATACAGTTTGAACACATTCTTGTTTTCTAAATTTTTGTGTATTGAATTCACAAATTATTTAACTCCTACAAAAGTAAACCACCTTTCCGAATCCACAATTCTTTTAATTTTCTGTATCAAAATTCGTTTCACATATATCTGACTGTTCTATTTGTTCAAGGAAAAGAACGAAAAGACGCAAACAAATAAAAAGAACAACAATTACTTTAAAATATAAGTACAGGAAAGAAATAAAATTGGAAAACGACAGGAATACAAAATGAAAAGGAAAGACAGATAAGAGGAAACGAATAAAGAATAAGTGCATGGAAAACGGAAAAGTGGAAGGAGAGGGAAAAGAGAAGGAAGATATGTCTGTAAGCGAGATAACGAGTATGTCTGAAGAGAACCAAATAAGAACCCAGAAGATGTCAATGTGTTTATCACACGCAAATTGTTAAAATTCATGCGTCTTGTTCGCGTGCAGCGGACAGTATTTAAATTTGTAAGTTTACCTGAAGCAGATAATTTATACGCACATGTTTATCAAGACCAGTTGTCCGGCCTGGCATAACAAACTACATGGTTTTTAGTCGCGCTGGCAAAATTGCGTAGAACGACTCTTAGCTTCATCACATCTCTCTACCCGCATTGTACATCTTGGTTGCCACTTGACGGATTTTCATGAAAATTATAATTTTAGTATTTTTCTTTCAACTCGAGATTCATTAAAATCGGACATGAAGATCTATGTACATTTATGATAATATGTCTCTGAATTCTTCTTAGAATAAGAAATGTTTCACAAATTCTTAGAGAATATCAAAATACACATTTTATCTTATGTATATTGGACCGTGCATCATTGTAACAGTTGAAACATAAGAGACCAACTTGATGTCACTAGTTATTAAGTTTTTATTTCACTTTTTCTATGCCCAATATGTTTCGGACATTAATATATCCATCATCAGGAGCTTGCGACTTGTCTATTGTATCACCACATTGGTCCTGTGTTCTTGTTTCGATGTGTGTTGGAATTTCGGTGTGGCTGGATTGGGGTGGTGTCCGTGTAGCAGGCTTCAGCCTGCTACACGGACACCACACACGACCAATGTGGTGATACAATAGACAAGTCGCAAGCTACTGATGATGGATGTATTAATGTCCGAAACATATTGAGCATAGAAGAAGTGAAATAAAAACTTAATAACTAGTGACATCAAGTTGGTCTCTTATTCTTCAACTACACATTTTACGTGTATTCAATACCGTTTTTTTTTCGACAGTAGTACAGTTTATGAGATGACGTTGAGAAATGTGGTGAACCGGGCAGGCCACAGATGACAATAAAATATGGCTTTTGCACATTGAATGCTGAATAATTAGGCTACAAACACACAAGCAGAATATGCAATGCTCATTGTTTTTACTCTGCAACAGAAGTTGTAAGAATGCGCCTCAATGCAACGTCATACGAGCATTGCTTGCTTTGTTGAATCTACAGCGGATAAGATCAGTGCGAGTCACTCTTCAGTGCAAAAGGATAATATAGACACAAAGCCGCCTGCAGAAAGTAAAGCATTAATATTAGTGATACTATAGACCTAACGCTACCCACAGAAATTTACACACGACTTTTAACGATAGAACAACCAAATCGCTATGTACAAATATTACAATTATTTTCTGCCATAAAATAGACACAATTGTACCCGCGGACAATTAGCACACGACGTTTAGTGATAAGACAGACGCAATGCGACCTGCAGAAAGTGATATATTGGCTTTACGACAACTGATAATATAGCATAAAGATTTAGAGACGGAAAAAAAAATAATTATTTTCGAGGATAGTACACGAAGAATAAGAAGAGTTGTAGGGATTTATGCAATAATAGAAGTCAATTATTTAATTACTAATGATAAAATTTGCATTGAAGAAAGAATGAATAATCTGTGAGAGAATTAATGATGCGCTAATGGAAAGATCGACCAAAGATACTGTTTTTTTTGGGCACTAAAAACAACCAGGTAAATTTTCAAGTCTTGTCACCGTATAAATATGTATACACTTAAGTCGTAACTCCGTAGAAGACCTTGACAGTATCCAATAAAATCACACTCGTGAGGAAATTAGGAAAAGATTACATTTTTGGAAAATTGGTTACCATTACTTAAGGAAGTTTGCAACCCAGTCTGCTGGACAAGGCACTTGTTTCAATCGCCGAGAAGTGTTTCAGGTATGAGAAGCGTTCTTTCATATTAGGGAAAGTACATTGACTGAGGATACTGAAGTGGGTTTTTGGCCCCAGGAGAGAGAATGTAACAGGAACCTGGCAATGATTAACAAAGAGTATTTTTTTTTGTATATTCTTGGTTCCGTGCATCGTAATTCTAGGTTGAAGAAATCCAACGAGATGCAACAGTATGCAGATATTTGTTTACTGCTAAATTACTCTACATGTTTCGGGCATCCATCGCGCCCATCATCAGGAGTACATAAAACTGTAGTTGCAGCCTCTGGTACAGATCATACTATCTGGGGAGTAAGCTTCCTCAAACGTGACCAAATAATGACTGGTTTGGGACCGACAGCCTTGTAGTTTACCTGCTTTATTAATTTGGCTTATTTACTTTCATTTTCTCTTTATCAAATTTATTTTATTTTTTCCTTCCCATTTGTAGCTTTCCTTCTTAATTCTTACACGACAGTTTTTTTCTTTCGTCCTGTCCTTCTTTATCTCTCTATTTCATATTTTGAAGATCTTTGTCTACTTGTTTACTGCTTAATTTTAATTGTTTTAATTGTAAATATGGATTTCTTTATACATTATTTTATATTCCACTGTAAACGAAATGGGATCCCATTGAGTACTACTTTTATGTTCCTTAAACAAAATGTTCTTTATTGGCCTGATGATGAACGTTTATGGTCGAAACATGTAGCCATAGTGTAACCTATTGCATACATTATATTACTATATTGATGTTGTTGTGTACTGACGGTTTATATTATACAATTGTTATTGTACAACGGGATGGCTTCTGTCAAATGTGTTTGTGTGTTTTATGAGCATCCCGAGGACACGTGTATCCGCATGAAATTGTAGTTAGAGAAAGACTTTTGCATTTTTCATACTACGAAACTTGGAGATTATTTCTGCAAAGTAGAAAACACATTTTATTTTGTGGTAGTTGTTTTTAATTGGGGCCGAATGTGTCATTATTCCAGCCCTGTTTCGTATTTCGGTTACACAGAAACCCTACACAGTGAACAAGACCCTGTTTACACATTATTAATACAGCTGCTGTTTCTTACATCCAGTGTAAAGGACTGGGGTACGATTTTGCACTTATTTTTTCCCCCTCTTGTTCCTGTCTTAACACAAGATACAAATTCAAGGATTTCAGATCTCCCTTAATTACACTCTCTCCCTTGCCTGTCTTCGCCCGTACATCCCACTACCCTCTCAACAGTCTCAAATTATGCGGTTCACCGCCCGTCATCTTACATTTCACATCCATACAACAGTCGGCAGTGCCTACAGAACAGTATAGAAATGCCTAGAGGGTACAGGAAATATTAAAAAGGAGGCGGGAAGTAAGACACAACGTAAGATTAATCTTCCAGTTGGAAATGAACGTACAGAACCACTGCTTACGTATTAAATGTCATGTTTTAATTTCCGTTTTCCAATATTTTAAAAACCACAGGAGTGGGGAAGCATTTGCAGTGTTTAAGCAACCTTGCCTTCCAAATAAAATGATGGTCAAATATAAGCATGGGCACCTAATTTCACGGTCTTGTCGATTACTTTTCCTGCTTTGATTTTGAAAGTTACAGACTCAAATCTCGGCCAAAACAAGCTTTACGTACCGACGTTTTAGTGGTTGCCTCAATCCATACAATAAAATAAAAGGAAAGCACCTTAAATTAGGCCACAAACATAAATATGAATAAAATGATATTCAGAACTCTCCAGGTAAAATGTATTGCTAACAATTTACCATCTCCACGGAGATGAGTTCTTATTCTTAACGTTACAATTAATCAGATATGAAGGAATTAAAAACTCCGATGTTCCACTGGTGTGTTCAAAGAGCCTCCCACAGGCTCTAGCCAGACACCCACGCAGTTTTTCCTATTTACGCAGTAATATAAGGTCTACATATCCAAAAATAATCTCCTCCTTACAGGAACTTTGGCTAAAATTTTGTATGCTCACGTCCCCACAAATACGAGCGCATCCAAGTCACACTGTTTTTGCCTTTAGTACCCTAACAATCCTCACTGCAGATGTCCTTTTTGTTGTAGTGGTGCGGAATGTATGTTCAAATAACACTGAGAGCTATGGCGGCGGTAGCGTAGCTACTGTTAGGGCCTCGCATGCCGGACAGGTCAAACTTGATGACCCAGACTAAACAGGATACCCTAGTCCTCCAGGCTGAGGGTTGGGCGTGGGGCTAAGAACCCACCTCGTAAGAACACCAATGTCACGAAATCTCAAAGAAAGGGAGGCGTCAATTCCCTTCCAGGGATTTACAGCCAATTGAATAATAATAATAATAAGAATAATAATAAAATTTCCTCAACAAAATGTGGTGCAGAACGCAGACAATACTATACTCGAAGTAGCGTGGTATTTATGGTGCACTCCATGACTACTAATCCTGCTCGCAAGCTGTCAGCAAACCTGTATGACATATACCATTGCTGTGTGTACAGTGAAAAACTTCTGATGATGGACAGAGGAACTGTCCGAAATATGTAGAGTTTTATTCCAAAAAATAAATTTGGTAAATTAGTGCATTTAGTTGGTTTTTTTTATAAGAACTGCACTGTACATTTGCTTCACTGTATTGTAGCTCAACTTGCTTTCGATTTAGGGAAGCACGTGTCGGTATGGGTGTTAGCGTAGCTGGGATTTTGTTGCTTGGGACCAGTAATCGCAGTGGCAGCTCCTAATAGAAATAATTTAGTTAAAAAAACAATTAATTATTGAATATTCTGTTATTCTTCGACGTAATTTAAAAAATTGTTGAAGACAAAAACAAATTATTTAAAGAATTAATTTTCCCCCACTTTGCTGCCAGTTGGACTCTGTTTCCCCCGACGGCCGCACGATTCCCCACACCCCCCACCCAGCTGCGCCCCTAGCATCGCGCCTTTTCGCGTAACATAGTTTTACACTTTTGCTGTATTAATGTACATTTTAACTAGAAATTACGAAATTAATGAATTATCTAATTCCTAGTTTCTGGGATAATAGTTACTCAGAAGTTAGACAAATCGTTCTTTCACTGTGAACTGAGTATTCATTGGCATGGTCTGATAATCGCTTGGCAGACACACTCACACACACACACACACCAATTAATTTTGCCAATTACTTTAATGACCGTTTTTGTATTATCGTCCCAACTACTCCTGTTTTCTGAAATGATCCGTTACGAGTATTTAAGTAATTTTTTAAGTATTTCTAATTTCCTTTGCGAGATACTTGTCACGCACATCTGATCGTTCTGGATTTACCCATCTTGGTGCAGAGTGGGAATTGTAAAATTCTACAATATGCAAACCCCAGCAGCCTACTCTCTCTTCCTTCTTTTTAGATTCAAATATTATTATTCTGTATTCTGAAATACCCGCAGATTGTGAATTAGTGGATAAATTTTAAGCCTGTCAATGACAAATATGTCTGCAATAATAACAATTCTTTTTTACAAAACCCGGCTTATTTCAATTCATTTCCAATTTATCTGTATTGGTTTACATGTGCAAAGTGGAATTTCAAGCCTTAATAGTATCCAGTACAATTGTAACAAATTCTAGCACTTTGTATTGTTAGCCATGCACTCCAACTCTCGAAGTAAGTTCTTCCCTTTCGAACTAAATCCTCGCAAGGATTAGTCTGCCTGAAACTTCTCATTTGCGTAGTGTACAGTGGGCAAACAAATTCTTCCACTCAGGAGAGCTTATAATTGTTTGGCTGCTTATAAAAATTCCTCACATTTATGGAGCCAGAAGGCTCAAAAACTTCATCATTAACATCCGCCATCCAATCCTGAACTCCAGTAAAATTATCTCACATTAGATATCAAAATTGCAAATAATACGTTTTCCTTGATCCTGAAGAAAAATGAGATGCACTGCCTTGAACAGTCTGTAATTATTAACCTATGAACGCGGTGTAAAAATCCAAAAGTGAAAAATATTTAATCAAACCGTTGAGAGAACCTTCATTCTGACAATAGTAACCTAGGTAATTGTCATAATTATCATCACCGTTTAAGAAAGCAAGTCTCGTCTGATTTTAGAAGTTTTAGTGTGCAACACGCTGCATAGAGAATCGTGTCAAAGAGGCTGCGCTAATCTGAAGGTAGACGGAGGAAACGGAGGATGGACCGAGTCCAATAAGTATGAAGATTTGATTATTAACGCGGCCTATAATACACGTTCAGCTATACCTTCCAGTACGTGCTTCTTCGTAACGGACAGAGGAACATATTTGTTCAGATTACCATCAGTTTATACATTTTGTCCAACGAACACGTCATCAGAACGGAATACCCCACGGCCTGTGTGTTGACAATTGGCAGGCAATTTGGAATTATGCATTTAATTCAAGGAAGATATCTCATTTTATAGAAGCTGATTTTACTCTCTTCTCATACTTCATTCGTTTGTTCAATATTATAATCCCCAATCCCAAACGTCTTGCTTCGTACTTGTATGTTATTCTCCTTTCATTTATTACTTTCCTGCATATTACTCCCCGTAAATCACGTTGAACTCATTCTTTATCAGTATCCGTACTCTCACTTTTGACGATCTGCAATGGTTTTGGTCTGCACAAAACAGATAAACTGTATAATTTGTTACGAATGAAGACAATTGTCACCAAGGAAGGTACGCACGGTGGATCACAAAGCACACGCTTCAATGTAGAGTTTTAACACAGCTTTGATGGTTTCGTGTGCGATTAATTATGACAAACAAATCTTCGATTGTTTCAGTAATTGGAACAGAACCTTGCATTATTGAGAAGGTCAGAAAGCACGCAACTTCTATGGTAGGTTCTGGCGTCACGTGACATCTTTCGGTTAAACAATGGACCTACAAGGTGCAGAAAATTCTACAGGGTACAGAATTCAGTGACTGATACAAACCACAATCCCGACGGAACGAATGGTGACACTTGGAAGTGTTATCGAGAAATAAATACTAAATTTCTTGATCTTCGTAATAATATATACTTTAACGTAGACTATAAACAATTGCCCTAATAGTTAATCTCCACACTGTATGTCCGCTCAAGGCGGTATAATTAATGGGCATGGTGACTTTCTTAAAACTTTGATATTGGTAGAGTTGGCCAAGAGATTATACAAATTTATTAAACCCAAAATTTTTTTTTGTGTTTTTATAAATAGCCCCAATATACCCTATCAGGCGTCAGCTAAGTGTGGCCAGTGTTTTACTCACCTAGCACTGAATTCAGTTGTGTGGCATCTTATCTCAGTTGGTTTCTTCGCATTAGATTTATATTTTCACGTTCGTGCTATACGTTTTGCCCATCGAAATTTCTAGTTAGTGACACTGTTAAAAACTGTACGTAAAAATACCTATCAGGAAATTCCTTATTGTATTGTTTTCTCTAGTCTACAGTAACTTCCAATTTATACGTCGCAAATATTCTCTGGCTTTTAACCCCCACAACATGAACATCGAATCTAATTTATACTTTCATTGCCTATATGTCTTTTAAAAATCCACGAATGATATAAAACACGACCCTGTCTAAGACCTGCTAATTGGAATTACAATAATGTTGCAGATATTACAAAAAATGCAACAAGCAACTTCTCCCGATCTTTGCAGTGTGACAGGTCTACCTGCTTCTAACCGACTATTAACATTCACGAGAGGTTCAAGCGTTGCAAAATAGCGTATTCATTTCAGAACAACTTCCTGTTGCTACGAAAGTCGGTGCAGTCGGTCAGACCACAACACGACGGGGGTTACTGCCTCTAGCGTTTGACTGCGGGCAAGTGGCGATGTTGTGAATCGGGAAAAAGTCTGAAGCAGAGAGTTGGGTTGGGAGTGTGGGGGGGGGGGGGGGGGGGGGGGGGGGGGGGGGGGGGGGGGGGGGGGGGGGGGGTGGGG
>Ga0123354_10008964_pt1 | contig 15274 bp, 14 predicted proteins | sample TergutLab28metaG_2_FD_97872 | JGI IMG/M metagenome (GOLD analysis project Ga0123354, IMG submission 97872) | Labiotermes labralis P4 segment gut microbial communities from Petit-Saut dam, French Guiana - Lab288 P4 | ecosystem: Host-associated > Arthropoda: Insects > Digestive system > Gut ...
TGCCAACTTTTGCGGATAGAGGGGTGTCACGTGGTCAGCGCAACGGGTCCCCACAGCCGTTAATCTCTGTTTTCTAGACCTGGAGCCGCTACTTTTTTAATTCAAGTATCTCCTCAATTGACCTCACGAGGCTGAGTGGACCCTGTTCCAGACCCATTACTACTCAGAAAATCTGGTAGCGCCAGGGATCGAACCCGGGACCTCTGTATCTGTAGCCAGAAACTCTGACCACTAGACCACAGAGGCGGTCCGCCTTGTGTGGTCAGGTAACATGTTTGTCACATGCACCTTAAGAAAAACCAATACATTGCGTATAGGGTTTCATATGAGTTACGACACTGGAAACAACGTTACGTAATTAGCAGCCAATGGTGATAACATGTTCAAAATTTCAAATTTTTTTATCTTTTAGGGAGTATTGAAGTTTAACAATCGGCCAGTTGGGAATAGTAAGAAAATTTAAGGGTGGGGTTGGGGGGGGGGGATGAATTTGAAACAGTGTGAGTTTGTAAACCTAACTCAAGCGAAGTTTTCTGTTTTGTAGCTAGGTGGTAAAAAGTCATGTTTATTTTAAAGTAGTATGATAAATGTTTAAGCAGTTTGAAAGCTGTGGTTAGATCAGTGAAGTTAAGTGTGGTTGTTAAAAGGGGAACATACTGTGCTATTGACAGTAATTACAGAATAATGGAGAATTAATTGCACAGTGGTCCCAGTGCAGACATGAAGTGTATGGAGTTTCAGTGTTGTGTCCCGACATACACATAAATATCTGTATGATTAAAATTCGGTTAAACAACACAAAAGAAATGTTTCTGTGACCAATTGTTTATGCAGTTCTACATGCACTACTTTGAAACACTTAAATTCCCTGAGATTAAGTTGTGCTGACTGAGGGGCTAAGGCAGGATGTAGTGGGTACATTATTTTTTAACACTAGAACACAAGTGTACTTTTTTGCTTATCACCTGTGGTCTGTTGGAGCAGTAAAAAAATGGAGGGCCCTTGAACTTCATCATTGCTGGAGGTTGGAGATGGATCTACCATTATGACCCAGAAAGCAAACACCCGAGTATACACTGGAAGATACTGAGATGTACCGCAAAATGAACTGAAGCCAGGGATTCACATAAATTAAAGATGAAAGTTGTCTTTTACGTGACAGTGCCCATCCTGCTGCTCACGTCAAGAAAACTGTTTGGGAACTGAAATGTCAAGCACTTCATCACCCACCATACAGTCCATACCTTGCTTGTTATGATTTTATCCTGCTTGGATGCTTGAAGGAATTCTTGAGAGATTTGCAGTTTGCAGATGATAGTGAAGTGTGCTGAGCCTCAAAGTTTGCAGACCACTGACTTAAGTCTATTGAGAGAGGGGGATGGCTATGTGTGAGAATAATAAAACTGTAATTGTGCAAAAAAAAAAAAAATAAACTATGAAGGAAAGATTTTCATTGTTATACCGTGCATATTGCTTCAATTCACCTTCATTTCACCAACACATGCACTTGTGAGTCACACAATATCAGTGTTACTACATTAAATGTTAAAATAAACTACAAAAATTATTGGAACTTCCAATAATTTTTGTGGTTTAGTTTAACATTCAATGTATTAAACACTGATATTGTGTGACTCACAAGTGCATGTGTTGGTGAATATGAAGGAAATAATACTAGAGGGTACTTTTTTTAATTACTGACATGCAATATATTTCATTAACATTTTTTTTTTTATGTAGCAAAACTCAGTTGTTGCTCGACTAGAGGAATGTTCACCTATGCGTATACGTAACACTGACCAGCCATATGAAACTAGCATTTTGGGAACTACATCTGTTTCATTGTGTGTATTCACTTTTGTGGATTGTGTCTCGGTTTATGTCAGCGTGTGTCCACTAACATACGGCTCTGCTGTTAGGATACTGATATTTCACAGTACTTCATTAGCTCACACATCAACTCACGCATCTTGTGTATACCTCACGCGCATTGCCATTCCGTTTATTGATGTGATCTTTTGAGGGGGTGACTGTTGTGTTATTTAACATTTTTTTACTGCACCATCATTTTTTATCAGTCAGCACAGAGTAATACTGCTTGTACCAAATAGAATGTTTCAGTTGATGAAGCTTGTTTTAAGTTTGTAAGTTGTGTTGACTGAACGATGGTTCTGTTTGATTATTTGAAGTCATGCAACAAGTTGCCCGGATAAAGTTTGTTTCTAACATTCTGAGCCTAGTAAGGCAGGAGAACAGAGCACTTAATCACACCAAGGAAATGACAGGCGTAACTATCTATTTCATGTGAGGCCTGACCTGATGAAGGTTGGTTTTTGTTGGGTGTGGTTGTAGTACAAAAGAAAGATTAATGTTGTGGAATTTACATGTATAAACTTCTAAATATCCAGATAATTTTATGGCATGTTCTAAGAGATGAAATGTGGATGGAATAAAAATGGAGAGCTGTAATTTACGTGAATTCGTTTTCAGTGTCAATCGTTCTAGGCAACAGGTGACCTATGATGTCTGTTCTTCCAAAAATGTTCATGCATGCTTTACATTGAAATTTTGCATAAAATCATTCCTCATGAAAATGGTGTATTGTTTAAAACATAAACAGTTCTGTCCAAAAGAGAAATTATGGTATGGTATTTTGACTAGGATGGTGAATTTTTGTATTGGTGGACTTCATGTTAATAGCAATAGCTCAGCACATGCCATGGTTGAGAGAGGAGCTGTCTTGGTTTGTATTCTGCACATCCCAGGTTCAGATTTTTTCTGTAGACTTGTTATCATAAGATCTCTGATTTTTGTCAGTGCATACATTTGCTGGTATAGTTCCTGAAGTAAGTCCAGTACCTCTTCACCCTACATCCTCACTAAGCCTTTTTTCTCTGTTATGTTCTTTTTACACTGTCATTACTGACGTTTACTAACTGTAACTGTGTAGCAGTAGTAATGGGAAATACTCCCATATTATCCTGGGTTAGCGTATTATTGCCCTTTATGTTTGGTATATTAAATTTCTGTGCTGGAATGAGGCTTTCCTGATCATGAAGTTGTAGTTGTGATGTTTGGGTTTCATGTCTCCACACTTGCCATTCATTAACAGTTCAGAAACATTTTAAGTTCTTTAACCAAATTGATCTCAGTTCCCACATTATAGTTAATTATGACTTCTTCATAAAACACACATTTGTTCACTGATATGACTAGGTTATAAATCCCATAAGCATAGGAATTTTAATCACCACTTGCTAATTTCTAGTAATAACATAATGTTATCAGTACGTCACTGCTGCTTTGTTTACATCATCATCACAACACAGCTCTAATGATTTACTGAACACAATCTGCCAGTTGAGATCTACTTGAAATGTGGTATAGCTGTATGTCAATGTGTAATAACAAAGAACATGTGGTTTTTCGTACTGTTTTGCAGTTTTCAGTGATTCCAAAATTTTGTTAGAAATCATGAAAGCGGTAACCAAATGTTGAGCTCTGGCCGCGGGCATAATGGCAAAAGCCGTTTTTACCGTTACCTGAAACTTGGTCTCCCCTTTTGGGTCTTTCACATTACTGAGGCGTGCTCTGTTTCTCTGGGATGTTTCCTTGATTTGTGTATTTCTTTTTGTAGGATGGACTTATCCATCTGTTGTAGAACAGAATGTAGTCATGTATGAAGCAGTGATGAAAACGGGAATGAATATAAATTATTTTTTGCAGTAATTTATGTAAATTCTTTGGGGCACTGAATATGATAGCTTTGAAAGTGGAAACTGCCATTATTAGGCATTTCCCACTCATAAACCTGAAAACTGAATGTACCAGTTAAATTAACACATTACTTTCTAAACTTCTACAACAAAGTAGATGGTATTCAACAGATCATGACACTATTGCAAGGCATGGAAGGTCATAAAAATGAGGACATTGTAAAATTTTGGACTCAAAACACGAGGCGTTGACCACTTCCATATTTTCCCTCCGTCTGGCTCTTGTTCTTCATTTACATAACAGTAAGCTGTACTGAGAGTGCATGGAATTTGATATTGTTCCAGTATATGTTACTGGCAGTTTATGAATGTTCAGCTTCTGATTTCTGTCAGACTGACCACAAAGATTGTTAAAGGCCTTACACACAGCGAGGTTATATGTAGTGTGTCCAGGTGTTTGCCTTTCACTGTCATATTCTAGAGACACGCATACAGCTGTTAATTGTTTGTTGGTGTTGGTTAATCGTGATTGTACTGTGGAAACAAAATGTAAATATTTGTTGTCATACTAAGTGCAGTTGATGACTGAAGTTCAGCTAAGTGTAGGGCAATCCATTGATAGCATTTCATGCTGTATGTACCCCATAAGAATGCTTCATTTTGTAAAAGAATATGATTGGAATTGTACTGCATTTGTTACATATGGATTTGTCATTGTGATGTTTTGACATGCCACAATACAAAATCTTTTCATTCATTTACTTTACCTGTAACTGAAAAAAAATACACTGTAATGTGAGTGTTTGAAAAATAATAGTAATTTAAGAAGAGATACCTAAAATTAATAAAACTTGTTTCAGAAGTTACAGATTTCAGCACACAGTTTTCTCTGACTGTACAAAGTTTTCATAAAATGTTTCATAACATGCATGAAACAGATACAGAACATTCTGTTAAAATTCTGTTAAAGTATTCCCCGTGCTTAATTCAGCACCACACCATGAAGATATGGGAGATTGGAAGTTTATGTCCACACATTCTTAACCTCAGTACTAGATGGAGGTGAGTGGTCACTGTAGTGCCCTAGCAGCATTACTTCCAGGTTTGAGTATGCATTTGAGAGAAGGATGGGTGGGTTCCAGTCTGGATGGTTTGGTGATTATAAAAATCACTGCCTCTGTTGGAAATCAATTCTTAATTTCCTGGTGGTCCACCTTAGGGCCTAGTCACTGTATTAGCTGCACAAAGTTCTGTATTGGTCCCGTGTATTCTGTGAGTTCTGGTTGTTATAAAGGGATCACTTTCTGATTCAGTTGACCATTTTCAGTAGGATTCCTAACTTAGATATGTGTGTACCAAGTATATTAGAAGGTAGATTTTTTGGACAACAGCTAGCAGGTTGCATTACATCTGGTATTTTAATTTTTAAATTATTTTACTACTTTCAAATTCTTGGAAGCTTTGAACTCTTTCAGATATACAGTAACTGATTGAGTTTATTAATCTGGTAAATATTCCATTCTTTCTCTAGATTGACGAAACGATCTAAATTTCTAAGTAGCAATATTTTAATAGAACTTTAATGAAATAGGAGATCCTACCTTTAATCTTGCAGTTCTTCAAAACTGCATGTTATTGTAGTGAGAGAGTGTATCAGATGTTTAACATGTGTGCTTATATGAGACACTTAACCCTCTCAACTTCATTATAATACATTATTATTGTATTACTTAGCTGGCAGCAGACTTGAGATTGTTTGTGAAAGACAATGTGAAATACTTTTTCAGCAAAGCCTCATATATTGCATAACAGTCCTGTTCATAATACTTAATACATAATAATTTTTAGTTTATTTAGCATTAGTTCTGTTGTATAGGAGGTGGGGCAAATGTGTATGATAATTTAACAAACCATTTACATGACACTTATACGTGTGTAGAGTAGTCATAGAGGGTGCATAGAATTATTTTTTTGGCTGTGCCACATCTCAGGCAGTCTCACCCTTCTTACTGCAGAGACCTTGTATCAGTCCTGGGGCAGTGCATATGGGATTTGTGGTGGACAGGTTTTTTTTTTCCCCCCCAAGTACTTCCGTATGTCCCTGTCAACTATGATTCCAACAATCATACGTGTTTGTATTCAGCTACCAGTAATGCTATGTAGTCTAGTTACTGACACTCGCCAAATTACTGAAAGAAGTATTTTTCCATTAGCTCAATTTTGTATGAATTCATTATTTCTTCACCTTGAATTATCTTTTCCGTTGACCAAGATTTCTGTTTAGAATTTCACAGTGTTACTGTAAGTGAACCTAATGTTACTTCCGTTTCTGGACTTTGCTCATACGTCAAGTTGGCATTACTGATGTTGGGGAAACTAAAAATGCCTTTTAGTGGCATGATGTGCGGGGAAAGTTTCATGTAAATCCTTGTTAACATAAGTGTTTCTCCTTATGGAACAACGTAATAAGTGAAATATACACCTGAATGCACAGTTGCCATGTTTGATTTTTGTTCCTTTGCATGTTGAATAATAGTTGCTATTTTCAGGTAGTTTTTATGAAAACATTGACCAAACTAAGCGAGACTTTGAATTCAGTGTTTACATTGCCTGTTCTGATTAATCTAAAGATGTTTTTTATGGTATGAGATCATTATTTGACTACTACTACAGAGTGCATATAAGCCAGATTTATTAAGTTACTGACAACTTACAAAAATAGGAGTATTCAATACAGTATCAGTACCAATTGTTCGTAGGTCGTCCTGTTGCTTGCTGACAAAAGTATAATATGATGTACCAGTTCACATTTCTGTGTGTATATTTATTTAAAATAATAGGGTATCTTCAATGCAGAGAAGGAATAACTGCATAGAAAAACTTTTTTATGTGTACAAAAGCCTTCAGAATGTAAGTAGTGCGCTTATAGGATCCAGACTGTGTGACTGTTCTGCAGCAGTATGTCAAGAGTGGACAGCCCTCATTTCATTTATTGTTGTTGTGATTGGTTTTGTTGACAGCTAATAGAACGACTGCAAGAAGAAAAGCGAATGGAACAGATCCGGCGCAAAGAGCGTAATGAGGCACACCTGTACATGTCAGTACAGGTATTGCTGGAAGACAGCTTTGATGGGCATCAAGGCAATGACCTGTATGACCCTGATCGAGCCCTTTATAGGGTTTTTCGAATTCGTAAGCAGACAACTTTGCAGGAGTTGCTAGAACAACTGGCCGACAGTCTTGTAAGTAGTTTAACCATTTTGTGGATTGGTTTGTACTAGATGTGTGTATGTAGGCCCCTGTATGTTGATATCTGTGTGGGAAATCCCAGACAAATGAAACATCTGTAGTGTTTAATCCAGTTCAGATCTACCTTAGTAAAATTTCTTTTACTGCCATGTGGTAGACTTCATCTAAAATGTTTTTTGGATGTGTATCATATTGAGTTGGCATCCTTGCAGAAGAAAACCATATATATTTTAGATCTGCTTTGTTGCAGTCATAGTAATAATTATTTAGTCTTCCACAATGTACTACCAACCTTCACAGAACAATAGTACATAAGTAATGTTGTCAGACAATGCATTGAGAGGAAAATACAGTGGGGTATGCTAGAACGAATGTAATTGGTTATAGAGCCTCGTTATGGCATCTGTTCGTTCTAGCATACATTGAAATATATGTATTTAGGGGTAATCTGTTCCAGGCCCACAGCGTAGAGCAAAGTTACCATCCAACACAACCATTTAAACAGAAAAAATATAATGCAAAATCAAAATGTAAGTGTAAAAATAATACAAAATTAATTTATTTAACTTTTATACACTGTACATGTAAATTTGAAAAGCATAAACAATTTTTCCTCAGTAAAAACTATAAACGGACTTTCCCTAATAAAAAGCGTAAACAATCTAACGCACATGAAAAGCATAAACAGTCTTTCCCAAGTGAAAACTATAATCAAACTTTCCATAATAAACTCATAAAAAATCTTCCTTAGTGAAAATATAAACAAACTTTCCCTAATAAAAATCACATAGAGTTGATAGGAAAGGAATCACAATTCCTTCTCGTCTGCTGAAGGTCCAGATAAAAGCAGATAACTGAACTAAACTGATAACTGAACCTTACAAATGATAACAAAGATGATGACTGAAGCTCGAATCAAAGCGTAAAGGCCCCAACACGTCATGCGTATGCGCATGCTACGTTGGCCCTTAGTATTCCTCTGCGTTCGTTATAGAATGTGTGTTCATTGTAGCATCCTGATTTTGTTGATAAAAACTGTTCGTTGTAGCATCATTTGTTGTAGCATCCCTCACTGTATATGAAAAAGTGTTATCAGTAATTATATATAAATAATGAAGTGACATTTTTTGTAGTTTCTTGTGAATGTAGCTCTTCTGTGGCCATAACATGGCTATCCATGGCCGTCTGTTGTTCTGGTTACCACACTGTAAACCAACAAATGCACACGGTTGGAATCACAATAATATTATAATAAGTCAACTTTTACATGTTTTGGGTCTCACTGGCCCATCATCAGGGAGTGTGCAGTCACATAAAACGATCATTTAACCAGTGCACTCCCTGAGGATGGGCAAGTGAAGCCCAAAACATGTAGGAATTGACATATTATGTGTAACATTGTTGTGATTCTGATGAATTGTTTGCATTTTTTGGTTTACATTGTGGTAATTGAATTGTAATGCACTTATTAGAAAATGTAAAATGTTGCACACTGATATTTCTTGGGAATTCAACAAGCAGGCTACATGTGCAGTGGAAAGTTGTTTCTGTGAGCTTTGATTGGAACGTACAATTATGTGTCTCGCAAAGTATTGTGTTACTTTTTCTGTCTCAGCTTTAACTAATTAAGATGTGTGAGTTATTGTGGTAACATGTTTTAGCATTTTTGTGCTGTCATCAGATCATTAAAAATATTGGAGCTGAATGGCTGTTTTTTTTTTGTTCCCTTTTGTCTGTTCTCACTACACAGACCACTTCATTATGGTCAGCAATTTTTATATTCCATTGCATGCACACTGTTGTAGAGTGTACTGAATGTGAGAATGATCTCAATGTTGAGTATGTCATGAAGTTTAAAACACCATGAGTAACTTGTTGTTACTGACGTTATTTTGTCTACTCAGATCTGAGGACTGTGCGAATGCTAAGCAGTTGAAACAGAGATGAAATGTCAATAGTAATATGCATAAATTCAGATCTAATGTTAAGTCACAACTCCACAAGATAATGAAAACTTGATATGCATACTTGTTTCACATTCATAACTTTTAAGATGGTTTTTAAGTTATACACATAAATTCAGGACATTGAAATAACAGCACTGCAATGCATATGGTACCAACATATTTTATGTATCCCAATTTCAGGTCTCAGATGTAATTTTAGAACTTACGTTCTACATGTTGAAGCTCAACTCTTTTGCCGGTGTTGACGTTTTCCATTGTCACAGTTCTGCTTGTGTAGTTTTGTGCTTTTATGCATGTGCTTACTCTGCCAGCTTCTGATCCATGATGACTGAACACATGACGATGAAATCATTACTATGCTTTCACCAGGGTAGCCTTGCATATGAAATTCTTACTTAGTTAGCTGCCATATTATAGATTGTTCCAATAACAATGGTGAAATGATTCTCAGTATCGGCAGTTTGAAGAACTATGTTGCACTGCACTTGACTGCTCCTGCAACTCGCTGATTCAACAGAGGTCTCATACTTCATAGCCGTATGTGGACGAGACTGTTTGTTACCTTACTAAACTTCCTTCAATATGAGTTGGCTGAAGTTATAGCGAGAAATACGGTGCAGTGTTGCAGTGTTCACCTCATGAGTAGGAAGTGCTTTTTACATGACTTCACATAAGAATAACGGTGTGTTAAGCCTGACGAACTTAAAATGAGAGATGAAGCCAGATTCCTTTGAAGGGCTGGGCCATTTTCAAAGTTTGTATGCCCAATAAACCAGACAAGTATGGCATCAAAACCTGCCTGGTTTCTGAGTCCAAGAGTGGCCACATGTTTAATGTGTGCGTGTATACTGGAAAATCATGTTGAGTAAAAATCTGGGTTTAGAACTTCTGGTTGCACGGCTGCTCAGTAAAGGTTGCCACTTGTACAGTGCCAGGAAAATTAGTGTAACAGTGCTGAGCTGAGTGAAATGCTGTTAAGAAAACAGTACATCTGTGGTACATTGCATCTAGGCAGAGGAGTTACTGAGGAAATGAAGGAAAAAATAAAATACCTGAAGGAAGGACGGGCCACTTACTGTTGTAAAGGCCAAGTTCTGATACACTTAACAACAAGATGCGAGGGACATGAAGCTTATTTCAACACTACACACAGCAAAGTTTGTGGAGACAGAAAAGAATGGGAAGCGGGAAACACCGAAGAAGCCAGAAATAATTTCAAGACTATAACAAGTTTGTGTGAGGCATGGGTAGGGCAGACCACATTTTGCTGTGTTACACATCCTGCAAGAAAACCTTGAAATATACAAAGAAGTTTGTGTTCTTTTTGTTACACGTGGCTGCCCTCAACAGTTTCATATTGTACCAAAAAAAAAAACAAAATCAAAAGGACAAGTGCTGTGCTTTCAAGGCCTTCATACTTGACTGTTTGGAAAATGACAGAACCAGAGGAAAGAGAAGACGAGAATGATAGCACAGACGATGGATCACAAGCCTCAACATCAACAGCACAGACAGCACTGCCACGCAAACAGTTGCTAGCGAAGGATCCAAGTGATGTCCACAGGTCAGAGTCAAGAAATATGGAATGATTCGTGTTCCATCAATGTAAAAAGTAAAGGTGCAGTGTCGAGGTGTAGAGTTTATCCAGCACATAAACAAAGAAAAGAAACAAGGTCTGTGTGTTTGACTTGCTGTGTGGCAATTTGCAAAACTGTGTGTTTTGGCAATATCACACAAAATTTCCTGAACTGGTATGCAGAAATTTAATATTATTCCAGACATGTATCCTAATATTTCTTCTAAAAAACTGTCATGAAATATTATTTGCTTTGATATCAAGAAATGAATATATACTTCCTGCATTTTTGAATTACATTCTTTAAAAGGCCTGCCATAGTACAGATGATACGCTGATAGCGAAAGCCTGTAAATTTTGCCTCATGGTTGGTGGAGATTTCATTTCTGTGCATTAATGCTTAGTGGTATGGAGAAGTAACTCTAGTCTGTGTATTTTATATTACAGTTACGTAACTTTGTTGTTCACAGTATTGATGATGCGTTTCACTGTTACAGAAATACCCTATTGAACAAATCAGGCCGTGGCCATTCAGTTATCGATCGAACCAGACGTGCCGCCCAACCCTGATTGATCTTGAAACTGATCTGCACAAGTCAGTACTGGATGTGGCAGAAAACCAGAATCCATGGAACATATTTGTAGAGGTTGTTCCACCAGATTCAGGGTTACAGGCTCTGCCACCATTTGATAAGGATTCTGACGTTTTGCTGTTTTTCAAGTTGTATGACCCAAAGACAAAGCGAATACACTATTGCGGACACCATTATATGCCTGTTGCAGCCAAAGTCCGTAAGTAGCAGCAGATGTTCCTGGAGTTGAATATTATTGTTTCGTCTTGTATCCTTGTTAGTTTTGGAATTAGCCATTTATTTGTACTGTTCTTTATGTGGAGGTCATATATATTTAATTATGACTCTATGACAGCCATCCTGCATGATATGTCCGTAATGTGACACAATTCTAAAAGTACTGTGTTGTTTCTGAATTTCATGCTGATGTGACACCTGTCACTGTCACTGTTGCTGCTGTCAGTTATATCAAACTAGTTTGCAGTCTTTTGCACGTTGTGCACAGTATTCATTGCAGAGATTATTTATATAAGGTGTGAGCACAAGTCTGAAGGGTTTTAATTTCTTTTCTAATGCACAGTACATTTTGTGTGTAAAGTGTAAAGTGATCCCGTTACAGGCCCGGTGTGGCCCACAGGGTGGGTAGAGGTATAGCTCTACTCTTCCATGACCGCAGCTCTAGAAGGGGGTGAGTGGTCAGCAGCACGCCCTGGCCACATTTTACCCCCAGGAAAGACCTGGTACCCATTGCACAGGAGGCTGGGTGGGCGCCAGGGCTAGTCTGGACAGGCAGAAAATCTCGTCCCCACCGGGATTCAATCCCGGACCGTCCAGCTCGTAGTCAGTCGCTATACCGATTCAGCTACATTTTGTGTATAGCACTTACCAATTCATGTAGTCAGTATTCAATATATGTGTCAATTGCAATAGGACATAGAGTTTTGAAACATAACCTGTATCTTCAAATTGATCCTCATTTGTGGACCCATTTATCAGAACTGTATGTGATTATGTTGCAGAGGAACTGATCCCTCTGCTCAACGAGCGGGCAGGCTTTCCACCAGACACAGACCTGGTTCTTTATGAGGAAATAAAACCCAATATGGTAGAGCGAATTGAAAACTACAATGAACCCCTAGAGAAAGTGCTTGAAGAGCTGATGGATGGTGATATCATAGTGTTCCAGAAGGATGAGCGAGATGATATGTACGAACTGCCAACATGTCGAGATTATTTCAAGTGAGTAATTTGTGTACACATTGGAATTTAAATGGTTAGCTCAAGGAATTTTAGATAGATTTCAGGGCTTGTGTAAAGTTATTTAAAATTAAAAGTTATAGAAATGCAGGTAGAGTGTTGTAGTTATGTATATATTTTGGATGAACCATCGGGTTCCGTGACATGCGGGGAATTTCTTGACTAGCTGCAAACCAGTTAGCTTCTCAAGAAGGACTCTGCACCATGGAGTGAGTAAGTAAGTAAGTAAGAGGTGCACATACCTACAAAAATTTCCTGGTACTGAATTTTCAAAATTGGATACAGTAGGAGAGGAGTCTAAGGGTTGTCTCAGACACCCAATTCTTTCCCATTTTAAATTGTTCGCACAAGACAGTGGCCCTTGTGGTATCATCAAAAAGTAGCTGCTAATGTACAAGTAAAGTACCATAATTGCACAAAGGAATCTCCAGTTAGTGTCCTTCAGTATCTTTTTCTTTTCTGGTTTTCCTGAGTTTAGTTTTTAAATCCACTGTCACTGACTGAAACCTTAAATTTGGATTTCACTGTTCACTATTAGTAAAGCTCACATTTACTAATCTCTAGCTAGGTTCCAGTTATGAAGTTGCTTTACAATATCATTAGAGCGTGTTTTAAGAAAGTGACTGAGGCACAGATCATCGTGGTTGTTGATTTGCCTATAATTTTTGCTGTTTGTACTGCGCTATGCTGTGAGAATACTGAGTGTTTTGATGACCTGGTAAGTGGATTTCATATATGTGTAAACCAGTGGAAGCTAGCATTAAAAAATTTGGCATTTTCAGTGCTGCTTCTATCATAGGTTGCTGATGTTGCTTCATTTTAATGAAAAATGGGCATCCATGGAACTTAAAAATGCTAAACTTTATGTTTTGTTGACTGTGCATCTGGTTATAATCTTTGTAAATAACCAGCTTGAGCACAATTCTTTTTTATGTATGTTTATTTCTATTCTCTACATGTTTTGGACAGCTATGTGTCCATCATCAAGAGAATTAATTGTATCAGTATGACAGTATGTCACTCTGTGTAGATGACTGCTATCCATTCCAGACCTACACAGAGTGACATATACCAGATGTTGTATGGATACAATTAATTCTCCTGATGATGGACACATAGCTGTCCGGAACATGTAGAGAGTGGAAATAAACATACATGAAAAAGAATCATCTAGTCAAGTTGGTTATTCACAAAGATTAAAAATGCTAATTAAGGTGGATGTGTGCTTGAATGACGAAGGATGTTTGCAGATGTAAGCGCTTCTTGTCATGAGAGCATGAAGGTGTTTTGTTTGTGGGTATGTGATGGCAAAATTGGTAGTAGTGCATATTGGCATCAGAATTGTAAAAGATGAGATAGCATGATAAAAGTGGAGATTAAGTGAATGGGATGTTACATGACTGGTACAGGTGTTAACAGAGAGGAAAGCCAAAGATAGGCTTAATTGACTTAAAAGACAGCCAGATATAACTGTCCGTCTGGCATCGTTAAATTCTGAACTCCCTCATTGTGCTTGTTTATATTAACAAGATGAAATAGATAGTTGCTAGAAATTTGAGTGCTGAGACCACATTTATTCACAAACATGGGAACTTTTAGTGAACCCTTCAAATGTTCTAGGTATGTTGGTTTTTCCATGCAAAGACTGTATTTCGTCAAGTGGAAGACAAGTTTTTCTGTCAGTTTTTACAGAAAAAATGAAGAGTTTTCTTGTGAGTGTGCATTAGTGGGTCAATATTTTTAAATGTTCTGAGAACTATAATTAATTGGTATTGTAAGATATATGTGGTAACATTCATGCCATATCATGCTGTAAGACAGAGAGAGAGGAAGGTGGGGGTGCTGGTACCTGTTTACTGCAAGTACCACTACAGCTATGAAGCAGAAGCTGTTAATTAAATGCTCGGAAGATAGACATTAATATGTGTTACACATTGTGATAGAGACATGACAGATGAAAGGTTTGCGTTTGTAAGGTTCAAAATTCTCGTGTTAACCTACTTACTGTTTGTTGCAGGGATTTGTTCCATAGAGTGGAGGTTACGTTCTGTGATAAGATGATTCCTAATGATCCAGGTTTTACGATTGACCTGTCCCAGAGGATGACATATGACCAAATGGCACATGCTGTGGCACAAAGGGTTGGCACAGATCCCTACCTTCTTCAGTTTTTCAAGTGTCAGAAGTATGTCATTCCAAATTTTTTAATGTTAACACTGTATTGTAGCTTTGGATCCTCTTTGTTCTGAACAAGAGACAGCTCTTTACTGGATCAGTTTGTGAATCAGCCTAAAACTGCTATGTACCACGAATTGAGACATGGGTCCTTTTGTCATTCTGAGCATTATCAACATCTGCACCAAAAATTCAAGGCAGAGGGACCAGCTCATTAGGAAAGTGATAGGTGGTAGAGATTGAGCTCTTGTCCAACTACGTGAACAAGGAAGATGGGTTTTCCTTAAGGCAGCCATGGAAAGATCTTATTGATGACTTGAAGGAAGGGAAGAACGGTGTTTCAGGCACTTCCTCTCGTTGCAGTGTGTCTTAAAAAATGTTCCTTACCTCTGGATTCACTCTCACCTTCCTTGTCATGATAATACTGTGGCTTGTGTCCTTGAAGGGGCCATTTGGACACTGAGACCCCATGGCTGTGGTTACTAATGCCCTTGGCCTTGACTAGTAAACATAGCTGCAGTGTGATCCTCTGAAACGTTGTTATTATCATTTTGGACCACACGTTGTAACAGAGTACAAAAAACTAATTGCAGAATTACAGTGTAACCTGTTTTATATTGGTTTGAAACTGGTCCTGTCACAGTAAGGGAAGCAAATAGACTCAGAATGTATTGGGGGGGGGGGGGGGGGGGAAAGGGGAAATTTTGCACGGGGGGGGGGGGGAAAAAAAAGGGGGGGGGGGGGAGTAAAGGGGGGCCCCAA
>Ga0123354_10008967_pt1 | contig 15271 bp, 12 predicted proteins | sample TergutLab28metaG_2_FD_97872 | JGI IMG/M metagenome (GOLD analysis project Ga0123354, IMG submission 97872) | Labiotermes labralis P4 segment gut microbial communities from Petit-Saut dam, French Guiana - Lab288 P4 | ecosystem: Host-associated > Arthropoda: Insects > Digestive system > Gut ...
CATAGAAAGAGAAAAAGAAAAAGCAAAGTAAATGCAAATGGAAATGGGAATGGAAAGGAAAAGGGAATAGGAAAAAGAGGGGAGGGGGGAAGGGGGGGGGGGGGGGGCTTAAATGGCATAATGTTCATACGAAATTTCGCGCAAATCGGTCAACTGGTTTAAAAGTTGTAATGGGAGAACACAGACAAGAAGCATACCCTGCATGAATCTGCTCTTCATTTCTTCGCGAATATACTTCAATTTGACACAGCCCTTCCCAAATAAATGACATTTTTCGAAGGATCTGTTAGCTGTTTTAATATTCCGATTTTTGCCTGCGTTCTGATACTAACCCTTTAGTACCTAGTGGTGACTTAACACGGAGTAGAATAATGGGCTTCTCCAATCAGTGACATTCCACCAAAGCTTCATATTCGGTCTCATCTTAATATTACTGTTAAATGAAACACAAACAAATGCCCTTTCGAACATCATGAAGCACTGGACAGAAAAGTATTTCATATTGTTTCTCCAGACTTCAAAATTTCGCATGAGACCCCACTTACCTTCATTTCATTTACGAGTTAACCCCCCTTAACTGGCAATGCATGCAGTTTGTGTGTGTGTGTGTGTGTGTGTGTGTGTGTGTGTGTGTTTTTTTTTTGGTCATTAGTGTTTCCGCTCGGTAAATCACCACCAACAGTGTCCTGCCCACTTCTTGAACCTTCCTACGCGTGTAACACTCACCTCGAACTTGTATTTGTGGCTGCCCAGAGAGGTGCGCTGTTTTTGCCAGAAGTTGTCTGGCTTTATTATATAGGCAATGTGGACGGAGCCGGGAAAATGTTCCTGCAGTACCTTCAGGATCGGCTTCACGGTGCTCCAAGTGGCGCCCCTCATGTCGATGACCACTGTGAACCCCTGCTCCCGTACTTCATCACTGCAAGCAGAAAACAGACGGCTGTGATAACTTAGAAGGCGTTCTGCTCAGTATGTACAAAGCTGGCGGCCACGAACAGTGTTCAGCAAGTCTCTCTCTGGGATTAAGCGACCATGTTATCTTGATCATTACAAGTGTGTTGGAAAAACACAACAAGACTGAAAATGTCTACATTGTTAACCAACAAATGCATATAATTGTCATATGATTCACAATAATGCCTTTATTTTAAAAATATTCAACACATATGTTTCGGGCATTACTGCTATATCTCCAGGAAGTACATTAATTGTTGTTGTATGCAACAGTTACATGCATATGTGGGAGAGCTGGAGGGTTTCTTCCGTGTAGAATGAAAATACGTACGAACACAACAGTTACACTAAAGTTAAAATATAAGAAACATATAAATATATCAACGTGCCTAGTATTTTGTTATTTATAAAGAACAGCTTATATTATATTAGATTATAAAGCTCAGAATGGAAAATATAGATAGAAAATGGTTTCCAGCGTGAACTAATTTACAGCTGTTAAGAAGGCTTTTTTACTTTAAAAAGTCATTCGGTTTGAAGGTACATGCGTAAAAAAATTATACATAAATAAATGCACTGAATTGATTACAACATACGCCTGTAGTTAGCTGATATTACTCAAATGTCTTTTGAAAAACAGTAATACACATAACAGAAGATAAAACAGGCTACGTGTTTCGGCTAAAACCAAGCCATCATCAGGTCTTTTACCATGAACATTGAAAAGAACAGTAAAACTGCCCCATCAGGCCTGATGATGGTTCTTAACACAGGCCGCAACATGTAGCTGATTTTTTTAACCAGTAAAACTGTATTCTTGCCGAGAATATAAATGCAGTTTTAGTTACGTCATCAATTCCTACAGCTATTGCACTTCCACTCCACCTTCTCCCCTCTTATTCGGCATTCAGTTCTTTCAACATTCTGTTCAGAACACGTAACGTTTAGCAATAACCTTTGCTAATGACAACCGCTTTGAGCTGGTTGACGTAAACCAAAGATGCCTCTAGGGGAAAAGAACAATGGGCAGACAGAGGGAATTGTCATGAGCCGCATCCCTACCATCCGTGGGCCTTCTTTTCCCGACCTGAGTTTGGACAGGTGACTGCTGGAGCTTGCTACTGCTCAGCGTTTTGACTACCTTCTTACAGTTCCTCCCCATTTTATGTTTCGTGTCAGGGTAAATAGATTACAAATGGTTAGCGACAATGTTTATAGATACAAAATGATGGTGTAGCGAGGGGAAAAAAAACAAACTGTATAATAAAGATTGTTTTCCCGAAGTTTTAACGGAGAATGTGCGTTTTATAATGTGACTCACTGGTCCAATACTATGAAAGGAACGAGGTGACCGTATTTGCGGTTAATATGGGAACAACAGTATGGCTGAAATACACCAACCACAGGCATTTCCAATTAAGAAGTTCGTGCTTCCACACTTCAGCACAACAGACGGAAATAGTAGTATGAACATAACTAACGAGGAATGCAAATAACTGAAAATTCGCATAAAGATGACACAAGGTGCCGAAACATGCATCCAGTTCAGTAAAACGTCACATTACGTGAGCGCTGAATTTAGACTGTGGAGGCAAAGTACTTTTACTAAATGTTTATACCAAAAGACTCAGCCGAAATAAATTAAAATTAATACAATTTGGGCGGCTTTAATTGCAGTGTTTTATCCATGACGTTCAGCCTAATTACATTCCTACACGGGGAAGAAAGTAAGTTTATGAGGCCCCATTTACTTCTTTGTGTGTGTGTGTGTGTGTGTGTGTGTGGGTGGTGTGTGTGTGTGTGTGTGTGTTTGGTGTGTGTGTGTGTGTGTTTGGTGTGTGTGTGTGTCTGTGTGTGTGGTGTGTGTGTGTGTGTGGTGTGTGTGTGGTGTGTGTGTGTATGTGTGTGTGTGTGTGTGTGTGTGTGTGTACCCCATTCGAAATTTGAACCTGGTGGCCAACTTCCACGAGACTTCGTAGGGATATTATGTCACTGCAGGCGACCCCAACGGCATATTCTTCGAATTCCTACAGCCACTAACAGCAACATGGCGAAAGCATGGAGTGGAGGTTACTGTACTGCCACTGAAATGATGACGGATCTTGAAAAATATGTAACTCCTCTTAAGGTAATGTTCTTGCACATTCCAAAATAACAAGAGGGCGACCGTGCGAAATTTTCTTTAGTTTTCGGTTTGATTACAACAAATCACGAACCACTGCAGTCACTACATGAGGTACTAGATTTGGAAGTCAACATTCACAAACACCGAAACGACGAGCAACTTTGAGGTTACGTGCGACACATTTACTTTACACAGAATCTGTGCTTTAGTAAAGAGTTCTACATAAACGTAACATTGCTTAAGCATATAATACCACTAACAAATATGCAGAATTAGAAATGTGTGCAGTGGGAAAACAGGCCTCGAGTTCTCTTCGGAACTCGTTATTGTTAAGACGCATATTACGGTATTTAACTGACTTCAAAAAGCACAAAGAAAATTATAAGTATGTACACGTGGATCAACAGAGCGACCTGCATGAACATTATAATGGAACAGGTCCCATCTTGACCCCTGAAGATGGGACCGATAGGTTGTCCCAAAACGTCGGTAAAAATTACCACTATTCGCTGTGTAATATTCCAACAAAGTGGCGTTCTCATGACAGCCACTGTACGCATAGCCGTAACAATGTGGCGCGTTCGCGTAACCACTGTTTACGTAAAAAAAACAAGTATTACTTATTCTGAGTGTGCGTATTTAGTCTTAATTATCCAGCATACAAAGGCATGCGCCGTACTATCACATGTGACGTATCTCACAAACGGCTCGAATTTCGGAAAAAATGCTATCGAATACAAAATGTGTGTTTTGATTTTCTCTACAACTTTTGCCTGAAACATTTCCCATTCTAATAAGAATTCAGCTAGATACTGTCATAAATGCACACACGTCTTCATGTAAGTTAGGCTACCTGTTATTCTTGTTATATATTAATCAAACTCGAATTTTCTAGAGAGATTTTGGAAAAATATTCAAATACCAAATTTCATGAAAATTCGTCCATTTGGAGCAGAGTTGTCCCATGCGGATGGATGGATGAGTGGACGGACAGACAGACATGACGAAAGCTTAATAGTCGCTTTTCGCAATTCTCCTAACGCGCCTAAAAACTGCAAGAATGAATGACATCTGCTGCGATTTTTATCACGTAAGCAGTTCTACGGAAGTAATACCAACAAGACGGAGCAGAGCGACGTAATGTGTGACAGACCTTCTTCTGTTTAGTACCAGGAGATCGTCATGGGTACCAACTTTGGTCTAGAGACGCAGGCTATACTGAGATTTTTCGTAGGTTTACTCAGCCCCTACAAACAAAACCCATACCAGTGCTTTAAATTACGCCAAGACAGCTCCGTTCCGCATCCGTCACAGTCACAACGCACTGATCGTCCTTACATTCTATGCTATACATACTGATCTACTAATAGCGTCGATAAACAAACCATAAATACAGAAGTATCACTCACTGTATCAGTACACAATTGATGTCCGTACTTAGAAGACCTTTATTAACACTTTAATGGGCTAAGATATTTGGAGAGTCCGTTAAGTACCTCCAATAAAGCACACATCCCGGCAAAAGAAATCAGCCGTTAATAGTGTTTGGGGCACAACCCCTCTACTGGAATCTAATAAACTGTGTGGACAGAATACAGTGTTATTCTACGGTCAATAAGCTGTATGCATAGATACCACTGTGCGGGGTTCCACAGACTTTTCAAACAGTCTGGACGGCACCTCTAAGTTCTTGGCGCCAGTCAGCTGACATGCACCATTCTGTGAACCCACAATTCCGGAGTGACCAGTGCACCTCACTGTTATCTGGCACTTTCAGCTCAGTTAATTTGACACTATACATATTGTTGCGTGAATGGAGGGGGGGGGGGAACTCAGCAACTAACTAGGCACCAACTAACTAACTAACTAATTCCATGGAGCAGAGTCCTTCCTCAGAAGCTAAAAGGTCCTGAATTAGTCAAGGAATGCCCCGCATTTTATGGAACCCGAAGGCTCGTTACCGCATTCAAAAACGCCCGTCACCTGTCCCTATCCTAAACCACTGCAAACCAGTCAATGCCTCCCCATTACAAATACTGAAGATCCATCTCCTACCTAAGCCTCGGTCCTCCAAATGGCCTCCTTCCATCAGGTCTCTCCACAAAAACCCTATATGTACCTCTCTTGTCCCCCTGTACGTTCCACATGCCCCGCCCACCTCATTATTCTTAATTTGATCAGCCGAATAATATTAGGCTACAAATTAGGCGCCACCGTACAAAAATGAGTCGCCTGGGACTTGTGCACACCTGCAACTGTCTCATAAGGGTTATAAACCCCAGCATACATGTACTAGCTTGCAGCAGGGCATCAATATATGGTCAGACGATGTGAAGAAGTTAATCGCACTGATTGACAGAGAGGCGTAAGTGTACTGTGTCAAAGTGCGGAGGCAGCAGCCACTCAACTGGAAATGCCTGTGGCTGCGGGTACTTCATCCGTACCGCGCATCACCTCCAACAGATGCGGTCACTTTAAGCACATGCCGGCGTTTCGAAGAGTAGTTCTTATCCCACACGCAAGAACATGTTCCTTATGCAGGTGTCTGTTAACATATTCACTAAACCTATCAGTTCCGTGGTGTGTAATAAATCCTAAGGTTTAATTACGTCACATTCGTGTGCTTCACATTTGCTATCACAAGGTGAGGCACTGGGAACCGAGTGATGGCAGTATAAGCATTACATCCGGTGTAGAGGCAATGCCAGCACATAAACCACGAAGTTCGATTCATGGCGGTGAAATACTACGTACAGATAAAAGTCCTGCATGGAAAAAGGAAGCCTACTATGCTTCAAATGTTTCAATCTAACTACTGACACCACAGGAGCAAGTTAATAATTAAACTAGTTAATAATTCATTTCTGTGCACTCTCGCTTGGTATTCGGTATAGCCTGGATTCTAATATGATTACCAGCTATCCTGACCGAGGTTATTCGTGATTAATGAATAGGTTCACCGTCAAATATCTATATTTATATTATATTATATTATACTACATTATATTATATTATCTATCAATAATATGTTAACAATGAGATAAATGTTTCGGCTCAGCCATCACCACGCTTTATATAAAAATATAAAAGGAAGGAACGTATGTTACAACTACGTATGTGTATTCATTGTGCGATCTCGGTTGATTCACCAACGCTAATTGCATTTCGACTGTTGTTTGTTGTAGCTAAAACATTTTTATTTATTAATTGTACCAGTAAGCTATGAGACATTAAAAACAAAATAATAATTTTAAAATAGTAATGCACAGAAATATTAAACTGTTCTACGATGCTATTCTGTAACTGTCCAGGTTATTCGTGATTTTATTCTGTCTACCCACACAAACGACGGGACAATACGTCACACTGAGCCACGACCACTTACAGTCACATCCTTTCAATTACCTAGTCAGTTATCACACTACCATTCGACGATACTGACCTGAGCTACTGACAATTGTGTTACGTAAATCAATAAATAAATACATAAAACTTCCGCGCACCGTTGTCATTGGTCATTATCAGACTTGATCAAATAAATTTCAGCTCTGGCAATAAAATATGAAAACAAACATAACAGATTTATATTGTGCTCTTGGACAGGGGTGCACACATTTTCCACAAATCTAGAAGCCACCTCAAAATTACAAGCGCCAGGAGGGTGACATGATGCAAATTTCATACTGAGGACCAACACATATTGGGCACCACTGTGCAACATCTAGTCGCCATGGCGACCGTGCACCCGAGATTATTGTACTCCTGTAGTATGGGTTAGGACACCGTGAATTCTGGCAGGTTGATCACCAACATTTCCAAGGATGTACTTCTCCATTTTTTTCTGTACGAAACTAGACAAGACTATTATAGTGTCAGAACGCAGAAGATAATAGTATGGCTGTATACAGATGGACGGGAAAGACTACCGCCATCTCTGCCTGCTTTCAATTCGATAACGTTGTAGGAACAACAGACAATACTGTTCGCTGCCTGTGTTTATTTAACTTGGTTTGTAACAGCTTCACGGGAGTCTGCCACAGAACTGAAACACTTGCTAACTTGAGCGCACCGCACAGTTCCGTATCTCCAGTTATACCTACAACGTTCAATGTCGTAGGCCTAGACGGAAATGAAGAGGGAGTGAAAGTGGCTGCGTATGATACAGGAGCTGCGGGCAAGCCGAGAATTGTCGGATCCTTTATAACTGAGTTTCCGTTCCGCTTTGCCATCGAGCGGACGTGCATCAGAGTCCAGAGATTTGCAATAAGAAAAGTGTATCTTCATTCAATTTAATTTTGCAACCAAAGGAAAGAGTGTGCTTCATCTGCTTAATTACCAAGGGCCCTGGCTCCATCTGCACAGACAATTTCGACACTCTCTTTCGGTGTTAGGAACTTGCCGCAAATTAGCCGCCACGGGTTTTAAAATAGAAAAAGCAGGAAGCATAAATAACCTAGCATCTGCATATGTTTGCAGTACTAAATGAGCCGAAATTACTGACTCATATATCTCGTATAGTGCAGAGGATATCTGCGTGGTTGCCGGTTTGCATCTACATATAATTATACAGGGTTATTAAAAATAAATGTCGGGGTTTTAACAACTTGTCATACACAATACACTTGTTATAGGAGTATATGTGGTTTTTTCATTTCATAGAACAACACTCCAAGTTTATGTTACATACCTTACAGGTGCCCTATATGTGCACCCTTTGTGATTCTACAAACATCAACACGATAACCGAGTTCGTTCCAGACTGTTTGTAGCATGTCAGCGATGATGGCTTCAATGGCGGTTCTGATTCATACCTTCAGTTCCGGGATACACACGCACCCTGTTTCTCGAAACTGTGCACACCACCTTTGAATGGAGTTGTCAGATGGTGGTTGTTTCCCGAATTTGGTGCGGAACTGCCTCTGGACAATTGTACCCCGACAATCATTTTGAATAACCCTGTACATAAAGCTTCTGTGTTGTCATGCTTCTCCTTAGACCTGTCACCGACTCAGCAAAGTTTTCCCGCATCCGTCCATATCTCATGTTAATGTAAATCCACTGGCTAAAAATTCCATGGCGAAGGGGTCTTCTTCAGCAGCCAAAACTCAGCATTCCAGTCATTCCCCGCTGTTAAGAAACGCCGAGTGCATTACCGAGTTCGCAAGATCCCGCCAGTGTATCCTATCTTAATCAATTACACACCCTCACACCCTATCGTCTTAACCCTTTAAACGCCGGATTAAATCCCATCCGCCATTTGCTGGCATTACTAGGAGCTCACCATATTCTCTATGTTGGCAGGATAAGGGTTACAATCCATTTTGATATTACATCCAAATCTACGTTCTGGTTTACCAAGTAGCCTCTCGTCTTCCAGGTTTATGACTATGCTACATGCCCCGCCCATCTTATCCTGCATAACTTTGTTACTCTAATAATAATCATGCTTAGGATTATGTGTATTATACGTATTGCATATGTAAAATTCATCCAATCCTAAGTCTAATAATAATGTTTGATAAAGAATACAAACTTTTAAATTCTTCTTTACACTGTTCTTCACCACCTTCCAACTACATTCTTCCTACGTTCCTCAAAACACCCCAACGCCCCCTTTCTACCTCACCTCGTATTTCCTGAATATGACAGGCGACGGTCCATTAACACACAATTCAACCGGGAAAATTCAATCACTTAAACATGATCTCTACATTTCTAGACAATATCCAGGGAGACAAAGGTTCTCAACTGAATTACAACAAGCATTCCTTTAATTAACCTGCTGTTAAGCCCTTCATGAATAATATCAATCTACGAAGGAGGAAAGTCACTTGAACAACCTATCGAATTGTGTTTCGCTGTAAAGGGAAGAAGACTGGCGTCACAATAATTCAAATGATATTGATTAAACTGCTTAAGTCTACAGCAGTACAACAGAGTTGACGTTTAATCAGGTCACTATTTGGATAAGGGAAATAAGAAAGCAGCAAGGACATATTTTAAACAAATACAGGCAAATCATATCGTATTCTACAAGAAATGTAGTTAAAGATGTTTCTATTCGATGGGTTTATCGACCTGGGAAGGACTAAGTGATGATGGAGATAAAAATAAAAACTCGAAGAACCTAAATACAGTCAGTGAAGTACTGAATAATAGAACAAAGCCAGAAAAGGAAAAACTACACGACAGTCATCAGAAATATAATACAAAATAATACAATGAATGTCACAGAACATGAAGTAATAGCAGATTACAAAACGCGGCATTCTGTAGTTAGGAGACGGCGAAGAAAAGTTAACATAGCGTAACGAAAATGTTTTTTTTTTACTCAAGGACTGATTTAACAGGAAATGCAATACGAAGACTTCAGTACATTATGTCTTGCGATTAGTCCTGTGCATAAGCAAACCTCACCGAAAGATATAACTGTCAAGCCAAGGAGTACTAAATTTAGCATTCCTTGCATGATACTGAATCACATACAAACTCTATTCTCAAGCACTTTCAATCAATGTTCCGGTACCAGAATCTGAATTCATAAAGCCATTAATACAAGAAGAATCTTTTGTCTTCCAATTTGCCATTCAAAAATTTAAATGTTAAGATTTAGAGAACTATAATTGTGCCTGTTGTTTTGTATGGGTGTGAAACATGGTCGCTCACACTGAGGGAGGAATGTTGGCTGGGAGTGTTAGAGAATAGGGTGTTGAGGAGGATATTTGGGCCTAAGAGGGGCAAGGTAACAAGGGAGTGGAGGAAACTATATAATGAGGAGCTTAATGATCTGTAATCCACCCCCAATAATGTTCGGGTGATCAAACCGAAAAGAATGAGGTGGGCGGGGAATGTAGCACGTATGGGAGACAGGAGAGGCGTCTACAGGGTTTTGGTGGGGAAACCTGAGCGAAAAGAGACCACTTGGAAGACCCATGCGTAGACGGGAGGTTAATATTAAGATATATATTCAGGAAGAGGGATGTGGGGGCATGCATTGGATCTAGCTTGCTCATGATATGGACAGGTGGCGCGCACGTGTGAATGCGGTATTGAAACTTCGGGTTCCATAAAATGCAAGGAATTTCTTGACTGTCTGAGAACCGGTTAGCTCTCCAAGAATGACTCTGCTCTATGGCGTAAGTAAGTAAGTAATTATGTAAGTAATAGAAGCATGAGATTCCAACAGGAACATTACGCCCAATTCCGTATTTCACACAATTCTAGTTCCACATATCTATCAGCACCAACACTGCAGTTCCACATATCTATGAGCACCAACACTGCAGTTCCACATATCTATCAGCACCAACACTGCAGTTCCACATATCTATCAGTACCAACACTGCGGTTCCACATATCTATCAGTGCCAACACTGCAGTTCCACATATCTATCAGTACGAACACTGCAGTTCCACATATCTATCAGTACCAACACTGCAGTTCCACATATCTATCAGTGCCAACACTGCAGTTCCACATATCTATCAGTACCAACACTGCAGTTCCACATATCTATCAGTACCAACACTCCAGTTCCACATATCTATCAGTAACAACACTGCAGTCCCACATATCTATCAGTACCAACACTGCAGTTCCACATATCTATCAGTACCAACACTGCAGTTCCACATATCTATCAGTAACAACACTGCAGTTCCACATATCTATCAGTATCAACACTGCAGTTCCACATATCTATCAGTAACAACACTGCAGTCCCACATATCTATCAGTACCAACACTGCAGTTCCACTTAATTTTACTCCATTCTTGTGAAGAACTTAACGCTCCAGTAACAATTCCCTGTAACTCAAATTCGTCACACATAACCTCATATATAGGCCAAGTCTTCATATTTGCAGTACTTAACTCATTTCCTAACAACAGATAAGAAACTACTTTAAACCAGACGATTTTGACAACATAAATAAGAAATGAAAGTCAAGCAGACCTGCAATAACATTAATAAGCATCAAAAAGCGTTGGTGTTCAGTTTTTTATCTCCCTTCATAACTTTCACGATAACAGATACAAAGGGGCACACGTTTCAAAACTTGGATTTACCGTAAATCGAGACGCTAGGCGCCTGTGCATGAGCAACAGCGACACCGGTGCAAGTGATCAGAGTAAAGATTGTGTTAATTGCCTTCTGTCACGACTAACTCAACTGTAGTTAATAAGGAAATTTAGACAGTTCTTGGGAATTAGGTTGAGGTAGATTTCGAGTGCTGTGCACGCGATAAGCACTCCACAACAGTGCCGTACTATACCATTAATTTATGGATCGTTAAATTTTAATTTCCAGGAAAGGGGGGCTTCTTCATTTACACTGAGATCGCTTCAGGCTGCTCCTAACACCGACCCATGATTGATACACCACCTTGCTGCAGCTACGTTAAGGAGATTATTCTGAACGAGTTGCAACAGCAAAGAAAATACTGACTAGGTTACCGTCTTACACAGGGTGCTGCACTTCAATACAGGTAAGTGGACAAATTTACAGAATCACTGTTGGCGTGATACACTTCTTAGTTACGTTCTAATGCCAGGCATGTTAGCAGCAGGCGCCACACTGGTCGACGTGCTTCAGCATTCCAGGTATTAGTCTCACAAATTGGTTTCTTGTTATCAGCCCACAGCAGCCGAAACATTTAGTGGGTACTGAAGAATAAAAACCAACTAGATGCCACTTATTATTTTATTGTACTTTTTATAGACTCAGTCGCGCTTTAGCCTACAGCCCGGACACTACTCCAGCTTAACAGCACCTAATCTCCAACCTACAGCAAACCAAGAACGAAACGACAAATGTGGTAATCAACATTATAGTCGCGAGCCCCTGATGATGGGCATAGTAGTGCCCGAAACATGTTGAGCCTATAAGAGAGACAATAAAATAATAAATGGCAACTAGTTGGTTTTTATTCTTCAGTTATCACAATGATGCACGGTCCAACAAACATCAAATGTAGTGGGTATGTATACCAGTCAGGTATACAGCAGAACGTGTAAGGATTAAAGTTTTCTGTTATGTTCAGCCGTTCCTAGTGGCAAATAGATGTTTCGAAGGATCGTAATCTTCATTTTCAAGGCCACGCATTCCAAGAATGCCCTGAAGAAGGACGTGCTACGAACCTCCTAAACGTCGCAGTCGACAATGCCTAACATCCCCGAAAACCTGAATCTACATCAACGATGCTATAAGAACCTGAAATCTTGGAAGGAACTTCTAGAGTTAACGAATTTATCAAGAACACCAGGATCCAACACTTAAAATGATTAACGCTTCTCGTTTACACACTGAATAACTCTGCGCTGTCGTCACGTTTCCGCAGGAGCTGCAGGAAGACAGATAAATCTACGTGACAAAAAATACAAGCAGAATCGTCAAAAATGCCGTCACATTTATATAAAGTATACAAAATTTCTGGTAAACATTAATACTGAAGATAAACGTACGTATTTCGGCGAAACAGTTCCATTATTTTTCCGGCGATGTAACAGGGATATAGCACATAGACCCTTTGCCAGGAACAACTAACCAAAGCAACGGCAATATCTGTTCCAATATACAGTTTCCGGTCCAAGTATACAAACTCTGTAAACACATTACTCTGTCCATAGGCATATATTTTACCCACCTTGATTATTTTGCAAGCGTTTCCATCGAGGCTGAAGTAATTTTTAATCAAGTGTTTAAACAGTAAACATAAACCAATCAATCAGAGCCACTGATTGTATTATGAGGTACCTGAGGGCGGTTGAGCAATTCTGATTGGATCGAAGTCATCCCGATGTGTTATGAAGTATTAAAATAATAAAATAATATACGTCAAACACATCAATTTATTATACAAGTTGGCTACATGTTTCGACCCTATAGGGTCATCATCAGGCCTTATTATTGAATCATGGCATTAAACGCTGCGTACTTTATCCCAAACATTGTAAACATTAATTGGGATCCCAATAATGTACGCATCGTTTAAATGCCATGATTCAATAATAAGGTCTGATGATGACCCTATAGTGGTCGAAACATGTACAATAAATTGATGTGTTTCACGTATATTGTTTTATTATTTTAATTCTGATTGGGTCGCACATACGTGCGGCCTAAACTTATATGTAAAAACGAAGCAATAAACAAAAGAAGCACTGAATGTTAAAAAAGAGCGCAATCGAAATCAGCTGGTTAGAAATACTAAACTGTAGGCGAATGGGGACTACCGGATTTCATGCTACGATAAAATTGATCATTTCGTTTAAAAAATTGTGCTAAAGTAATATTTTATTCAACGAAGGCGAAATTCGTGTATTTAAATCTTACATGAAGTCGTGTGTATGTGCGTGCGTGCGTGTGTGTCCATGTGTGTATGTGTATGTGTGTGTATGCGTGTGTATGTATGTCTGTGTATGTGTGTGTGCTTGTGTGTGTATGTGTGTGTGCATGTGTGGATATGTATGTGTGTATGTGGGTGTATGTGCGTGCGTGTGTGTGTGCATGTGTGTGTATGTGTGTGTATTGTGTGCATGTGTGTATGTGTGTGTGTGTGTGCATGTGTGTGTATGTGTGTGCATGTGTGTGTGTATTGTGTGCATGTGTGTATGTGTGTGTGTATGCGTGTATGTATGTGTATGTGTGTGTGTACGCGTGTGTATGTATGTGTATGTATGTCTGTGTATGTGTGTGTGCATGTATGTGTGTGTGTGTGTGTATGCGCGCGCGCAGAGCGTCTAGTGGGTGAGAAAGATAAATCTCGAGGCCTATTCACAATCTTCCCAGAACGGAAACGTATCATTCATATCATTTATATTCCAACTGCCCACAAATCAACGCAAATCGAAAATAAAATGATTCACAAAGACGTGTTTACAAACAAAAACAGCGGTATAAGCAAACCTTTAACAAGACACGCATAAGGACAGTTCATATATTTTAGTTACTCCAGCTACAAAAATCAATTCGAAACAAAAATGTCAAAGCAACTGGCATTTAATATGGATGGCGGTTCATAATGTAATGTTTCAAAATTGGCTACAACGGAGATACTGAAACCGGAAAGTGTATCAACTACCTGGAAACACGCGCGCGCGCGTGTGTATTTACACACACACACACACACACACACACACACATATATATATATACGCGCATTATAACTTTGTCTCTTTCTTTACTTATCATCTTTATGGTTTTATTTACTTCCCCTTTCGTTAAGGGCGTGTTTTCTGGAAGTGTGTTTAACAATAATGCAAGGGTGTAAGTGCATAGGCCTACTGTTCAACAGGTGCGTTGAGACAGGAACAATTCCGAAATACGTGTCAATATCCACGCTCTTCAGACACTTACCAAAAGACGTTCCTGACGTGAGAAAAAAAAAGTCTGTAAATGACACGACCATATCACTCTGTGTGAATAATTCTCGTCACTGAACCGAACAATTAACGCTACAGTGAACGCACACACACAACTGCTCGCTGTAATTTTTTATATCAGAAGCTACCCTACGGCGTTATAATTACATACGACACCCCATGGCATTGAAACTCAGTTCGTATATGATTCTGACGTTTAGATGACCGTGCATCGTGATAAATTCTTATAATAAAACCAATTAGATGCACTAATTTCTCAAATTTAATTTTGGAATAAAATTCTACGTGTTTCGGACAGTTCCTCTGTCCATCATCAGGAGTTTTCACTGTACACACAGCAATGGTATATGTCATACAGGTTTGCTGACAGCTTGCGAGCAGGATCACGCTATGTGTACAGTGAAAAACTCCTGATGATGGACAGAGGAACAGTCCGAAACATGTAGAGTTTTATTCCAAAAATAAATTTGAGAAATTAGTGCATCTAATTCGTTTTATTTTAAGAATTCAGTTCGTATAATTGGGGCTTATACAGTGTCCGCTGACTACGGCCGTAGGCCGAAACTTGCTGGGTTGAATGACACAAATTACGATCATCCTATTGAAAAAGAGTAGAATTGGTCGGTATGTTATATATATGCCCATACGCGCACACACACACACACACACACACACACACACACACACACACACACACATATATATATATATATATATATATATATTCAAGAGTACTTGTTAAGTCAGTACTATTTAGCGAATGACTGAAAACCAATGATGTAATGTCCACCGTTATGAAATATGAAAAC
>Ga0123354_10008968_pt1 | contig 15271 bp, 9 predicted proteins | sample TergutLab28metaG_2_FD_97872 | JGI IMG/M metagenome (GOLD analysis project Ga0123354, IMG submission 97872) | Labiotermes labralis P4 segment gut microbial communities from Petit-Saut dam, French Guiana - Lab288 P4 | ecosystem: Host-associated > Arthropoda: Insects > Digestive system > Gut ...
TAATGCCCATCATAAGTCTCTCATAATAGGTGAAGGTTTAACATGTTTTGGTTTTATTAGTATATGTGTGTTCTTTTGATTTCTGGCTTATTTGTTTTTTTATTTTTGTGATTTGTTCCGCCGAAAATCCATTATTCTTTGCCATGTTAAGTATATTGTTCCATTCTCTACTTTTTCCATCTGTGTTAAAGGAAGGGAAATTAATCTGTTAACATAATATCTGAGAACTGTTGTTTTTTGTTCCATAGGGTGGTTGGATGTGTTATGAATTGTGGTATCACTATTCATTTCTTTTCTATATATACCCAACTCTAGTTTATTTTGTTTTCTGCTTATGGTTAGGTCTAGGAAGTTTATAGTGTTATTGTTTTCTGGAGTGAGGTTAAAAGTTAGATTTTTATCTATGTTGTTGAAAGCTAGTAGTATTCGTTCTTCATTTATCCTGTCCGTATTGTATGTTATGATGTCGTCAACGTACCTCTTATAATAGCTTATTTCCTTACTATCTTGCCATAGTTTTACATGATCTTTTTCTATTTTTTGTAGGTATAATTCTGCTAATGTTCCAGAAAGGGGGGATCCCATGATGATTCCTTTTTGTGGTTTGAAGTATAGATTTTGTATTGGATATAGTTTTGCTCCATTATGGTGTTGATTAGCAATATGATTTGTTTGCTTTCCTCATGATTTACTGCTGATTGTTGCAACCATTGTCTTGCTGCCATGGTTAATCCTTGTTTGGGTAAATTAGTGTATAAATCGTTGATGTCGAGGGTGATTAGTTTATTGTTTTGATTTATGTTTAGTTGTGTGATTTCTTCTGCAATTTCTATTGAATTTTTTATGTTATATGTATTTGGTATTATCTTAATGTTTTGTAATTTATTGTTAAGGAATTTGGCTATCTTGTGTGAGGGTGCCTGTGTGTTGTTGATTACTGGACTTATGGGCATGTCTTCTTTGTGTGTTTTTAAGTGAGCATTGAGTTGTGGTGCCTTCAGTTGTGTGTTGATCAGATGCTTGTGTATTTCATCACATTTTTTTATTGCAATAGTGCATGTCACTGTTTAAGATGAGCACTATTTTTGGCCAGTTGAATGACTAAATCAGGTGTAAGCATCATATGACAGTATTTTCTGAATGAGTGTAAATCATGCTGAAATTTCATTTAAAAAAAAATGATGCTTCATGTTGCTAGCTATATTTCTACAGGTATTCCTTCAACCTCTCAACTCCAGTATGTGTAGCAAGTAACCACTGAGTGATACTATGAAACCGAATGGCTGTACAGTGCAACCAGCAGACACACCACCACCTCCGCTTGGATGGTATCACACAGCATACCAATACATAACTCAGCACATATAATTTTAACAGTATTTTATATTTTAACATGATTTTAAACTTTTATTTAAATCTTGACATGTTATTCAATTATTATACCAACTACTTCACATATATAAAATTTATAAATTTTACACATTAAAACATTAAAAACGCTCCAACATGTTTTGGTCCTAGGACCATCATCAGGGGGCATATCATCCTTGCTAAAGTCACACTATTAAAAGTCACATTAATTTCGCTGTACCAGTTGGTTATTGTGGCAGCATGCTGCCACAATACCCAATTGAGTAACTCAACAACATGCACGGTGTAACAACGAAAATACTTGACATGTTATGTCTGTAAATTAAATTATTTTGACATCTATGTAATATATCTTTCAAAGACACCACCATGAAACTGACCACAATAAGTGGCTAAAACATGTAGAGGCTATGTTGTTTATAATACAATAAATTTATATAACTATATGCACTTGTTTGGCCTAGTTATAATGAAAGAGTTTCAAGTTTGTAAATTATCCTGTATGGAAAAGCCAGCATGTATTTGTAGGGCAGTCAGTTAGTTGTGCTTGAATATTTGTACATGGAGTGGAGTGAACATTGGTGCCTTTTTGGTGAAAACACTGTCAATAACATGTAAGACTTAGGACAGTGTGAATAATAGGAAAACACTATACATATAAACTTACTTTTATATACTGTTGCATTTCTGACTGCGTACAAGTGACTGAAGTATATTATGTCGGAACTGGTAAACCAAAGTTGTATGAATGTTATTTAGTTGTTGATATTCCATAACAAATTATCATATATATTTATATAAAACAATATATAACATAATCAAGTCAAGTGTGTTTGGTATACCATGTATATGTGTGTGCCACTGTTTCCAAAAATGTGGAGGTTGGCATGAATGATTGTGGCTGCTTGCCCCCAATTTGACTACTGTGTAGAACATTCAAGGCTTCTGGGATGTCATGTGTTGTTGATTGGTAGATGTTAGCCAACGGTTCGGAGGATGGTAGTGCTAACATCAGTAACTATTTACCAGTTGATGGCATAATATTTCAGAAGACTTGAATCAGCAACAGTGCTGTAAGAACCTTGTGTTTCGTAGTGTGTGGTCTGTTAGTGATACTGGTGATGTTATTGCCACTTCAGAGGAAAGATGGAAACTATCAAAGGGGATACCCTTTTTCTTTTTCGTTGAAAAATTTTCATATTAATATTCTGTGAGGTCTTCATAATGGTATATAATAACTTAATGTGTGCAGAATATATTTCTATTGGAGTGCACATTCATTCTGTAATTGCTTGACACAATAGTGGTTTCTACATTAAACATAATAGTCCACATTTCGTCTGTTCGACTTCTGAAGATGAGTAAGCAACACATCTTGCCCAGGTGACAATGTTTGGCTCTTCATGGCATAAGAGGCACATTTTCCTTCTGCCCTGTTCTGTGACCAATAGTTTACAGGTAATAAACTGGGTTTACACCAGAAACCACACACTTTGTAGTAGATATGTTTTATTCTGTGTCAGGGGGAGCTGGAGTGGAATTCTGCAGTAGGCAGAACAAGCAAGTCCTTGGAGTTTCATCCCCACAATCCATAGGACTTCCTTATGTGACCTCGGTTGATAGTTTATTTTGTATATTTTCTGAATTTTTATCGAAAAAATGTAGACACTAAAGGGTTATTTAATTTCATATTTAAAATTTGTTTATTTATAATGGAAATTTGAAGTATAAAAATATCCATAAATAAATCCTTTAACCTGCATACTATAAAACATGCTGATACTGCTAGAAGTAGAATTTATTTTCTTATGTAAATAATTTTTTAAGAAAAAAAAAAGTATCCTCCTGTAACACAGACAATTCCTCTATAATGAACTACATCCATTTGTAGGTAGCAGTACAACTGAAGTCAAATTCATAAATTCTTAACAGGCAAAGTGCTCACTGGACAGCTAAGTCTCAGTGTGTTTTGGGGTTATCTGTGAGTGTTATAAGGTTATGCCACCTGCTGTTCCAGCAAGTCATGAATGAAAGATTAGTATAGATTTTCAGTGGTAAAGAGACAGGTGAATGAAAAATTGGTCTAATAACACTGAAAACACTGCTGACATGTTGCAGGTTAGTATTCTTGACTAAGAAGTTACATTAATTTTCTAAGGAAATGTGTCTGAGTTTGTATGAAGATTTTTATAAAAGGGTAGATAAAGTAGACATAAAAATATATTTGTGTACAATATTCTATTCTAACAAATGTACTTTCCTGTTACAGTATATTCTAACAGGGTTAAAACTGCCCGTGATATATGACTGTTATATATGGTCACTTGTCCTCAATGAAACTGTGCTTGTGGGCACTTGAAAGGTTCAGATGGAGATTAGGGTAATGTTGTATGCTATTTTAAGAAAATGGTCATGGTTAATAAGATTATGATTGAACTGATTTGGAATTGGATTAAGTAAGAATTCTATATTATTACTGGTGTTGCACTTTTGGGGCTGTAAGTTCAGAGTGTTGGTTGTTTTCTTTAATATTATTTTAATAATAATAATAATAATAATAATAATACCTATCAATTGAAGGTACACATTGGCATTATTCAAAGAATATTTTATTACATTGCCATTCTTAGATATCCTTCTGTATTTATGTGGAGAAATAACTTAGCAGTGTATCTATTTTTTTTTTCCCCCATCCATATCTCGCCTAATTATGAAGAATCAAAAGATAAAGCTATTGAAAGAAAGAGTAATACAACATTCTGTTGCTGGGCAGTATATTGGTAGGTGCTGTTAATGGAACTTTTCCTGAATTATAACACCTTTGTTAGCACATATGTGTACCATTTGGCTTCATTGTTTTGCATCAGCAGCGATAAACTTGTTCAAATGTGATGAGAAATCCCTGATGACTGTTGGCCCCATCAGAATGAAAGTGAAATCTCTGACTTGTGGCACCTGGTTGATACACTGCTGTCCCTAAACAGAAAAATGCAGACTTATGTGGGGAAGAACTGCTCCCTGTATGCTGTACTGTTGTGGTGTTCTATATTTGTTGTAGTGTTGCTATGTTTTGTTATATTAATTGTTATTATTTACTTGTAAATGACAATGTTGTGTGAAACAAGATATATTATTTTTTACATGTTTGATATTCAGCTGTCATTAGATGGAGCTTGGATTTTTGAAATGTGTATGGAATGCAAATGTAAGAACTGAATGTAGTACAGTGGAAGCTTAGAATCACAACATTTGTGTACGAACCATGTATCCAAATTTATTGTAGGAGTCACAAAAGTCAAGTAATTCTGTAAATAGTCAAGCTACTGTAATTTGGTCACTTATTGCAATATTAATTATAGCTACTTAGCACATTATATGTGGGTTTGAGCAATTTTACCCGATGTGGGTAGGGTATACATTGCACTCACTGGGGCCTTGTTCTCTTAACTTAAACATACCGATCGCTTCCAGTGGCTCTAATTTGTGGTTTATTACTTTGAAGTTGCAGTGTTACATGTTAGATTTTACAATAACAGTGCTGTCTGAAATTTGTACTTAATACGGTACATAATGAATATTAAATTGTCTGTTTATATATCTTACACCATTATTAAATACTCTAATCTCAATCACCACTTGAATACTGGCCCCATATTTTAGGCAGCTGTAATTATTGGTGTAAATCCAATGTCTGCATAATACACAGCCATTACAGTATCTGATGACTATTGTTTGCTGTTGGCTTGCCAATTGCATGGTAGTCCATGCAACTGACTACACATGTTTGCTGAAGAATAATGGCAGAAGTGACAAATGGTAGTTTTCAGATAAAATAAGGACCCTGTATTTGGGAAATGGTTTCTTGAAAACAACTTACAGTTGCCATCTTCAGGGCAAATAATTTGGACGTTTTCCAGGATCCGTTATATAGGTTTGGCAGTGGCAGAGTGATGGCCTGACTGGTCAGAGCGAGGACCATAGTGCTAGCCAATAGAGGAGTTTCCTTGTAGTTGTTTATTGTGTTATCACAGATTCATTCTTATGAGCTTCAGATGTTATCATAATTTTGCAGACAGATTGCAGTCTGTGTTTCAGTTCTCAGTCACCCTTCTTACTGGCATGTAATAGAGCTTCTGTGTTGTTCTGTGTAGTTATTGTGTTTTGGTGAATAACTTAATGTTGTTACTGTGGATCGGAAGTTGTGTCCCATTTCTGAGTCCAGTATATCCTGGGATATTAGTGTTAATATTAGAACTGAACATCCTCTTACTTGTGCACTACATGAAATGCTGCTTCATCTTTAATGCAGTTATTTGATTTGTAGAAAAATTCAGATTTATGTCCATTTTATGAAAAATTTTAGGCCATTTACACACCTGCCAATGCATTTTTGTTCTGGCTTCAGATAAATGAACAAACTCACAAGAGAAACTCATGGAGCCACACAGAAAGCCACATCCTGGTGCTTGCAGATAGTCGGCACAGGCGCCTCCAAATGGTGTTAATGTCGAGGGTTCCAGCTGGAAGTCCACAGAACGCATTTTAATTCCACAGATGAAAGGATTGGGCCTGCATCAGAGTAAATTAAGTCCGACAACTGTGAGTTATTTACTTTACTGCTGTTTTTGTTTTCGGATTTTTTTGGTCCATTTTTGCAATAAAAGTTGCAAAAATGTACCAGTTAGCTCTGCCATATCTGCCCAGCTGTCACCATTTAACAACTCAGGAACCTTCAAACAGATTTTAATGAGACTTCATACTGGAAAATTGTGATGCAGTTTGTCAACATGTTCCAGTTTTATTTCAAATCCGCTTTCAGTAATTGACACTTCAATTATATTTCCATATGAATTTCTGCAGGCATCTCGAGTTAATCACAGGTAAAAATGTGTAGAACCAAATTTGTAGACAATATATTCAGTACAATTTTTCTGTATATCTTATGGTATTTGAGAAAATCAAAAGAGAATGAGTGGACCAAAATTATTGTACATATACATTTCCAAAACTATCTTTTTAATAATATTTTGAGAATTTGTCTAATATTATGTGCCAAATAGCAAAATAAGGTCTGTTTTTTAAAATTCAATCCAGTTAGCTGGCTTAAGGGATGAAATTTCAAAGTACAGCTCTCAAAGATATTTTAATTATTTTAGTGATTGTGTTATATAGCTCTTCTGTGTTCTGGACTGGATGTAAAATCATTAGTTCTGGGGGTATTACAACTAGTGTTAGGATGAGGGAAGTGGTGTGGGTGACTTGGCACTTACTGGGCAATAGTATGGGCAAAGCACTGTGAGAAAGATTAATGTAATGACAAAGCATGTGATAAATATACACGGCATTGTCTGTGTAGTTTGTTTATATCTTTGCATATTCCTTGTGTATTCCATGTGTTTTTTTTAAAAGCCTATCACATTTATTTAGAAATAATTTTAAGTTCATGGAAGTTCATGACAGCAAGATATTTTTAAATACTGGCCTGATGAATTCATAGACACAGTCCAGGTTGTGAGGGTAGTATTCAGGGTAGAAGGGAGTGTTGATTGATCCACGTTTGTCAAGTATCCGAGTGTAGCAAGTCACACCAACTTCTCCAGGGACATTAGAGATGCTGGGTTCTTGGAAGAGACCTCCACAGTCATCCAGGATTTGATATCTTATTCGATATCGGTATTTAACATATGAGTGAGGTCTGTTTTCTGGATCTTGCAATGAACTGTGAAATATGAGGCGTAGTGCTCTGGAACCTGGTTGAAACAAGTACTGAACTGCAACAATCACAAGATTAACTCTAGACAAGGTACAATGAAAGGGTTACACCAGTCTTATGCAGGACATTGTGAATTGTCCGAGGTATGGTGGATTTATACACATTATTTCAGCAGTGATGAGTTTTCTTTATGCTGACATATATTTTATTATTTATGTTTTCAAGATTAGTGGTAACAGGTGGAATTTAACCAATAGTAAGTTGATAATAGATAATTTTGAGAAACAAAACTGTGTAAACAAGACATTGCCTGTGTGACAAGAATCGTAGCAACAAAACAGTTGAAAGAGCATAATGGCATGATAGGAGGGTAACAAGAGTTATAGTTCGTGATCTTTACATTTTGCAGTTTCTTTGTTCTGAAACTTATAGGTGCTTTTATCCAATACGCCTTTATCCAATAATAAACCTTGAAGATTTAGCTTCTGTGAAACATATATGGATATACAAATGATTTTGTGTGTGGAGTCAAAAAGTCCTTAATTCATGTACAGGAAATTTGGGATCAAATCCTTATGATCTTCTATGTAAGATGTTGTTGTAGAACTGGCATCTATTGGACAGATTTTCTGCTGTATACATAAACCTTCATACAGCCTTATCTGTTTCACGTTCTGTCTCCATCTCGTAGTCTGGCTGCTAGGTGATCATAAAGGGTTTATAATATAGCACAAAAGTGAATTATTTACACAACTGTTTCATGACTTGCCAACTGTTTAAAATATGAAGTGATCACATTCCCTGCCATGGGGGTTAACATATTAAAAATTGAAAAAAAAAAACACACACACACACTTTTGTTACTGTTGACTTGAGCACGCAACTGTCAGCAACAAAAGACACTGACTGTTGTAAAATATGAATATGAATAATTTAACTACAGTTGGTTTATTTAAAAAATCAGGATGCTTTTGATACTATTTAGTCAGGTAGGCCATCTTATGTTTATTTATGTGAAGTAATAGGGTTACAGGGTCGTTTAGAGGGTCCTACCAGTTTTGTGTGTGTGTCTGCGTATGATCCAGATATCTTAACAGTAAGGTGGCCTAGGTCCAAGCAGGGCTTTTGCGGCACATAAACAATTATGTTAAAAAGACTTGTTGGTTGTAGTGAAATATGAATAAGATAAACCTTATTTTACCAAGATGCTACATTCACACTCACATGTAGAACTGGTGAGATTACCACAGAATCTGCTTCCCCCTTCTGGAACACAGGAGTTCACAGCCAGCCAGTCTGTCTGGCAGAATCCACCATCTTCAGGTGTTTGCACAATAGTCATCTGTTCCACTGATGAGGAAAACGTGCGTTAGCTTACTTTGTTTAAAATTTAAATTATTGTGTCATTGTAAGAGGAAAGGCAGAGTGCATTGAAACTGAATACTGGTTTACATAAAAAATGTTGTTGAATCTGATAAGACAGCCTATTCATAGAAGGAGGGGTGATAATGAAAAATACATAGTATAAGAGGGTGTGGGTTGGATTCATGTGGCTTAGGCTAGAGAGTAGTGATGTATGAACATCGCAGTCCACATACTGTTGTGTTCCGTAAATGTGAGGGTTTTTTGAGCAGATGAGTGACAACTTCTCAAGAACGACTGTGTTCCACGGGGTGAGACAAGGTAGAACAACAAAGTAAAGTGTGTCATTAAAGCAGCAGTGCTGTTGGAATGGGGGATCGCCATCAGTGTCTCAGAGAGCACAGGGCAGTTCGTGGGACGTATCAAAAAGATCCGGCCAGTACCGCTGCTTGCGGCACCATTCCAGTGGGTCGGTACAGCTTGGTGTCTTCGGACGGCCCTATACATGCAGCCAGCCTGGTCAACTTACATAAATCATGCCAAAAAAAATGGCAGGGAGCAGACCGGACATGTTAGGCCCGCTGTTTTATGGGAGAAGTTGCCTGTCCATCAGAGACGGCGTTTTGCTTTATAGACATTTGTCCAGTAATAGGCCATGGGTGCCCCATGGAGGTCTGCTGCCCTCATTCAGATCAGGAAGGTGCAGGCGTTGCAGTGCAAGTGTCTGCCCATTGCGACTAACGCACCTTTGTCCTTCAGGGACAGGCAAATTGATGATGTAGAGGTTCCACTACAACGAAGCACTAACAGGGGGTTTAGAATGGTGGTGAGCTGCTTCGGAGAACCCACCAGTTTGGCAACTTGGAACGCACTTACGTTACTCTGGGTTCAAACCCCAGACATCCATTCAACCGAAGTTCTTCTCTCTCCGCCCCCCCCCCCTTCCCCTCCCCAAAGCACATCTTACCAATTGCAGCAGCAATTCTTATTTTGACCATGTCAGTGCACTCAGACAGGACGGTAAATCCGTTAGCTGAAGCTCGGACGACTGTATAGTTTATAATAGGATTTCTATGTTATAGCCCATCAATGTGTTCTGTGCGCAGGGATGTCCAAACGGACTTAGGGACGTCGACTTGCGCCGAGGGCAAATCTCCGCCCTTAGTTTTTGGTTGGTTGATTGATTGGTTAGGTATCTGTAGTAGGACTGAACAGTACATACCATAGAATTTCACTCCGCAGTGCTGGGACGAGGGTCTTGCAATATCATAGCAACAATCAAATCCCGGAGGGTAATTGTTAGGATAGTTTGGCGAGTCCAAGAATCCTTCGGATGTTTCTAGACGGATGTAACATCCAGTACTTTGAAGGGTATCTGAAATTAAAAACACTTCTGTATATATTCAAAACGTACTGTTGCATCATTATGTATGTCAGAAAGTAGTTATGAATACGGGGAGGTGCTGATAAGTCCTTAGCCTGACCTACTTCCCGATGTCTTAGGACGGAATCGATAGTGTCGTTGGAAAGAGGGGTCTGTTCGTATGACGAATTGCAAGTCTTTTCTTGTTACAGAGGCTGAAAGGAAGCATGTCAGGCGACGCGCGCGATTTCAGCAACATGGAGACGCGAGCTATCATAAAGTTTTTTTTCCCTGCAAAACAAGGCTCCGAAGGAAATTCACGCCATTCTGACAGAAACATTAGGGGAGCATGCACTATCGTATGCCACCGTCAAAAACTGGGTGGCCCAGTTTAAACGTGGCGATTTTTACACCTGTGTTTCGCCTCGTCCTGGAGGACGCAAAACAGTGACCACCCCGGAGATTATTGATCAAATTCACGAGCTAATCTTGAAAGACCACCGGATATCGGCTAAATCAATACCTGAGGGCATCTCATGTGAGCGGGTTGGGTCCATCATTCGTGAAGATTTGGACATGCGGAAGCTCTCCGCGAAGTGGGTCCCGAAATGCCTGAACGCGGATCAAAAATGTCAACGGTGCCAATCGTCTGAGCAACTTTTGGAATTTTTTCGGCGCGATCCAAATGATTTCCTGTCGCGATTGATGACCATAGACGAAACGTGGTTATATCACTATGACCCGGAGCCAAAGCAACAATCAATGGAATGGCGGCATAGCTGCTCACCACGCCCCAAAAAATTCCGAGTGCAAAAATCCGCTGGAAAAGTTCTCGCCACGATTTTTCGGGATCAAGACGGCATCCTCTCATTGATTATCTTCCATAGGGCCAAACTATCAACGCGGAGTATTAATCATCTCTGCTGGTGCAATTGAAGGACGCTTTGAAGGAAAAACGCCGCGGGAAGGTCACCGGGCACTTGCAACCCAGAAGAAACTGACCTACCTGGGCTTCCAGTGTCTTGATCACCCACCCTGTTCTCCGGATCTGGCCCCGTCGCACTACCAACTGTTCCCTGGACTGAAAAAAAAAATTTGCTGTCGCGGAGACTTGGTTGGACGGACAACCTTCTGAATTTTTTTGAGTGGCTTGCAAAAGTTAGAGCAACGGGCTAAGAAGTGTATTAAGCTTCGTGGGGATTGTATTGAGGAAATCCCGAGTTCGGTAGCTGTAGCTTGTTTCCTTCCTGGTCGGGCTAAGGACTTATCAGCACCCCTTCCTACTGGAAGAGTATGGCAGCATTGGAATATTTGCTTGAGTCGATATTAGTGTTTACATTTGTCAAAAACATAATCTGGTTTTAACACCACTATTGCCTGTTATTTTATCTTACGTGGTACAAATTCATCTGCAGAAATGCTCAGGTTACGCATTTTTGACGAAATCTGTTTTTAACCGTTTTCTGTTGAGTTGTTGAAGGGATTTACGTTAGGTTTAGAATAATTAGGTAAATAGCTGTCTAACTGTATGGAGCACAGTTCTTATTGAGAAATCTGTAGCTCTTCAGCTAGTCAAGAAGTTCCTTGCACGTTATGGATCAGGATGTTCATTACCGTGTTCAAAACCACTTACCATTCTTTTTTTTTACTGAACCAGATAAATCCAGTCCACGCCGTCCCGTAACATTTCTTTAAGATCCTCTTTAATATCATCATCATCTGCGCATAAATCAGCCACGTGGCTCCGTCCTTCAGGTTACCCTAGGAAACATTGCATGCATTTCTCTACTTTCCCGTACGTGCCACATGACGTAGCCACCGCATTCTCCTTGTTTTGGTCACCCTATTAACATTCAGTGAGGAGTACTGAAGTCACATAAGATTAAAAATTGAATACTCCCGAAGTTTAAGTTCTTCACCTTATTGATTTATTTTGGTGAAACATGGTACTTGCGACTCTTTGCTGGAATTCGCCTTACCGTGCAGAGTTTTGTGCATTATTTGCCCAGTGTGCTTACCAACCTTGGTGTGAGCGTTTTCGTTTTTCCATCCATATATTCTGTGGCCATATATCCTTGATGGATTTTTAAACCTTTTCAAGACTGAGATTTAACCTGAAATATATGTGAAAATTCGGTTCATACCGCGCAGTAAACACTGTTCCTCTGGGTTATAAAAACCATTCAGTTAATGCTGTATAGGGAAATAATCGCTATTTGTTCTGAGATTCATACAAAACACATAAATACACTGTGTGGGCAAAACATAAATGTTGTAGTGTTAAACCTGGCAGTACAGTTAAGTAAGCACTTCGATTTAAAGGGTAATATACAATTACTTACGTTTTTTACTTATTGTGTATTTTGACTACTGTGTCATTAACGTGATTATGCTGTGTTTAATGGTGGTATTGTTGGTGAATAATAAGTTGGAAATGATGTACAAGGACCAAGATATGAGAGAGCATTATTTTGTTGGATGGCTCCTAAGTTTCGTCCGCTTGTCTTTCATATAAGAATACAATTAAGGTGAAGATGAGTAAGGAGCGTTGACGGAGTGATACTGACAGGGAAAACCTGAGGTACTCGAAGAAGTAGCGTACCTTTCACAGTGTCACCCTATCCATCACAAATCTGGACTGGCCCGTTGTCGAGCCCTGGGCCTGTGCAGTGAGAGGCCGTGACCTGCAATTGCTGACCTTTCACGATTTTCGCGGAACAAGCATTTAAACATTCAATGCTCACAGTACAGTAAACACTCACGGCTTGCAAAACAAAACACAACCGATTTACTGTGCATAGGGGGAAAAAAATGGCTGTTTATTCTGAAAATCACACCTGGTTGAGACAAGTAAATAATATTTGTTGGGAAAATGTTGAATTTTAGGCGCTTCCGCAAAATTGCGAAGAGAAACTATTAGCTTCGTCATGTCTGTCGGTCCATCCGCGTGGCTCTCACTGGACGGATTTTCGTGAAATTTGAAAGTTGAATATCTTTAGAACATCTGTCGAGAAAATTCAAGTTTCATTAAAGTCTGACAAGAATAACTGGTACGTTACATGAATACATATATACATTTCTGATAACATCTCGCAAAATTCTTCTCAGAGTAAGAAATGTTCGGATAAAAATTGTAGAGAAAATCAAAACACATATTTTATGTTCATTAACTTTTCCCCGAAAATGGTACCGTTTTTGAGATTATTGTATAGCCAGAGAGGCCACGGATGACAATATAATACGGCGCATGCGTATTTTATGCTGGATAATTCAGAATATGTAATGCTTATTGCTTTTCCACTGCAACACTGCAACAATGGCTGCACGAACCCGCCTCAATGTTAGGTTATGCGTACTTTCCCTGTATTGTTTAAGTATTACGGTAGGTGGTACAGATAGAATTCGCCGTAACTGTAGAACGTACCATGAAATTATGTAAATAGGCCTACACAACAGCAGGTTGTGATTTAAGCTAGTACAAACGCGGTGTGTATGAAAGGAAAATAAACAATAAAAAAAAGGAAATACGAGAAGGATAAAAACAAATATGAAAGTGAAGGAGATATAAATGTAAGGAATCGAAATAAGAAAAAAGAAGAAGAAGAAGAAGGAATCGATGTAAACGAAACAAAAATTAATGAGAAAAAAGAACAGAACTCTAGGCCTACTGATTGTAACACTCATTTCAGGCTTTGTATGTTTACTGTTAGAGACAATAAAAAGTACTTGTAAACATGGTGTCTGTGACGCTATCACGGATGTGAAGGTCTTTTTTTTTTTGCGAGTTGAGCAACTTTGAAGATTTTGCAGCAACGAAGTTAAGCATGTAGATTGTCATCAGTACGTAATTCATAATTGAATTCAAAACAGAGAGACCTTCTCGGATGCAGTCTGCATTGTTCCTGAAGGCGCGACGTTCTACTGCTGCTCACTTCTGTACACGTCAACACAGATGCAACAGAAAGAGAAGAAGAGTTTACGCTCCTTAGAACAATGCTAAGATTAATGTCAAAAGATTACGAAAAATTTCCCTTGCCCTCACGTACTGACCACAGTTCTATTGTGACACACATTTATGCTTTTGTTAAAGTAGCTGATTTGTATGTACAAGTATGTTACCTAATTTGTCTATTTCATGCTAGAAAATAGGAACAAATGAAAAGAAAACTAAGTAATGTTTATGCTAATTGCTGCTCAAAGAATGCAGGGCGAAATAATGTAATAAGGCTAGTAGGTTTTCAAAAGTTGGCTGTTTAGTTCGAAATTTTATCTTCCCTTTTTATGTGAAAATCGGGCCATATATTCTTCAAGGTCTGGAATAGCAAAGCACTGGACGCGATCTGAACCATTTCAAGCCACTTCTGATCTTCGCACACTATATTTGGAAAATCCGTCTTAATTTTACTTTCCCGCCGCCTTCTTGAAATTTTAAATCGACGCGTCTTAGATATTTCCCTACAGAACTCTCTCTTCCCATATCGTAACCGATCATAGTCTCCTACAGTTCATGTAACAAGCAATATAAGATGCCCTGTATGAATCCCAAGGTTGTTCGTACGTAATAATTTAAAGTACCTCTACATTTCTCACGGGTCGAAATAGCTTCCTGAACACGTTGTTTTGAAAGGCGTGTAATTTATTTTTTCCTAAAAGTTAGCCATGTTTCACACATATACGAGTCAGCTTATATCACTACTTTAATACTTACTCACTCCATGGTGCAGAGCCCTTCTTGAGAAGCTAACTGGTTTGCAGCTAGTCAAGAAATTCCCCGCATTTCACAGAACCCGAAGGTTCATTACCGCACGCACAGGCGTCCGCCACCTGTCTCTATCCTGGGCCAGCCCAATCCAGTTCATATACCCACATCCCACCTCCTGGAGATCCATCCTAATATTATTCACCCATCTACGCCTAGGTCTCCCCAGAGGTCTCTTTCCCTCCGGTTTCCCCACCAAGACCCTGTATACACCCCTCTCCTCACCCATACGCGCCACATGCCCAGCCCATTTCATTCTTCTCGATTTTATCATCCGCACAATATTGGGTGAGGAATACAAATCATTTAGCTCGTCGTTATGCAATCTCCTCAATTCCCCCGTTACCTCGTCCCTCCTAGGTCTAAATATTCTCCTCAACACCATGTTCCCAGACACCCTCAGTTTCCTTTCTTCCCGCATTGTCAATGACCAAGTTTCACACGTTACTACTTTACTAAAACTTTTGCTTGAATAATTCTATGAAGAATGCAGCATTTGCTGCGGTGGAGTTAAGACATACTCACCACAGAATCACGCTGATCACGAAAACTGATCCACAGAATCCGCTTTTATCCATCAGGAAATATAATCCTAGTTTGCGGCCTCTTTTTAACTTCAGAATAAAACTAAAACAAAAATCAACATATGCCCCACCCAAAAAAATAAACAATAAAATGTTTCAACGGAACAGATTCGATTACA
>Ga0123354_10008970_pt1 | contig 15269 bp, 10 predicted proteins | sample TergutLab28metaG_2_FD_97872 | JGI IMG/M metagenome (GOLD analysis project Ga0123354, IMG submission 97872) | Labiotermes labralis P4 segment gut microbial communities from Petit-Saut dam, French Guiana - Lab288 P4 | ecosystem: Host-associated > Arthropoda: Insects > Digestive system > Gut ...
CGGTACTATCCCAGCTGGCCTGTTCAGCTCCATCGATACTAGCCAGGGTACAAGTTTTAACTCCATGTTCAGCAGCACCTTCTCTTACTATGCTTCCAACTCAACTGCCGGTACTATCCCAGCTAACTTGTTTAGCTCACTAGACACCAGCAGTGGCACTAATTTCAGTAGTATGTTTTATTATACTTTCTCTAATTACGCTCGTCGCACCGCCACATTCAAGGTCGGTGGTGCAACCGTGTCGACTTCGTCAGCCCTCATTGATCCTTACGCCACCAAGATCGGTTCAACTGGTACGCCCAGCACCAATCCCACAGTCGATGCTACCACCGCCAGCCAAGTAGCCCCCACCTACAACGCAACAGTCCGCACCATCAACGCCCCCACAGGTACGTACGCTAATGCCATTTGGTATCGCACTGATGGCACAAGCTGTGCTGTAGCTACTCCTACACCAGATTGTGGCGCTCAAACCCCAGCTACTTACGTTAGCTTTCCTAACACCACTGAATGGACTCCCACCACCAGTACGGAACATGGTAGTGTTACATTCTACGCTGGTTCAGCCTCTGCCACAGTATCTAATACCACAGTGACTGGTTGGGATACGGTCGAACTAGTGCCCCAAACTGCCACAATTGCCCTAGGTGGCCGTACCACCGCCCTAGCAGCTGGGACTAACATTTCCAGTTGGTTTACTAATCTACCAGCTGGCCTAATAGCTACTGTCCCTACAGCTGTACCAGCCGGTGCGTCCACTATCCCAATTCGTTTCACTGGCACTCCAGCTGAAAACTCAACTAGCACCATGGTGATTACTATCCCAGCCAGTGCCTTACAGACTAATGCTGCCCTAGACGTTACTACCAACCCTAACGCTGTCTGGCACATTGCCACCCCACTAGCTACTATGTCCCCAGCCACCATTACCGGTTGGACTGGTACCGCCTTAGCTAACGACCAAACTCTAACCATCTCCCTAACTGATACTGCCATTAACAATGGTGTAGCTTTTAGAACTAGACTAGCTGCTGGGACTGATGTGACTAACTGGTTTACTAACATCCCAGCTGGCCTTAACGCGACCTTAGCTGTACCAGCTGAAACTAGTGATACCAGTGTAACAGTTGTCTTTAACGGCACTCCAACTACCAATAGTACTGATGCTATTACTGCCACCATTCCTGGTAGCCAATTAACGTCTAGCTTAGACCTTGAAGTGTCTAGTAATCCAGGGACGGTGTGGGATGTCACCACGCCAGCGGCTAACCTGGCTAATATCACCGTGACTGGCGCTATTGGCACGCCCCTGACACCCCAAACTGCTATCTTGCAGCTAATTAATACCAGCTTTATACAATCTATCCCAGCCGGGACTGATATTACTAGTTGGTTTACCAATCTACCAGCTGGTTTAAAGGTCACTGTCAGCCAGTCAGCCTTGCCTGATGATAATTCTATACAGATGACCTTTAGCGGTACACCAACCGCTACTAGTAGCAACCCAATTAACTTTACAATTCCTGCCGCCTACCTAATTTCTGGCAATGATTTAACCGCTACCACTAACGTAGATGCCACTTACCATATAACCAATGCACCGCCAAAAGTGCCAAATACAGGTGTACTAGGGGCAGGTAGCAGCATGGTTGTGTTTTTTGGCGTCATAATTGGCCTAATCGGCCTAACTACAGTGATTTTAACTCTAAAAAGAAGAAAAATATAATTTTTGGTACCCCCGGCTGGGCTTGAACCAGCGACCTTGAGCTTAGAAGTCTCCTGCTCTATCCAACTGAGCTACGGGGGCATGGTGCGGATGGCGAGAATCGAACTCGCATCACCTGCTTGGAAGGCAGGTATATTAGCCATTATACGACATCCGCATTACTTACATTTTACCATATTTGGTTATATAATATTCTTATGCTTGATTTAAACAAATATGTGGCGCGGGGCAAAACTGCCAAAGATTACGCTCATACTAGTAGTTATGCCAAAGCACAAGCGCCAGATAGTTTTGGTGCTACGTCTTCGGTTGATTTTGCGACTCGTCGCAATGTAGATCTAAATCGTAAAGTGGTGCGTGGCTATGCTAATTCTAAGATACTAAGTCAAGCTAACCCTGTGCGATCTAGCCAAGCGATTACCCCCGAAAAGGCTTTTATGCCCGAACCGCCCAAGCCGATGCCAGTGCAGCTGCCGCCTTCGCCAGCTAGTTAATAGGGGTATTTTGTGCTAAAATAATGTTTACATGGCGGATGTAGCTCAGTTGGTTAGAGCGCCTGTTTGTGGCACAGGAGGCCGCAGGTTCAAGTCCTGTTATCCGCCCCAAGAAAGACTTCATGACTGATTATAATGGTTTGACAACTAAGCAAGCTGCACAGCTGCTTATTAAGTATGGTAAAAATGAACTGGCTAAACCTAGCAAAGATAATTTTATCCTTAAAATTTTGCACACCATTGCCGAACCAATGTTTCTGCTGTTGCTGTTAGCATCGACAATTTATTTTATTTTGGGCGAATACCGCGACGGTTCAATTATGCTGATTTTTGTGGTGGCCATGATTGTAATCGAAACAATCCAGGAATGGAAAACTGACAAAACCCTACAGGCACTTAGGGATTTATCCGAACCCAACATTGTGGTTATTCGTAACGGCCAAGCAACTACCATACCTAGCAGCCACTTGGTGCCAGGTGATTTAATGTTAATTAACGAAGGTGTTAAAATTCCAGCCGATGGGCTAATAATTAAAAGTAGCGATTTAAGCCTTGACGAATCGATGCTAACGGGCGAATCAGTTGGTGTCTGGAAAAGTGCCGAGCCCGATAATACATCGGCGCACTTTAAAACAAACTATTGTTACGCCGGCACGTTTGTAACCCAAGGCAGCGCTCAAGTACAGGTGACGAAAACTGGCCTTTTAACCGAATATGGCAAAATTAGCGCCAGTATTCAGGCCGCGCCCAAAAATGTCTCACCATTAAAAAAACAAATCCGCCGGCTGGTTAAAATTTGTGCTATTGCGGCCGCCGGGCTATTTTTATTAGTAGTAATCGCGACTTGGTTTAACTTAACTAACTACGATTTTAAAGATCGTTTAATTAACAGCATTTTATCTGGTATCACGCTAGCCATGGCCACAATTCCCGAAGAGTTTCCGGTAATATTAGCCGTCTTTTTGTCGATGGGGGTGTGGCGCTTAGCAAAAAAGCAATCATTAGTACGCGATTTATCATCGGTAGAAACTTTAGGTGAAGTATCGGTTTTATGTGTCGATAAAACTGGCACATTAACGATGAACCAAATGTCAGTCCAGCAAGCCCAACCAATCGGTGTGTCCGTAGGCGAATTCACCAAAATTATGGGTTTAGCCTGCGAAGTTGATACTTACGACCCGATGGAGCAAGCCATGCTAGAATATTGTAACCAAGCTGGGCTTAGTAAATCGCAGCTGTTTAGTGGCCAGTTATTGCACGAATATGCTTTTACCAATAAATTAAAAATGATGGGTCACGTGTGGTCTAAAAATGGCCAAATTGTGATTGCGGCTAAAGGTTCGGCCGAACAAATCATAACTTTGTGCCGCTTAACCCAGCCGCAGCAGCATGACATCGAGCAACAAATCAGCGCCATGGCGCAGGCTGGTTTGCGAGTGATCGCGGTAGCTAGCGCCAAGCTCAAAACCGCCAAAGATATTCCAGATGATATTACAGATTGTAAATTGACCCTGCAGGGGCTAGTCGGCCTAGCCGATCGTATTCGGCCGAGCATCAAACGCGATATTGGTATTTGCACCAAAGCTGGGGTTAGGGTCGTAATGATCACTGGCGACAATGGCGTCACTGCCAAAAGTATTGCCGAGCAAATTGGTATCAATAGCACAGCGGTCATCACAGGTGATGAACTAGACAAAATGACAGATCAAGATTTAAAAACAGCTATCAAAAACGTCAATATTTTTTCACGCGTTATCCCCGAACATAAAATGCGCATCGTCAAGGCTTTTAAGGCCAATGGTGACATCGTGGCTATGACCGGTGATGGTGTTAATGATGCTCCAGCTTTAAAATATGCCGATATTGGCATTGCGATGGGTCATAAAGGCTCCGAAGTGTCACGCGAAGCCGCCGATTTAGTGCTGCTTAACGATAGGTTTTCAACCATACCGGCCACAATTCAGGATGGTCGGCGGATTTACGATAACATCCGCAAAGCGGTTGGCTATGTTTTAACTATTCACATCCCCATTATTCTAGTGGCTGTTGTATCACCGTTAATCGGTATCAAAACTAGCAGTTTGTTGCTGTTGCCGGTGCACGTCATGTTGCTAGAACTAATTATCGATCCAACTTGCTCAATTGTGTTTGAAAGACAGCCAGCCGAAGCCGGCATTATGAACCATCCACCGCGGGCAGCCAAAGAACAGATTATCACTCGCCAGCTGCTGATTAAAAGTATCGTGCAAGGTTTAACCGTTTTTGCAGCGACTTTTGCGATTTATTGTTACGTGCTAAATACCAGCGGGGCAGTCCTGGCGCGTACTATGGGGTTTGCCACTATTGTGATAGCTAATATCTTTTTGGTGCTCGTGAACAGCTCCGAAGTAAATAGCTTAGTAAAGTCACTCCAAATTTTAGCTAAAGATAAAATTTTGCGCCTAATTTTGCTAATAATGTTGGTCGCTTTTGTGATAGTTATTTACACACCGCTCAGCAACGTGCTAAGGTTCACCGCCCTAAACGCATCGCACTTAATAGTTGTAGTACTAGCGGCGTTTATAGCTACCGCCTGGTACGAAATCATCAAATTTTATAAACGTAAAAAATTATTATCTGTTAGTTCTTAAGAAGGGGAGCAGCCGGACTGGTCTGGCTTTGCCAGCCGTCCGCGCGATGAGGGGAAACATGGTTTCCCCTCATTCTTAAATAATTGTTAACGTTTCAATGTCAGCGCCCAAGCTATTGAGCCGTTTAGCAAAATCTTCATAGCCACGATTGATCGAATAAACATTGCGCAAAATCGACTCGCCCTTGGCCGCTAACATACCAAGCATTATAACTACGGCTGGCCTTAAAGCTGGTGGTGTAATCATTTCGGCTGCATGCCAGTGGGTTGGACCTTCTATATAAATTCGGTGTGCATCCAACAGCTCGGTATTAGCGCCAAGTTTATTTAACTCAGTTAAATACACAGCTCGATTTTCAAATACCCAGTCGTGAATCAATGTTCGGCCAGTTGCACAGGCGGCAATAATTGCAAAAAACGGCAGGTTATCAATGTTCAATCCTGGGGCAGGTAACGGGTGGATTTTATCAGCTGGCGCTACCAAATTGCTAGATTTAACAGTAATATCAGCTAAACGCGTCCGACCATTATTGGCCTGATATTCCGATGAAACTTCAAATTGTAACTGCATCTGACGCAGGGTTTCGAGTTCGACTTCTAAAAACTCCATCGGTACTCGCTTGACAGTAATTTCTGAATCGGTCACCACCGCCGCCGCCACAAAACTCATCGCTTCGATTGGGTCTTCGGCCGGGTAGTATTCGATTGACTGGTCGATGTTAGTTTTACCACGGATTACCAGAGTAGTCGTGCCAACACCGTCAATTTTTACACCCAAATCCTGCAAAAAGAAACATAAATCCTGCACCATATAATTAGGCGAAGCATTACGAATGGTAGTTTTATTAGCATCAAGCGCCGCCGCCAAAATAGCATTTTCGGTTACAGTGTCGCCACGTTCACCTAGAGTAAAAATTTTATCACCTGTTGTAGAACTTACAACACAGTCATAAAAACCTGTAATATCGGCCGAAACACTTAGCCCAAAATATTCCAGAGCATTCAAATGGGGTGTTATGGTGCGTTGCCCTAAATGGCAGCCACCGGCGTAAGGTAGTTTAAATTCGCTAAAAAAGTGTAGCAAAGGACCCATCAACATAATTACACTGCGAGTTTGCTGGGCGGCGGTTTTATTTAGCTTATCGATAGTCAATTTTTTGGGTGGCACAATTTCTAGATCGTGCCCATTATTTACCCAAGTAGTTTTAACACCCAGACTGTTTAAAACTTCAATAATTCGATAAACTTCTTCAATCTTTGCCAGGTATTTTAGGGTAGTTTTGCCTTTGTTCAAAATCGACGCACATAGCAAGGCTACAGCTGCATTTTTACTAGTGTTAACTTTTATACTACCATGTAATTTACGGCCACCATTTATCTTGAAATTCAGAGTTTTGCGGCGGTTGATAGATAAAATATGCCTATTTAACACTTCACTAACTTTAGCCACCATATCTAAACTAATGTTTTGGCCACCTTTTTCGATACGGTTAATAGCACTCTGGGATGTACCCAAAGCTTTGGCTAGTTCGGCCTGGGTTAACCCCTGTCCAATTCGAGTTTCGGCAATTAATTTACCAATTTCTTGTTTATAATCGACTTTATTCATAGGCTTATTATACCATATATGATATACCACATCACCCCCATATAATCCCCCTGCACAAGCCGGACTTGTTTACGCATAAAAAGTGTTATAATAAGGCAAAGAGTTGACAAAATAGTCACAGTGGTGTATAATGAAAGGATAGGGTTGTACTTTTTGAAAGGAAGTGGTAAATATGTCTGCTGTACCGTGTAAAATTGATGTAGCTGGTAGAATAACATTGCCGAAAGACGGGTTTCTATATATTGAAACGAGAGTATGTTTTTTCCAGCTTTTCATTAACCCGTTTCGTATCCATATCACCTGTTGTAAGGATCACTTGGATAACGGTTTCCACTATGAAGGTAAAATTGATAGCAAGCGGCGGGTTGCACTACCAGCTGCTTTAAGAGAACGAGCTTTATCTTTTGGGTCTAGTAACTTATATTTTCAAGATAGCGATAGCGCAGAATATTATAGTGATATATTTATCGTTGTCGATCAAACGCCAAGAGTATCCGACCTAACCAACTTTAATAAAGCCCCCGAATAAGGGGGCTTTTCATGTATAATGACATGTATGATTAAAGCTGTAATTTTTGACATGGATGGCTTGTTAATAAATAGCGAACCGATTTGGCGTCGGGTAGAAATCAAGGTTTTTAGCGGTCTGGGGGTGTCAATTAACGAAGATAATGTTCGAGCCACCATGGGTATGCGGGTTGACGAAGTCACTAGCTATTGGTACGAGCGTCATGCCTGGGCTACACCAAGCCAGGATCAAGTGGCGCAGGCGCTGATAGATGGCGTTGTGGCCGGCGTTAAAGCCGATGGTCAGCCCATGCCGGGCGTGGATCACGCACTGAACATTTGCAGCCAAGCGGGTTTACCACTAGCCTTGGCGTCGTCATCACGTTACGCAGTTATCGATGCTGTAGTCGACAAATTTGGTATACGTGATCGATTTAAGGTTATTCGATCAGCTCAAGACGAACCTTTGGGCAAGCCAAACCCTGCCATTAATATTAGTACGGCTAAAGAATTAGGGGTATTGCCCGAAAATTGTTTGATATTCGAAGATTCTATAAAGGGTGTGATTGCTGCCAAGGCGGCCAAGGCCTATTGTGTGGCTGTACCCGCCCCCGAAGATCGCCACCAACCACAGTTTAGTATTGCCGATATGGTGCTTGATTCGTTAGAAGATTTTACAGAGGATATCTTGAATAAGATAAATCTGGTATAATAGTTTCGCGCGCCAGTAGCTCAGTGGATTAGAGCATCTGTCTTCGGAACAGAGGGTCGGGGGTTCGAATCCCTCCTGGCGTACCACGGGTCTGTAGCTCAGCTGGTTAGAGCACCTGCCTCTTAAGCAGGGTGTCGAGGGTTCGAGCCCCTCCAGACCCTCCAAAAGAAATGCCTGTTTTTAAAACGGGTATTTCTTTTTGAATGCTATACTTGTTGTAATGAACTACAAAACGAACATACCAATTGCTAATTTAACCACTATGCGTTTAGGCGGAGCGGCCAAAGTGGTATTAAAAATTACCAAGCCAGACGAAATTACTAAAGCCTACGACTTTGCCAAACAGCACAAATTGCCAACCTTTGTTTTGGGCGCTGGTAGCAATATTATCGGTCGCGACAAGGGTTTTGCTGGCGTAATCTTGCTTAATCAATTAAGGGGTATCTCGGTCATGCGGGCGGCGGCTCAATATTTAACAATCCAGGTCGCTTCTGGTGAAATGTTAGATACTGTTGTGAAATTCACAACAGATAGGGGATTCGGGGGTATGGAGGCTCTAAGCGCTATCCCGGGCACAATCGGGGCGGCAGTGGTACAAAACAGCGGTGCTTATGGGCAAGATATTAGTCAAACGTTGCAACATATCGAAGCTTATGACACCAAAACTGGCAAAATCATAGTTATTAACAAACGAAAGTGCAATTTGGGCTATCGCAAAAGCATTTTTCAATCCTCGCGCTATTTTATTACCAGCGTCACCTTGAGGCTGCGTAAAACTCATCTAAAACCGCCGTTTTATACCTCGCTGCAGGCTTATGTAAATGCTCACAATATTACAGATTTTAGCCCGACCAATATACGGCGCATAATCATTAAATTACGCAGCGATAAGTTGCCAGACGTCAAAAAAGAAGCCAGTAGTGGATCGTTTTTCCATAATGTAGTAGTTAGTAAAAAACGTGCCAAAGTGTTAAAAAAACAGTATCCTGATATACCAATTTTTCACCTTAACCGACATTTAGAGGTAGCGTCTGGTTGGTTGATTGAACAAGTCGGCTTACGGGGTAAAACCTTGCATGGTATGTACATTAGCGATAAATCGGCGCTAGTTTTAATTAACAAATCAGCCAAAAATTACACCAACTTAGCTCGGGCGCGGGAAGAAATCGTCGAAGCCGTGTACGCCAAGTTTGGTCTAGAATTGATCCAAGAACCGGTCGAGCTAACATGAAATTTTTAGATGGCAGTGAATTAGCTGGCTATATCAAAGAACGCCAGGCAAAAGAAGTGCGTTCCTTGCGCCAAGCACACGGCATTCCGCCTAAACTATTGATATTGCGCGACAATAGCAACCCGGTCATCGACAAATACGTTGGGCTTAAAAAAGCCTATGCCAATGATATTTTGATTGATGTCGAAGACAAAATCTTGCAAGGAATGGCCTTGAAAGAAGAAATTTTGCGGGCGAACACTAATACCTCGATCCACGGCATTGTTGTCCAGCTCCCTTTGCAAGGAATGGCCTTGAAAGAGGAGATCTTAGAAAGTATTGACGTAAAAAAAGATGTTGATGATTTAACTGGCCGCAGTAATTTTACCGGTGCTACCCCTCTGGCGATCGATTGGTTACTAGCTGGCTATAATGTCAATTTAGAACAATCCAAAATTGCCATTGTTGGCCGTGGCCAGTTAGTCGGTGCGCCACTAGAAAAATTGTGGCAGGCCAGGGGCTTAAATATCACGGTGTTTGAAAAAGATGATGGCCAAGATTTAGCCACCGAGTTACCAAAATTCAACGTTGTGGTAACTGCGACTGGTGTACCAGGTTTAATCGCTGCCAACATGATTGGCCTAAAAACAGTGGTAGTAGATGCCGGCACGAGCGAAAAAGATGGCGCGCTAGTTGGCGACGTCGCCGATGATGTTTATGCTAGGGACGATATCACAATTACCCCAAAAGTGGGTGGGGTTGGGCCATTAACAATCGCCGCGTTAATAGACAACTTAATAAAAGCGGCTACCAAAACTCTCAGGCAATAACGTTTTTAATTACTTCGACCACTTGGCTAGGTGTCAATTCGGCTTTAACAATATAATCAGCCACGTTTAAATCGTCTAAACTCGCCGGTGCTTCTTCTTTGCTAGTGTTGGTTAAAATAATTACCGGAATATTTTTACCTATTTTATCTTTGCGTATTTCGATCAAAGCTTCGTCGCCGTTCATCTCGGGCATTTTGAGGTCTAACAACACTACGTGCGGTGTATAATCTTTGACTAATTTAACACCACTTTTACCATCGGTGGCGACCTGTACATCAAAACCTTCGGTTTCTAGCTTGGTGCGATACATCTGTGAAATTATGGGGTCGTCTTCTATGACTGCAATTCTTGTAATTTTGCTCATGATTTGATTTTATCGTAAGCAAGTTGAATTGTAAATTAAACACGTTAAAGACCCGCTCATGCGAGCGGGCCTTTACCTTAACAATTACTTTTTTTCAGTTACAACCGCCACTGCGCCTGGTCCAAGGCTGATTTGTTCAACCGCCATATTCCTGGGTAGCCCATCAAAGAACTCAGTCCAGGAATAAAACCTTAAGCCGCCTTTCGCTGGGTACAAAGCCCATTCCAGCACAAAATTAATAAATCTTATTCTGAGCTTTTCATCGTCGGACTTAGGAGGATAGCAAATGTCGGTAATAACTTCCTTGGCGCCCTTATCAAACCACCCTTGCATCAGTCTATTCGCTTCGTCTAGCGAAAAGTAATTATGCAACAGGCCGATCGATACAACTGTGTCAGTCCCTGCGGGAATGATATTAGCATTGCCTATATCGCCATATCTAGCCGTCGCTTGATTACTCACATCGTGGCCATTTTTAGCGAAAACGGCTATAATCTCACTCGCTAAACCAACACTCTTGGTATCATTGTCCAAAAGCGTCAGTCTGGCAGCTTTGTTCCCCGATGCTATGAGGGCTAAAGTCTCGATGATTCCAGATCCGCAGCCAATAGACACAACATTCTTGCCCTGTTTGAACTCCTCAACCAGTAGATGATAAGTCGCCACAAACCGCATGTACCATAGGATCGAGATAAACTGCATACACCTAAACAGAACTGGCCTAATTGGCTTATGCTTTTTGCCGATTCCACCAAATTCATCGTCAACGATCTTTAGCAAATCAGCTGGAATCCCGGCTTTAATCATAGGTTTTATGTAAACCAGGTACATACCCAACATCTTGACGGATCGGCTCGGTTCTTTTTTCCATGTCATCGCCTGCGGGCAAATGAAAAGTCCGTAGATAATCTTGCCCAACAGCTTGCTGGCAAATTTTGCCAACATTCTTTGGCCTTTCCAGGCCGGGTCTTGATACATTTCTATCAAGAGTTCATTATCGATAACAGCTTGTGTAGCCATTACAAACACCCCCTTCAAGGTAGTCTGTCGATTGCGTAATTGTTAAGGTTCGTTGGACTATTATAACACATTGGCCAACAGTAGCTAAGCGTAAGCGGACTATGTTATAATGCAGCTAGAAAAATGTTAACGACATCTGTAATCATTTTAGTTGTTATTTCTGCCTTAGCTGTAGTTATGGGGCTGAGTTTGATTGTTGGTGGGCGCATTAATCAACGGCTGGCTAGCTTTTTAGGTATTATCTTTTCGGCCGCGGGCTGGACGTTCTTTATTGATGTATTTTTACTATCCCATAACACCACCACCATGCTTACCGCGGCGGTGTTATATTATACATTTGCAGCCGGTATAGCAGTTTTCAGTTTATTGTTTGCCTTAACTTATGCTGGTAAACTTAAAAAATTCCATGCTTTTTTAACAACACTACCGTTTGTGTTGTTCATGATCTTGATTGCTATCAAACCAAATTTAATGATAGCTAATTTCGCCATTGCCTGGACTGACCAAAATGTGGTAGTGCTAAACCAACTGTTTTATAGCGTATACGTGGTGCTATTTTTGGCTTATTATGCAGTTGCTGGTGTAATCTGGATACGGTTGTTACTGGCTGCAAAACACACGCAGGGGCGCTCAAAAACTGCTCTTAAAATCATCTTTTTGGGCTATTTAGTCGCAGGGTTAGTTGGCGGTACTTTTAACCTTATTATGCCATGGTTTGGTATCTATACTTTAATTTGGGTTGGACCCATTAGTGTCTTTTTCTTTGTAATTATTAACTATATTGCAATTTTGCGTGAAGATATTTTTGACATCAAGGACACCATTATTCGCTTGTTGTCATATTGTGTGGCAATTGTGGGTGTGGCAATTGTTTATCTAACCGCGCTTAGCGCCATGTTTAGGTATCTGTTCAATATCGAAAACCCATCCTGGGAAATCTACGCTGTTAATCTTATCATGCTGATTGTCGGTATCATGATTCTGCCGCTAATTAGCGAAATAAATGATTTCTTGGGGCGTATTTTCTATTCTGACAGTTATAAAATTGACACTATCATCAGTGAACTTAACACCACAATTGTTAAAACTCACGATACCGAAAAACTACTGTCGCGTGCCGCTAAATTAGTCTGTAATACACTTAGGACTAGTTTTGTGACGTTTGTAGCTCCACCGGGGTCAGATAACCACTGGAAGGTGGCCGGATACCCAACACGCTCGTTGTCCGAAAGCGATCAGCAGCTAATTAGTGATTTCGTGCGACAAGAAGACCAACGGATAATTTTTGTTGATTTATTAGACAGCGATGCGCCAATTATTGCTGACCTTAAAAAACATCGGGTGGCATTAATTGTCCAGATTCGCTACGAAGTCAGCACTGTCACCGAAAGCCATCAAGACGATATGGCTGGCTACATGCTAGTGGGGCAAAAGAAAAAGCGCGGCAGTAGTTTTATCCAAAAAGATCTCGATATGCTAGAAGCAATGTCGTCGCTGATGGCGGTAGCGATAGAAAACGACAATTATTACCAACAAATTCGTAGTTTTGATGATAATTTGCATAAAAGCATCAAAATTGCCACCTCTAAATTGCGCTCAACTAACCGTAAATTGCACAAACTAGACACCAGCAAAGACGAGTTTATCTCGATGGCATCGCATCAATTACGCACCCCACTTACTAGTATTAAGGGCTATTTAAGTATGGTTTTAGAAGGTGATGGCGGCAAACTAGCACCAACCCAACAACATTTTTTGGGTGAAGCTTACCAAAGTAGTTTGCGCATGGCACGAATCATTAACGAATTACTAGATGTATCTAGAATTCAGGCTGGCAAATTTGTCGTAGATGCTGCCCAGCACGATTTAGCTAAAATTGTCAAAGAAGAAGTTGCGCACCTAACTGATGATGCCAAAAACCATCAGTTAAAGCTGGTGACCGATATCGAACCTGGCGATTACATGGTGTTGGTAGATGATCTAAAAATCCGTCAAACAATCAGTAATCTTATAGATAACGCAGTATTTTATTCTAACCCGGGTGGGGTTGTGACAGTACGCCTAAGCCAAACAGCTCTACGCGTCAAGGTAGAAGTTATCGATACCGGTATAGGTGTGCCCAAAAACGAAATTAAAAACTTATTTGTTAAATATGCCCGAGCAACCAATGCCCAAAAACGCCGCCCCGATGGCACAGGCGTAGGGCTATTCTTGTCTCAAAAAGTAGTTACAGCCTTAGGTGGCGATATGTTCGTCAAGTCGGTAGAAAACAAAGGCAGCACCTTCGGCTTCTGGCTACCTAAGTAACCACATGCTTAGCGCATACAAATAATCCACCCCCTCCCTGTCATCCCGAACTTGCCACTTTGTCATCCCGAACTTGTTTCGGGATCTAGTGGTCAGATACAAAAATAATCCACATCCCACTTTGTCATCCCGAACTTGTTTCGGGATCTAGTAGCCCAAGCACGAAAATAACCCCCGTTAAAAGGGGGTTATTTCCTAGACTGCCCACTGCCTAAAAGATAGGTGAGCGGTCAACTAAACCTTTCGGCGTTTGCTGGCTATAAAGTAGCCGGCACTGGTTGTCAACGAACCTGTACCTAGCACGGCACTTATCGTATCGGTTGGACCGGTAGTAGGTAAGTTACCTGGTGTACTAGGAGTAACTGGTGTGGTCGGAGTTTCCTTACAATTAGGATCATCCTTGTCCAAATCGGTTTTACCTGGAACTTCACATTTTTCGGGTGGAGTTTCTTTACAATCTGGATCATCCGCTGCCAAAGTTTCCTTACCGTCGATGGTGCACATGGCTTCCTTACAGTTAGGATCATCAGCGTCTAAGTCTTCTTGACCAGGAACAGTACATTTGTCGACTTTACAATCTGGATCATCCGCGTTTAGATCGGTTTTACCCGGAACTTCACACTTTGGTGTGTCTTCCTTACAATTAGGATCGTCCGCGTCCAGATCGGTTTTACCCGGAACTTCACACTTTGGTGTTTCCTTGCAGGTTTTCGTAACCGTTACATCAGCAGTGCTGTCGTCAGAACCGTTATCGGTACTAACATGACCACTGTTAGTTAGTGTATTTACACCGCAGGTAGCCAAAGCATCATTTGCTGCCACTTGGCCAGTGAACATTAAGTAAGCTACGCCACCAGAACCATAATTACCAATGTTTATCCCAGATGTCACAACGTTATCTGATACGGTTGTACCATCAGGGTAGTTACTGTTCTTAAGTTTACTTGAACCGGCAACGTAAGTTACGCCTTGCGGTAAAGTATCTTTTAGCACTACATTCGATTGTACGGTTGTACCGGTATTGCTATAGGTAAGCATATACTGTACCTGATCGCCAGGTTTAGCGGTTACACTCTTTTGCCAAGCAGTTTGGCCAACTAATCGTACTTGTTTGTTAATTGAAAAGTTTGGTTGGTTGGCTTTAATCTGGAAAGTTACGTAGCCATCGTATTCGTTACAGCCTGGTTCAATGCCCCATTGGTTGTAACCAATGGCCGTACCGCTGTTGTCAAATAAAGCAGTCGGTAAAGCTGAACCATTTAGGGCACCACGGTTGTGCAGTATAGCTGTGCCGGCCACGTAACTTAGTGTTACATTGCCAGTGCTGTGAAAGGTGATTGTATCCCAAACTTGAGCCGGGTTAGCATTGCTAGCACCAACGTAGATGTTGCCAGCCGCTTGACCATTAACAACTTCTGGGAACTCTACCCGCATAAAAGCGCCTTTTGCCACACCAATACCGGTGTTGGCTGCTACCGTTTTGCCGTTAGCGTCTAAATTGTTTAGATTGCTGGCAGCATTATTGTGGTAATATGCGAATACGTCATACGTTTTGCCTGGTTGCAAGGTAATGTCGTTAGTATAGGCACTACCAGCTGTGCCAGCTTCTTTAATGTGGGCGAAATTACGCTCATCACCATAAGCTGGGTTATTAGTTATTGAGTTAAATGTTACATGGTCAGCCGGTTTTTCAATAGTGTAGGTTGGCCGACTACTCGGACCCCACGCATTGATTACGGCTGGGATTAACAGCGCCAAACCCAGTGCTAGTAAAATAGCAGAACGTTTAGGCGCACGTTTGATAAAGCTTAAAAACTTTTTCATATGTCCTCCTTTTATTTGCAAGGTAAACCCTTGCAAA
>Ga0123354_10008971_pt1 | contig 15269 bp, 10 predicted proteins | sample TergutLab28metaG_2_FD_97872 | JGI IMG/M metagenome (GOLD analysis project Ga0123354, IMG submission 97872) | Labiotermes labralis P4 segment gut microbial communities from Petit-Saut dam, French Guiana - Lab288 P4 | ecosystem: Host-associated > Arthropoda: Insects > Digestive system > Gut ...
ATAAGTACCACCTGTTGTAACTTAAACACAAAATTGTTTCCACATATTTAAATTATGTGTTCTATATCAGTGTTTCTCAACCTTTGTGAGACCGCGGCCCGGTAAATTCTTTTTTCATAAGACGAGGGTCCGGTCCCAACAAATTTACTCGTAAATACCTTTCCATTTTTTTAAGTTCAAACATTAAACTGACACACGTATTAATAATTAATTATGGTATAATCGTACTGAGTATTAGTACACTTATGTATACGGTGTGGCATGTTGACAAATATAAAATTACATTTAAATTAGTTATCAATCACTGGACTAATGAAATGTTGTAGCATATTGTAGTTTCCTCAGGCCAGCATCTGGGTCTGAGTTTTTCGACACATTCACGAAGATTTTTCTCTTCCGAATATTTCCACTGTAAAACATTTGTTCGTGAAAATTGCTTAGAAAACTAAAATGACATTTCAGGAGAACCTCTCGTGGCCCGGTATAATTGATGCCAGGACCCGGTACCGGGCTGCGGCCCGGCGGTTGAGAAACACTGGTATAGTGTGTCCTTCCTGCTCTAGGTAAAATAAGTGAATAGTAGGTAAATTCCCCCCGTGTAAGTCATGAGAGCGATTGTGGGATGGCAGTATAGCGCCACTCATTAACTTTGGCACTGGATGGACTTGAGTGGTCAGCTTCATATCCTGGCAGTTATACTTCCGGGAAAAGATATCTTTTAAGACTGTTTAGCTAGATTCGGCCGTTCTGAAGGCTGTTAGTTACGAAGTACAACAGACAGAGTGAATAAATGCACACATACCTTCATTCACTGCGTAGGATTTAAACAAACGGTATGTTGTTTGAACAGTAAAGGCAGCATAAGCGAGACGACTTTGTTTGCCTTCTAAAGCGAATAAAGTTTATTAATTTTTATTTTTAGTGGGGCCAATATGTACTTTGTGATCTTGAATAACATTACGGATTTTATTTTCACTGACGTTTAATTTGTTAGATTCGTTATTGTTTAGTATCGGTCGCTCTGTTAACACTACGGTGTCAAAAATTAGGGATATTATGTACCTTTTTATGCTATTTTTCAAGCGCCATTACACCTTTAAAAAAAAAGAGAATTTCATATTAGTTGTTCCATGAACATTCGGTACTCGTGTCATTTCTTAGTTGTGTTATTGAGTACAGACTGGTCTATTAACACTTCAGTTCCTTAAAGTACCTTCAAAAAGAGACAGCGCGCGCAAAAGAAGAAACGTCTGGCAACATAGCCGAAAGTAGAGCCGACCGAGTGTTGCGGGGCAGGCTAGCGCCCCAGGGGCTTCCAGCAAGTGAGCTTGTCCTAGTGCTATTCGTAACGGCCCGGCTAGCAGTAGGGACTCCACACACACAGTAGCTCCCTGCGGTATTGACGACCAGCTCCTGGGAGTGGGAGAAGAGAGTCAATACCGACCCGAGGGAATGGCGAGGGGTTCCCGGGGGATTTCAGGGAATGGTGGGACGGGGGAAGAGGAGGGAAAGAGAAGAGGAAATGGAGACGATACTGGCTGGCTCGAGTTCCCAGAGGACGACGCAACATGGCTGGCACGCGCAACCAAAACAAATTACTGCAGCAACGCAAACAACGGAATAAAATAACCTACACGAAAAAATAAAACGCGCTAGAAAAAAACAACTGTGAGTTGAATGAAGCAAGCTGAAAATCAGTGTACATACATGAAAATGATCTAGTGTCATTATCTCTTACTAAATTTGGTGTGTTATGAAAATAATACGAATCGCGGCTCACTGTCTCAGGCTCAAAGAAGAACCACACAAAAGGACCCAAGCAGTGAGACGCAGATTTTGCCAATTCGGGGCCACACGCAATGGTTGTAAGCCCTCGGGACGTAGGTAAGACAGCTTCGGACACTTCGTGGTACTTCGAAGATAACCAATCAAACATCGTCTCTCTTTTATCGCAACTAAAAATGTTTACCTCAGCATAGACCTCAAACTATCAACAAAGCAGAGTGGAAGAAATCGTTAACGTTTTGAGGCACGAAATTCATGCAACAAATATTTAAAAACCGGGCCTCAACATTTACGATTCTACAGGACAAAGACGGTGGGTTAATGCTCTGTGGGGTAGTAACCGGTGTTCTTAGCAAGAACCAGTTGAAACACAAAAATACGAAATTGTTACAAAATATACAGCTTATTATATTGAACCATGTAGTCCGTATCGTAAACATTGTGCTTTAACCCTTATCCTGCTAATGTAGAGAAAATGGTGAGCTCCTAATAATGCCAGCGAATGGCAGATGGGATTTAACTCGGCGTTTAAAGGGTTAACCTTAAGTTTCTGCTAGCATGAGAGTCAAGTAAAAAGGTAAAACAGTCCCGTTATGGGCCCAGAAGAGCCCAGAGTGTTCAAGGAAGTTAAGGTTCCTAGATTTCGTGACAACAGCACAGGATAGTGGGAGGTTGTCAGCCTTACGCACCGGCCGCCTGTACCCGCAGGAAATACTCCTGGTACTCATTTCTGTTAGAGGCTGAGTCGACTCCAGGGCCATAGTGCGATCGCAAGTATTTTATATCAATGAAAAATTCATTGGCACCATCTGATATCAAACCAGCGACCTTCCAATTTGTAGCACAGCACCTTAGCCACTGTGCCACCGTGAGAATCAGGTAAACTAAGTAATTATTAACGTCTATCATTTATTTTTTATGCCAATGATTCTTGTTTTTTATATGTGTGTTATTTTCCTCCACTTATTGCTAATTTGTGTTGTGCATTTATGTGACGGGTGGCGACAAGATAAAGCTAAATATGGCTTCATTGCTAATGGTTCATTTCTCGACGCCGTATCAGATCCACAGATTAGAAGGTGCCGAAAATTGAAACGATACCGAGGAAGTTGGTCGTAGACCTCTTCATGTTACTTTCTTGGCATGCGTCTGGAAGGGTAAAAGAATATCACAGAACGTCACTGGTGTAGTTGCTGCTCCTCTGGTTATTGTTAATATGTCTGTGGCGAGTCAGCATAACAATGAGGACACTCATGTGTAAATGGGGTGAGGGTTTGGATTGAAGTAATCTGGCACAGTAATTTCGTTGGCGTACTGCTGTTGACGCACTGAATTAATTTCGGGTACTAAAAAAATCGGGGCATCTCTTAACAATCTTACGTACTATGGACTTCATATTAGAGAATTTGTGTAATTAGGTGTGCACGTATCAAATCTGCACAACGGAGAACTGACTAGTTGGAGTCAACTCGTTCTTTTGAGCAAGTTTCCTGCATTTTATGGAATTCAAAGGTTTGTTAGTGTTTAACATTCATATATCCGTGCATCGCTAATATATTCGCAGAGTATAACCAACGAGATGCAACGTTTCACAGTTTATTTCTATAAGACGATCTACATGTTTCAGACGGGTTTTCCGTCCATCATCAAGAGCTCAAAATGCACATACAGCGTCAGATATTTGTAAGACCAATGCTGCTACCTGCTGTTAGCCTGGCCAGGCTAGCAGCAGGTAGCAGCATTGGTCTGACGAATACCTGACGCTGTATGTGCAGTTTTGAGCTCCTGATGATGGACGGAAAAAACGTCTGAAACATGTAGACCGTCTTACAGAAATAAATAAATTGTGAAACGTTGCATCTTGTTGCCTGTACGCTGCGAATAGTTTATTAGTGTGTTCAAAAGAGCTCGCCATTAGCCCCTATTCTGAGCCATATGAATCGAGTCTTCAGTCGTCTATTCCAATTTTAAGATCAGTTTTAATACTGTTATTTTAACTATGCCTGGGGTTGCCATTCTGTTTCTTTCAGGGTTCCCTTCCAAAATCGTATAAGCAATTCTCTTCTATCCCATGTTTTTCACGTGCTTCGCACATCTCATTCTTCTTCATTTGACTATTCTAATAATGCTTGATGAGGAGTATAACTCATGAAGATCCTAAATAACTTTCTCCATATTACTCATGTTTCATCTTAGGTCGCAGTAGTTTCCTTAGAGTCTTGTTTTCGAAAGCCCTCAGCATATATTCTGTACCTAATGTGACAGAACAAGTTTCACGCCCATACACAACGGCAGCAAAATTTACGGCCGTGTAGGATAAGTTATATCCTTATATTATGTTTATAGACACCAGAAAGAAAGCCACATATCACGTATCGAATGGTATCTGGTATTCCCCGAATTTAGCTTGCTCTTTATTTATTCGTGCATGCAGTTTTGATCTGTATCTTCTTATAATATTTGCATTTTGCCAAGATTTTGAAGGATTTGTTTTCTTTCTTTGTGTTGTGTAGTTCGGATGGCGTTCTTAATTAATTATACAACGAAGGATGCCATATAGAAATTGAAATAAGGCATGTCATCCCCTCTTTGTCTCAAAGGAACGCGATTTTGCCAAGTGGCACGAAATGCAGTAGTGACTCGACAGGGAGTCTTCTGTCTTGCTGTCATTCAAGGCTGGCTAATTGATGGAGGAATAAATTGTGCGACAGAAAGCAAAGAACAGATAGTAGACAGAGATACTGGAAGAGAAAGAGAGAGTCTTGCAAAAACAAAGACCCTCTTCATGTGAGTAGAAAGAAAGAACTGAATAATGAGGATGTCACATACTTCAAAAGGGCAAGAAAACTTGGGGGGGGGGGGTGCCATTAATTTGCGGAATTTGTTGTTTTTTACATTTCGCCCATCGCAGCATTAATATTAATGGGTTTGCAGTGATTATTAGCGATTGCCGACTGCTATGAACGTGGACTTGTTTTTCGGTACAGTCAGGTACGTAAAACATATACCCATCCCTTTGTTTCTGGATATTTTATACGATTAATGCTGGTTACTATGATGCGTAACGTGAAAGATGGCTGTACATATAGAAAGAATAGATGAGAACATAATCAGTTGTACCATAATTACATTCTTTAAAAATTTAGGCAAATTTATAGACAAATTACCTTATTATAATAAAACAAGCTAAATGCACTAATTTCTCAAATTTATTTTTGGAAAAGAACTCTACATGTTTCGAATAATTCCTCTGTCCATCATCAGGAGTTTTTCACTGTACACACAGCAATGGTATATGTCATACAGGTATGCTGACAGCTTGTGAGTAAGTTGTCAGCAAACCTGTATGACGTATACCATTGCTGTGTGTACACTGAAAAACTCGTGATGATAGACAGAGGAACTGTCCGAAACATGTGGAGTTTTATTACAAAAATAAATTTGAGAAATTAGTGCATCTAGTTTGTTTTATTGTAAGAATTTATCACGATGCACGGTCACCTGAACGTCAAATTAGACAAATTACAATTCTATGCCTCAACATGTTTCGAGCACATGTGCTCGAAACATGTAGAGGCATGAAATAAACTTATTGTAAAACAAAAATTGTGTGCATCAAGTTGGTTAATTACTGAGATAACTATACATAAAGTTGGGTCATTTTGTAATAAATACGGCTGATGTGCACTGGTAAGTACGTGGTGGTACCATTCGTATCAAAAGAAATGTGTTTGACACCAGGCTAGTAAATTTGATTAACTGATGTTTGGGAACACAAGTCATAACTGAAATGAGAAATATTGAAGAAAGACAAATGTATGAAAATTTGGGAAGTTTTGAGTTTTGCGATTTTCACAGTAGCGTTGAACTTACTATTCACATTTTATAGTCAGAAATGTAGCGGAATCTGAAATCATCTTCATATGAAAAGCTGAAGATTACTTCAAGTATGATTTTGTGACACGAAGAACTGTAAATTATGGGTGAATAACCTAATTTGGCAAGCTAAATGTTGCAACTTACCGTGAAATCAGGCTTAAACTCTGCTACCCTTAAGTCAGATTAGCTAATAATTTGTGATTTACTGTTTCAGGTAGCAAATTTCTCATATATTCTTATCTTGAGTGTAAAACTTTACATGACCGGGAGCAGTATATCACTAGCCAGAGTTAGGGGCATTAATAACGTCTTCCACGGGTATTGTATAATACACTACCTGTTGCTCTCTCTCTCTGAAATGTAATTGCTCCCCATCACGCAACCACTTCCCTATTGAAGGAATAGCACAAAGAAAAGTCCCATCCTTTGGAACCATTAATTGCTCTCTGTGTTCCTTTTAAAACAAATAGCCAATCTTACGTTACTCTTGGGTAACACACTGTATATGAGAAGTTAAACCAGAGAACTCTATGCTAACGATGAGTTTAACAAATCTATTGGTTTGTATTGCCGTATTTAGCACTCAAGCGGGCAAAAAAAATGCATAAAAGTGTTAATTAGAAACGGTGCGAGGAAGAGATTACTTGATAAAAGACGTAGGCATAGATGGGATGGCGATATTAAAATGGTAAAGAAAGACAAAATGTGTGAGGTTGTAGACTGGATTAAATATCCTTAGCATGGTTTACAATGGCGAGAAATCATTAATGAATTTTTAAATTTAAAAAAAGAGTAATTTTGTCATCAGCCTAATAATAATACACGTGTACGCTATGTTTTACAGACTAGACGATGGCGCGTGCTTTATTTATATGTGTTTTTCTTTTGTGAATGTTTCTTCCTGAAGCCGAAACACAGAAGAGAGCGTGTGCCACGAGATAATACAGTATATATCTGTTAACTGTAAGTGCAGTTAACGGGAATTTTACGACTAACAGCGTCAGTAACTTTTAAGTAAAACTGTGATGGTTATTTATCATAATTACCGCTAGATATTTTTCCAGTAATTTCATCATCATCATCATAAATATCAAGGATTGGACCCTTTGATCCGTCCCGTCTCCAGAGTTACAGTTGCTCAAGCCAACGCTTCGTCGGTCTTCCAGTTCTCCTTCCTTGTGGTCTGTAGTGGTATGATTTCAAATGGATTCGGTTTTGTGGCATTCTTTGCAAGTGTAAAAGCCAGTTCCGTCTGCATGCATCTATATTGTCTAGTATGCTTGTAATCCATAGTTTGCGGCGTACGTAGTTGTTTGTTTTGTGGTCATAAAGGGTGTAGCCTGCCAGAGGTCTCAGTAACTTCATTTCTGCCGCTTCAATTCTTCGTCTCTGTAAGGCTGTTAGAGTCAAATAATTTAAAATCTCTCATTCATACAGCCTAAAAGAATTCTTGTAATAAAACAAACTAGATGCACTAATTTCTCAAATTTATTTTTGGAATAAAACTCTACATGTTTCGGACAGTTCCTCTGTCCATCATCAGGAGTTTTTCACTGTATACACAGCAATGGTATATGTCACACAGTTTTGCTGACAGCTTGAGAGCAGGATCAGGATGGAACTGCTAACAAGCAGACGGCAGTATCTGTTTGACATATGCCTACTGCTGTATGTACAGTCGTGAATTCCTGATGATGGACGGAAAGACCGTCCGAAGCATGTAGAGTGCTATTCCAAAATAAAATATATTTTAGACATTGGTGCATCTGGTTGGTTTTACTGTAGAAATATACTCTTTGCAGTGCTTCCGAAATGTTGTGTATATTAAGTGTAAGTAGTAGGACGGTCGATGTTCAACGTTATATTCTTTTAACGAATCAACCACAGTCACAAACCTTTAGAAAATCAATAAGGCGAAGTGCTGCTAACATTTGATCTAGGCCGTAATAACCCTCAAATATACGAACATCAAATTCCCTCTCGCAATGAATTCTCTGCGAAAGGCAGAGAAGAGAATTCCAGAAAAAGGAGTCTTGAAGATTTATTCTTGGTGTACCTACCGACGATGTGACAGCTCATATGGCATCAATCGTCAGAGATGATTTTCAAAGAATGTGGGCGAAAGAATCCTGGAGTAATTTGAATCTTATTATCCCGGAGTTTGCTTGGTGAAACTAATAAAACCACAAAATCTCAGTCAGACATACTAACCGGTCTCTGGTTCGAAATGTGTACTCGCGGCCTGCGCAAAATTAGGCAGGCTTGCTACTGATCCTATCGCAAGGTTCGGTTGGTGGATATAGGGCCATAGTGTCAAATAGAAGTAGTTAGAATTAGGTTTATATGCGTTTTTATATTGCATATATCAAATTTTAAAACTGTTTAAAAAAATATGTTTTGCAACCAACGAGATAATAAGTGCACATTTGTGTATAATTTGTTTGCGTGGTACCCTTAGGCATTTTACTTGTGCAATATTCCAAACACTTATAATCCTAATCCTAGTAATCATTCCATGGCGTAGAAACATCTGGAGAAATTCATGTTTGCTCTGATGGCCAAGAAATTGGTAATCGTTTAAGAAATTAACTTGTGGCAGATGAATAGAGTTCATGCCCTTATCCCTCATTTCTTTCAGATCCATTTTAATATTACCTTCCCATGGAATTAATTTAGTTCACATTAAGCTTCGGCTTATGACTGCTGTCCGTTTTTTCAAATATCGCAAGAGTGAAATGGAAGAGTCTTTTAACAAGAGGTGTACATTTTATGTTACGACGCATTTCTTTGACAGCGTCTACTAAACTCATAGCTTTCAGCTCTCACAGCAGCCTTTAAACTTATGCCAAATTTTATGTTATTCGGTCCATTTGAAGGAAGAAGGAGTTTGAAGGAAGGCATGCAATGTTTTTCCAAAAGACAGGCACAAAAGAGCAATATTCTATGGGGCAAAACGAGAAACTAACAGCTACAGTGCAATATCGGGTCAAAGTACGATGTTCAGTTATGCGTCATTGGTAAATGAAACTACTGACAAGTAGTTATTATGGAGTAAAAACACAGTGAGTTGCTGCTGAAGCCGTTTTTAGAAGATTCATTTTTCATTTTCCATTACATAACGTCAGGCTCAAAAAGAGACCCCCGACTACTCCTTGTTTTTTTATTGTTTGTAGGACCATTCAGAGATATTCATTGCCTGTTACTTTATATGGCTACAAAATTTGGTCTCTCACATTCGGGTCATTATACAGGCTAAGGGTGTCCGAGAATAGGATGCTAAGGAAGATGTTCGGGCATGATAAGGAAGGTGTGACAAGAGCTGGAGAAATTTTGAAATGATTAGCTCCATGATTTGTACTCCTCGTTACAAATGATTGTGGAGATTAAATCGAGGAGGATAATATGGGGGGGGGGCACGAGGAACGAACAGGGGAGAAGAGAAATTCGTACAGGATACTGGTGGAGAAACCTTAGAAGAAGACTTTGGTGGAGTTGGCAGGTTAATATCGAAATTGATCTGAAAGAAAATGAATAAAATGGCTGGGACGACATAAATGAAGCTCGAAGCAGGGACTAGTGGCAGCCTGGTGTGAACACGGCAATATACATTCGGGCACTGTAGAGTGCAGGGAATGTATTGACTAGCTTCTTAAGAAGGATCTGCCTTATGGAGTTAATCTGCTGGTTAGTTTGACTACCTCTTCGTAAGTTGGCATTCTTGCTTAGAAGAACGTGGCAAGTTGTTTTGAGGGGCGTGAGTTCCAAATGGGGTTTGGATGTGTAAAAATTATTTTCGACTTGAAATCGTTGTGCAGATGAGAGAAATAATGAACATCCGTGACGCTCCTCCAAAAATCTCTATGATAATGGCATCGAAAGGATTTTTAGGACTACTTTCAGCTTCTCCCTCTACATGTTGCAGGGTTTCGTCTCTTGTTGCTGTTTGCTTGCATGAACAACACTTTTGATATTAAGCCAATTTAACGAAGGACCAGTTTCGTCAAATTTTCTTGAAAGCCTCATTACTCATCTTCCCAAATCAGATGTTATGTAAATTGTAATGTTCCTTGTAACTTATGTTCATTTTCACGACACTGTATGGTTTAAAACATTTTCGCAAGAAACACCACCTGTTTTGTAGCGTAGCATCTTATAATCACAAACAAGTCTATCAGAATAAGCTTCCAGCAGTATTAACCAAGTGCACCAACAAATATTCCCATCGAGAAATAATTACAAATTAAAAATCAGTCCTTTTTCGAAGACCCTCTAAATGGTCTCTTAAAGGACAAGATACGATTCATAATTGGGTCCTAGCACATAAATTAAAAAGTAGAATGATATCAGACTTATCACGATGCAAGGTCACTTGAACTTCAAATTCCTAAAATAATTGTTTTTAAGTAATTAATCTATCCAATGCACAAATTCTTGTTTTATAACAAGTTTATTACATGCCTCTACATGTTTCGAGCACTATGTGCTTATCATCACGAGGTCAAAATTGTATTATACAGCATCTGGTATCATCACACTGAAAAAAGTGAGTGGTCTAAAATTACTAAAATACAATTCTATAAATATGACTCAGCAAATATATAATGTAAATAGACATAGTACCTCTTTAATAAGTTTAATAACTGGATAAACATAACCTCTACATGATATAACATGTTTATAGTAAGTAATATACAGTAACCACACCCGAATAATTCATACATAAATTTTACTACTGTGTGCTCATATTTATAGAATTGTATTTTAGTAATTTTAGACTACTCACTTGTTTCAGTGCCGGTCCCAGTGGCGGCGCGGTCTAAGGCGTAGGTCTGCGGCCGCTCGCCTGCTGAGATCGTGGGTTCGAATCACACCGGGGGCATGGATGTCTGTCTGTTGTGAGTGTTGTGTGTTGTCAGGTAGAGGTCTCTGCGACGGGCTGGTCACTCGTCCAGAGGAGTTCTACCGACTGTTGTGCGTCGTTGAGAGTGATCTAGAAACCTAAGAATGAGGAGGCCCTGGCCCACTGGGGGCTGTTGCGCCAAAAAGAAGACGACGAAGAAGAAGAAGACATGTTTCAGTGTGATGAAACCAGATGTTTAATAAATTTTGACCTCCTGATAATGAGCACATTGTGCTCGAAACATGTAGAGGCATATAAAAAACTTATTATAAAACAAGAATTTGTGCATTAAGTTGGTTAATTACTAAGATTATACTGAAATTCACGGTCAGCAAAACATCAAAATTCCTAAAAGAATTGTTAAACAAATGATTTCTGATATCAGTCTTCTTATAATTTATGTGCTAGGACCCAATTATGAATCGTGTCTCGGCCTTTAAGTGAACATTTAGAGGGTCTTCGGAAAAGGACTGATTCTTAATTTGTAATTATTTCTCGTAGGAATATTTGTTGGTGCACTTGGTTAATACTGCTGACAGCTGATTCTGATAGCCTTGTTTGTGATTATAAGATGCTACGCTACAAAACAGGTGGTGTTTGACAAATGTCTGTTGCTGTATGTACAGTCGTGAACTCCTGATGATGGACGGAAAGACCGTCCGAAACATGTAGATTGTTATTCCAAATTAAAATAAATTTGAGGCACTGGTGCCTCTGGTTAGTTTTACTATAGAAATATATTACGATGCACGGCCCTATGAACGTCAGATCTGCAAATAGTATCCGTGTTGCAGGCTGAAGCCTGCAACACGGATACCACTCCAACCCAACCATACCGAAACTCCAACACACATGGAACCAAGAACAATAGATCAATATGGTAATTCAACAGAATAGTCGCAAGCTCCTGATGATGGATAAATTAATGTCCGAAACATGTTGAGCACATAAGAAGTGAAATAAAATAGCAAGTGACATCAATTTGGTCTTCTATTCTTCAACTGTAAAACCCCGATTTAAATTCAAAGCTTAATACAAATGTACGCACTTTATTTTTGTTTTATGCTACTGGCCTGCGAATGAAATTCTGAGGTCGAAACGTATTGGTATGATACGATATATGATATATTTGTTGGGTAGCCAGCCGGTGGCAGTAGTACAGTACACATTTACACACAAACAATATACAGAACGACACAAAACAAACAATACACAGAACAACACAACAATTTGGAAGAGTGCGGGTCGTGCCCCGTCTTTGCGTGTTTTACCCTGGCATTTGCCTTACAACTGAGGAAAAAGCACGGAAAGACCTCAGTCAGGGTAGCCGAAGAGTGCCAGCTGGCCTGTTTAAAGATACAGCACTTAACAAGCTGCGGTGAAAGTAATTTATTTCTCTTGTAATAAAATCAGAAATTGTTCTTGTGGGCATAGAGATTAACTTCATTGACTGAACCAGTCAATGTACGTAGTTGTAATAACATTTCTTTCACTTGAAGCGTCGTGTGTATTAAGCATGCGTAATGTAGTTATGTCCTCACTGTAGCAATGGTCACTGCAGAAGACATGACATTTTTTGCATTTAAGCACCTCACAACCTAGCTTAGTCGTATTATCTTGTTTTTATGTGAAAGGTTTCCGGATTTAGACCTCAACGTCGACAATATTGTGCAGTGGTTTACTGTTTACGTCAGCCATTACAGACCACTGCTGTTATAATAAGAGATTGTAAGAAAATAATTTAACTTAACATGTAATTTGGGTTCTTCATTGCTGAATAATACCAAAATTTCTTTGTAATTTTACTGTTCTCCCACTACGTTTGGACGTAGTTTCTGACACACTACAGCCATTATCATAACGTGGGACGAACTTTTTTTGCCGTGTTGATAGAAGTACGTATTCTGTGCTATCAGTCATGGTGTCACAGCTGCTCGCTATTAGCTTAGGGTCTCACGAAATTATAGCTAACTCACAGAGCAGAGCGCTCACTGAGAAGACAGTAACTCCTCCGTTAGATGCGAAGTTTTCGACGCTTTCCGATACCCACAACTGTATTACCTTATCCACAGCAGCCAACCACCCAATAGTCCCTATCTTGAGCCAGGTCAGTCCAGTCTACACAAACTGACCATATTTAGTTACGTAGTTATTCGCTTTTTTAAAAGTTATCAGCTGATCGACACTCGCATATTGAAGCCGGAAACGGTTGCTTCCTTTCCATCCTTTCCAATTTCAATCTGATACTCATCTACCAAACATGATCAGCACTGAGGATTTAGAAATACGCCACTGCGCGAAAAATGGCTGGAGCATTACGGAAGACAAGAGGAAGCGAGTTTTCTTTTGAGGACATTCTTAAGATCACTCCACCCACCCTTCCTCTAGCTGCTTTTCTTACTTCACTGACATTTATTTCCAGGGATGAACGCCCAAGGACCTGACAACATTCTTATCCTTAGCAATCTATTTCTTCTTTTCCTATACTCCATTTTCTTTCTTCTTTGTTTGCTCCTCTTTATAGAAATAACACCAGGTTTTCGGTTAGTCTTGGTGGGGGGGAGTGAGTCAAGGCTCCATCAGATGTACTCCTTTATTCACATATACTCGTACATTTACATTACCGCCTCTGTGTTTTTCAGTTCTTGATTGTTTTTAGAGAGAACAAAATGCTTTCTAATAGTTTGTGTTTAGGTTGTATCATTGTATCGTGTTGTGTTGTGTCTGTCGTGTTGGGAAAATTGTGAATAACAGAGGTATTTGAATTTCTCAAGTACACAAGTGGCTTTAACAAAAATATTAGTGCTGCAATTAGGTTTTCCATTATCAGTAGGCTTATTTGATTTCTCTCGGAAAAATACAGTTAGCGTACACAGATATAAAAGGGTCTAGGCGCCAAAATATTTTTATATCCTTTTTCGATTTTAAGGCGCTTTAGTAAACTTGCGAAAAGCGACTGTTGTTAGCTTCGTCATGTCTGTCCGTCTGTCCTCGAGGAACAACTTGACTCCCACTGAACGGATTTTTTTAAAAATTTTTTACCTGAGAATTCTTCGAAATCTGTTGAGAAAATTCGAGTTACTTTAAAATCTGACAAGAATAAAATGAAAACCAATAAATGTTTTTTAACATCTCGCTCAATTCGTCCTAGAATGAGAAATGTTTCAGACAAACTTGTTGAGATCATTGCAAAATACATTTTATTTTCAATAACTTGTTTACGAAAATCGTGTCTTTTATGAGATAATGTGGAAAAAATTGCAGAACCGGAGAGGCCACAGATGGCAAATACAGCGCGTGCACATTGCATCCTGGATAACTCAGGCTACAAACACGCTCTCAGATTATGTAATAGTTATTACTTTCCACTGCAACAATTGTTGCACGAACGCTTCCCATCATTGCGTTATAGTATATTGGTTGACTTGTTTGTTTTTGTTTTGGACAATTTTGTATTTCCTTCATAAATTTGTGCGTTAGCTCAGTCACAAATGGGATTGCACGAACCATGAAGTGTACGGAGGAAGCTCGATTCCTAGAAGATACAGTACAACACCCAAAACGACATGAATTCCATACAGCACTCTGCCTAGTAGGTCCTTCGTTTGGAGGCAACACTCTCCGGATCTTGAACACCATTACCGAGCACATGGCTACAGTATTGAAGCTTCTGACGTGTGTTGTGGATTTTCCCGGTTTCAATGTAATCCGCAACAGCCACTACCTTGAAGAAGGTTTTCTTTTGTTTCCTTCAGTCTGTCCAGACAGTTACCGGAATAGTACATTAAATTAGAAACCGAATGGCTTCTTACATATCTACTCATGATAAAATTTGTTATCGTCCAATTATTCTACGCTGTGTGTACTTAATTAGTGATTGCTTATGTAAATATGTTACAAGGAGATATAATGAAATTTGTAGCTGAAACTGTTATAGAGAATTTTATCTTCTCATAACGCCCACGGGTGCAAGAATCCCAGACGCCATATTACCTTGTCAAATCTTATATGGTGACGCCTAAAATTTGTGAGTTTCCAGTCTGGAACTTAACTTGATTTCACCCTTATTATGCTTGGAATTCTGAGGTACTCCATATATTTCGGGAAAGAGTTTTGCAGCCCTGACGAATTAAGAATCTTTTCTAGACACAACTAGTTTCATATTTAAGATTAAGGCTGCTACTGGATATTTCAAATTGGGACGGAAGTTGTTGAAATTTGTAAAATATTTACCTGAACAACAAACTGGGGAACACAAAATCACTCATGAATAGTTGAAAAAGCCAAGTTGAAATAGCTCTATGAAGTGTGGCATTATCTTGTTCCTTGCACGGAATTATTATCCTCAGCAAAGTGTGTTTTAAAGTCGACTGAAATTGGTCGTTCTGTTGAAATTGATGTGTATCATAGCCAAATGTTTTGAGCTGTGAACTGTATTCGCTTGGACATACTTCGAAAATTTTGCCTCTGTTTTTTTAATAAGAGAACATTTCTGTCTCAAATTTGAACTTTACATCCATTTGTTGAGTACCTCTCGATCCCCGGCGCTACCAGATTTTCTGAGTAGTAGTGGGTCTGGAAAGGGGTCCACTCAGCCTCGTGAGCCTCGTGAGGTCAATTGAGGAGCTACTTGAATGAAAAAAAGTAGCGGCTCCAGGTCTAGAAAACAGAGATTAACGGCTGTGGGGACCCGTTGCGCTGACCA
>Ga0123354_10008972_pt1 | contig 15266 bp, 9 predicted proteins | sample TergutLab28metaG_2_FD_97872 | JGI IMG/M metagenome (GOLD analysis project Ga0123354, IMG submission 97872) | Labiotermes labralis P4 segment gut microbial communities from Petit-Saut dam, French Guiana - Lab288 P4 | ecosystem: Host-associated > Arthropoda: Insects > Digestive system > Gut ...
ATATTTTTCGCGATATTAACATTGTGTTGGGTCTTGTGCTGCATTGTTCATCGGGATTTTGAGACTGCCATTGCAGTGCCTTAGGAATGAGAAAGTAACTGAAAAGTGGGGAAAATTACCTGACGAGAAACTTTTGTACGTGTTTGAGTCATAAGCTTGAAACTTGCGGTGGAAGATTCCTATAATAAAACCAAATAGATGCACCAATTTCTCAAATTTATTTTTGGAATAAAACAACATGTTTCGGATGGAGGATCTATCCGAAACATGTAGAGTTTTATTCCAAAAATAAATTTGAGAAATTTGGTGCATCTTGTTGGTATTATTGTAGGAATTTGTCATGATGCGCAGTCACCTGAACGTCAAATTGTGGTGGAAAATGAAATGTAGAATTTTCGTTAGAAATTCTAGGGCAGAAACTGCTTCTGTAACATAAGCATTTATTGGAGCATGAAATTGGTGATCGTAGAATAATAGCGAAGGCCATGCCATAGCCCAGGCAGTTTCCAGCCTCGCAGAGGTCTGGTTTCAGTTCTGGGCTAGTCCATGTGTGGTTTGTGGTGGAGAAAGTGGCACTGGGACAGGTTTTTCTCCAGGTACTTCATTTTTCCCGTGTCACATGCCACCAGTGCTTCATAATTTTATTTAATTCGTTTACCAATTATGCTCTACAGTCTTAGAGTAATCGACAGCATTGTTGAATGTAGACACTTGTATATGTATCTGGATTGTGAGGATGCAGACTAGATTGAGCTGACCCAGGACAGGTGAAAGGGAAGCTTGTATGACCTTGGTAATTGTACCTTGAGTGCTGCAGTAGCAGGAAATACTTGTTGAATGTATAGTCTCTGTCCTGAACACTTCTGTTTTACATTTCTTTTTCAACAGATATCCTGTAGATTGGACAACACACACACACACACACACACATTCCTTCACAAGATATCTTTTATATTTGTCAGATACAAGTAGAGAAACAAATATCATGCTGCAGCGTAACTATTGATGATGATAGTTTGAAAGGTGTATGTTCATGAATGCTCAGTACTGTTGTTGGCATGTTCATAACAACACTCGTATTATACATGTTGAAATATGAAACAGTTCATATAGAGTTACCAACCTTGTAAAGCAAAGCCATCGCATGACAGGCCTGGACAGGCCCTGAGGGTTCCAGGAGGTTGAGGCTCCCAGATTTCAAGACATTCGGCACATGAAGGTGGTAAGATTGTCAGCCCTACGCACTGGCCACCTTTACCCCCCAGGAAATATTCCTGGTACTCATTTCTGTCTGAAAAATTTCAGTGACACCATCGGGAATCGAACCCTCGACCTTCTGGTTTGTATCGCAGTGCCTCAACCAACTGCGCCACCGTGTGCCCTGTTATCAACCCTGTACCAAATTTAAATGACATGTTGCAAGATGTAACAAACATATTTCAGTGACCTTGTGGCCGAGACTAATGAGAGGATTCAGGTCTATGGCTCTGTTATTGGTATTTCATGGAGATGAACAGCACACAGATTGAAATAGCAGTTCAAATATTCTGTGTATTCGTTTAAGATATATGATATTGTGATATGGAAGGATGTGGAATGTGTTACCCAGTGCAAGAGGTGTGAAAAACAGATTTCTATAGTGAAACCAACTAGATGCACCAATGTATCAAATTTTATTTTATTATGGAAAGACACTCTTCATGTTTCAGACGGTATTTCCGTCCGAAACATGAAGAATGTCTTTCCAAAATAAAATAAATTTGATACATTGGTGCATGTAGTTGGTTTTACAATAGAAGTATGTTACGAGGCACGGCCCTATGAATGTCAAACAAACAGATCTTTGGTTAGTGATGCTTTGGTTTTGAAATAGTGTGATTTAAGGTGCACAGTATGTAAACCTGTACGCGGAGTGGCCAGGTCACTCGCAGTGAAGTCCGTAAGCTTGGTCAGGTAGCATTGTTGGGTGATACAGGGAAGTGAAAAATTCATGATCATGCTTCAGTGCCATGTATTCTTGATCTAGTGGTGTAGTGTTTGATTTTATATTTTAGGAGTTCTCATAAAATTAATGCCTTATGAATTGTTTACAAAACTTTTTTTGTAGCTGTACAGTATTGCAACTCTCATCCGATGTTCACACACACACTCATCTCTTGATGTTTTACATCCGACACTATATCATCCACCTGAGTGTGCCCATCTTTACTCTTTGCTGCCAAAGTATCTCATTGAGTAAGTTGGGTGTGGTCATAGAGTGGTATGTAGCCCGAGAACTCATCCGTCAAAATTGAACTCAGTGCATTTGTGCTTGGTAACCTGCCAGCATGTCATACTGTCTGGGTGACTTGGGACAGGGCAGCATGTGGGTAGTGCATTGTCATGGTCCCATCATGGAACAGATTTACTACTTTGTGAGCTGTTTCTCAGCCAGTCACGAAATTCCCCACCTTGTATGGAACCCTAAGGTTCAGTGTAGCATGCTCACAACAGTCCACCACTTGCCCCATTCCTGTGGCAGATGGATCCAGTCCATGGCCTCTCATCCTGTTGCGTTGAGATTGATTTCATTATTAACCTCCCATGTATTCCCAGGTCTTACATGTTGTCTCTTTCATTAATCTTTTCTCCTTAAACCTCTGTATGCATTTCTGTTCTGCCCATACATGCCACATCCCCCACCCACATTATCCTCATTCATTTTTTCACCCTAATTACATGGGATGAATCCATTAGATGTTGATTAATGTTGATGTATGATTGGTTTTTGTGGAAAGTGACGCTTTCATGAAGATATCTCTTGCAAGCAGTGTGACCATCAAATGGAACTTGTTCCAAATTTACCGTCTAATCTTTCGATAATGGTCTGCCTTATGAAGCTCACTAGTATGTAACAGGACTTACCATCATTAAACAAAAGCAACACTCACACTCTTTCAAAAGCAGACTGCTCTTGAAATGTTGTTAGTGTTTGTATTAGTGATAATGGACAAAGTCCTCTTACTTACAAGTGATGTTTCACTTGTCCCAACTTCCTCAAGATACAGTTTGCTGTGGGTTACAGCTTGGCACACAGTGTTTATGTATTTTATTCAGTTCAAAACAGGTGACTTATATTCAGCTGTGTCACAGTGCGTCAAATAGCAAGTGTATTTTCGATGCATGACATTGGGACTTACCAGTGATTATTGGCTTTTCTTATGGTGAGAATACTGTGGACATGATTACTTTGCATTGTTGGGTGATAAAATCAAGGGATAGTGGTGGAAATTTGAACCTTTATGACCAGGCGCTGCCTGGAAGACTTGTCACTGCCACTCAGAATTTGAACAGGCAAGAGGTTGATGAACCTAATAAAGTAAATCAGTGAATTTCTAGGAGATCCATATTGTGGAGAATGGTTTAGCTAGTCATTGCAATTGTTGTGGGTTTATCACAAAAATTTTGTGTTCATTGGATGCCACATCAACTTTTGTCTAAAATAAGGAGAGCAGGACTGGAAACCAGTCAGTGATTGCTTGCTTGCTCTCTTGCTTCAAAAGCAAGGAGGATGATTTTCTGTACAGTGTTATCACAGGTGACAAAGTGTTGGGTGTGTCAGTGTGACTGGCAGTTAAAAAGCCGGTCACCTGAATATTATCACCCCACTTCTCCCAGAAAGAAAAAAATTCAAGGCTCAACCTTCTGCTGGAAAATGTGTTCATTTTTTTCTGGGCTACAGAGGCATATTCACAAGGAGTACATGGTCAAGGTATGAGAGCCATAAGGGGTTGAAACGTTTAATCATTTGTGTTTGTGGGGGAAGAAAGCCATTGCTGCTTCAACATAACGCCAGACTCCGCACGAGTGCTGCCACTTCAGGGGCAGTACAAAGCGTTAGATTTTAAGTTGTTCCATGCACCTCCTTGCAGCCTGGATTTGGCAACATCTGACTTCTGATTGTTCGCATGTTCCAAGAAACATTTCAAAGGAATTCATTTCACAAGTGATGAGGAAATTCAGGCTGCTGTAGGAAGATGGTTTTGAGAACAGCCTGAAGTTGTATCAAACAAGAGGGAGAATAGAAAAATGAGGAATAACAGCAGTACACATTCTGAGTTGTATTTGGTCTTGTGTTTCAGTTAGATAACTTATGTAAGTGTAGGGATACGAATATGGAGGCATTACTTTCCAAACATCCTTTGTAATGTTTGTTAAGAAGTAGGAGACACAGGAATGAAAGCTAAACATGTTTTGGTAGGTAATATCATCGGGGTGTTATGACATACTCCTAGTAGGTTTCAGATGTTCACTGAGGGTACTGTGAATAGCCCAGAGCATATTTTTGTACTAAAGTTCTGTGCACATGTTTGTAAGCATGGTGTCTGCAACTGTAGCCACAGCAGTTCCTACCATCCCATTGAGTTCCAGCGAAATGGTGGGCAGTCAGGAACGTAATCATCATTTTCGTATTTCCCCCCAAAAGAAGAAATCAAGTGACGTAAGTTAAAGGGTGCCAGGTGTTGGGGTTGTCTGTGCCATTCGATGACTGTGGATGCCTCTGATGCAGGAAGTCATACCGAAAGTGCGATATCAAAGTATTGAGCCCCCAGTCTTCAGGAATGGCTTGTGTGTAGGCCTGTCTTCTTCCACAGTAGGGTGGGGAATTCCTCTGTGCCTAGGTGCGCTGCACCAGTCATAGTGCATTTGGCAAAAAAGGAAGGCCCAAAGAAGTTTGTCTTAGGTGGAGTACAAAAGACTTTGAAATGGGATGCCTGTTGTACCTTTAGTCTTTAGATGTGGAATGTTGCTGCCCCACATTCTGACAGTGTGTCAGTTAACATTTCTGGACAGATTTAAAGTAATGTCATTACAAAACAAAGGTTTTTTTTTGGGGGGGGGGGCTTTAAAATGTTTGTTGCTGAGTTTTGAAGGAATGTTGCAGCAAAATGTACAGTGAACTTGTTATATTTTGTAACACCTCGTATTCATAATTTTTAAATCTTGGGAAATCAGCTCACGGAATTCTGCGCACTGTCACTTGTGACATGTATAAATTGTTAGGCAGCTTGTCTAGTTGATTTTTTTGGTGTGTGAACAAAAGATGCTCAGGTTTCATTAGCCTTAGCTCAGTTCACGGTTGTTTACTTTGGCTTCTATCTTTACAAATGCAGTGATCCTCGCTGAACAGCCTGCACCACTTACAGACAGACAGTCAGTCCCATTGATGGTTCCCTACTTGGGCTTCTGTCTTTATGAATTTGGTGAGCTTGCTGAACGACCTGCAGATACGCATTCTTATTTGTGGTCCCCTACCAAATTCTGTATGAAACCTCCTTTGCAGTGTACCTACAGATTGCAGTTGGTGGTAGACTGTGTTTGAAATGTGATGGGACACACGCAGAAACCAGATTTTGTCTTTCGCCGAAATGCAGTAGTCCATTTAAATCGGCAGGGGTGTCAGTTCAGTCGACTACTGGCAGCCGAGGTGTGCGCATCAGCGGTAGTAATGCTGGATACACCATGTTTGGATATAGTGTGAAGGGTACTGGCTACCCACTCCATTCACCAGTTTCCCTTCACTTCCCGTCCCATGTGCCATCACGTTTCAACTGGGCTCTACTATAGCACATGCTTGGCTTTGTGTACCAAATATACTGTTTGTAACAGCTGCAGTGTTAGCACCACTGGTGGCAAGGGTTGGAAATCCAGGTAATACAATTTGGGAGATTGATCTTAGTGCCTACCTAGATAGAGTCACTTTCTACTTTCCTGTGCATGTATGTTAATGAGCAGTTTTACATTACAGTTATGCAAATTTTCATGTGTGTACCCTGTATTTGGTTAGGAGAAAAAATCATGAACCTCCTCCTCCTCCTCCATATGCAGTATTTAGGTGTGTCTGCAAATGGTGAAAAAGCGACTGTTAGCTTGACCGTGTCCGTCTCTCTTTCTGCATGGAACACCTCTGCTCCCACGGAATGGATTTTCAGGAAATTTGATATTCATGTATTTTTAAAAACTCTCAAGAATATTCAGGTTTGATTAAAAGCTGACTTCATATGAAAATCTGTGTACTTTTATGATGATCTTGCTGAATTATTCTTAGAATGAGAAATGTTCCAGACAACAGTGGTAGATAATATCAAAGCACATACCATATATGCAGTCTTGTTTTCCAAAAACCATGCTGTTCTTGAGAAAAAGTGACAAATATTGTAGTTTGACAGACCCCAGATGACTATATAATATAGCTCAGGAAAGTCGCAGGAATGCGGACATACGCTCATAATATTTAATACTAAGTGCTCTTCCACGACAGCAGTGGTTATGTGAATGTGCCTCAGTGTCACACATTGTAGCTGGACATTTTGATATATTTGTTTCGTAGGTTTGCTGGCGTCAGTTACGGATGGTTCATTGCTGTACCCTTTGGGTTTAATCTGTCAACGTATGTTCAGAACCATAGGTGATAAGTAGGAGGGTGTAGGGGAGAGAGATTTAAACAGCGAAACAGTTGGGAGCAGGTAACTGACGCTAGCAGGCCAGTGTGAGAGCAGTCGCCTACGAGTGTGGTGTAAGTGGGAGTACAGAGGAGTGACTGTGTAATTTTCCCAGAAAATGATCTAGTTGTTCCACTGGATATAGCACTCCATTTATTATATCAAGAATAAAATGAATAAATGAAACATGAGTAAAAAAAAATCACTAAAACTAAATGTGATTCGGTGAACCACACCTGTCTCCTGGTAAGAGGATCACCTACCAGACTGAGCATGTCGGGGCAACAAAGTTACGAAGGGTGATCGTGTGGAACGTACATTGCCTGTCTTGCTCCAGTCTGCTGTCCTTTCCTCCCATGTAGACACACAGATACGTTGTCATTACTCTATTCTTGAAGATTGCCAACCCATGGTCCCTTTTCTTGTGAGAGACCAAGTTTCACACCACTTCCATAAAATAGCGTGAAAAATTGTGATTGTGATGGGTTTAAATATTTATTTTTAGATAGAAAACTGTAAGACAGAGGATTTTGTACCAATTTGTAGCAAGCATTCCATTCATTCATTCCATTGGCTTGTGCAGAATGCGATGATTCCTTGCCGTTCTCAGGAGCTTCTTCCATTCCTCTCTGTTGTGTACGTTTTCCTGCCACCCTTCTCCACCAACTATTTTTCCATTCTTTCTCACCTCATCTTGCCATCTATTTCTTGGTCTGCCTCTCAATCTTGTTGTTCCCAGACTCATATATAATAATACCCTTTTGGGAATTCTCTTTTCTTCCATTCTCTGTACATGCCCAAACCAACATAATCTATTTAACCTTATTGTTTCTATTATAGTAAGTTCTTTAACACTTGCATAAATTTCCTTATTGGTTAATATCCTGCAGTGTTCTTTTTCATTGTCATATACTGGGCCTAAAATTCTTCCATACACTTTCCTTTCAAAAGTGTTTGCTTACTATCTCTGTTAGTATCCAGGTTTCTGATGCATATGTTAAAGTTTTGTCTATTATTGTGTTCTTTAGTCTTAATTTTAGTTTCTTTCGTATGTTTTTATTTTTAAAAAAATTTTGTAGCTTAAAATATGTCTTGTTAGCATTTTTTATTCTTTCTTGCAAGTCTATTTGGTTATTGTTATCTTCATTAAGTGTAACTCAAAAAATATTTAACATTTTCCACTCTTTCAAATGTGCAATTTTTTATTTTTCAATTGTCCTATTTTATTTTTTTTTAAACCGTTTTTCCTTTCACTATCACATATTTTGTCTTTTCTTGGTTTATCTGTAGTCCGAACTTCCTGGCAATGTTTTCCATTTCTACAAATTGTTTTCTTATTCCTATTTCATTTTTCCCAATTAATGCAATGTCATCTGCATATGCTGATATGTTCAGTTGTTCTTTACCAATCCTTAAATCACTAGGAAACATTTTTGTACATTGTATCACTTTTTGTAATGCTAAATGAAATAATATTGGTGTTAAAGGGTCACTCTGTTCCAAGCCTGTTTTATTTTCAAAACAATTTAACAATTTTCCTTCTATTCTAACTGCACTTCTTGTCTTTTGTACACATTTTACACATACAGGTTGGGCAAAGAGTAGGTGTACAGTATATAGTTACTGTATACCTACTTTTGACCCACCCTGTATTTATTAATTTAGCAGGTATTTTAAATTCTCTCATACATTCCAATAGTGTATCTCTGTGTATAGTCATATGCCTTTTAAAAATCAATAAATGTATGTTGTACACTCTGATTGTACTCCCAAAGTTTCTCATTTATTGTTTTCAGTGCAAATATGTTGTCACTTACAGAAATTCCATCTCTAAATCCATTCTGATAGTCCCCTATAACTTTTTGAATATATGGTTTAATTTTTCCCAATGTTATATTTTCGACAGAATTTTGTAAGCTGCATTTCCCAAAGTTATTCCCCTGTAATTCTCACACCCATATCTGTCTCCTGTTTTGTGTATAGGAACTATGCACAAGCCTGATTTTAATCTGTTCTTATTTTCTTCATGCTTGAAATTTTGATTTTTTTAGTGTTTATTCGCAAATATTTGAAATTTGTTCCACTTTTTCAGTGGTTTTGTTACCTATCTTTGTGCTGTGACTTTGTACTGCATTCTGTTAGTGAGACGTGAACATGAACTTGGGTGTTCCCAGCAGTTCCTTCTACACCAATCTCTTTATGACTGAATGCTTAAACTCCTGTGTTTTCATCTTTACAATCTTCATGTTATATAGCTCAGTAAATCAGCCTGCTCAGTGTACAACAGAAGCTGAAGTGCCCCATTCAGTTGAAATCCCGCTTGGTTTTCTGGGACCTCTTGTGTGAATGGGAAATAATATCACACAAAAGTTCTTTGTACGTAGGTTATTCGGAAAGTAAGTACCGTCTGCGCATATCTCTCGCGCATCCTCGAGACTGTCACTTTGTGCATGTGCAGTGACTTCCTGTATCAATTGAGAAGCCACAGATGCCATTTTGTGAAATTCGTGTTATGTTTATTTCTGTGTGTTAAACATGTTTGAGACAATTGAAGGGGCCGCCAACCATGAAATACGGTCTGTAATTTGGTTTTTGAACTCTAGGAATGTGCTACCAAGTGAGATTCATCACTAGATCTGTCAAGTGTATGGTGACAATGCGATGAGTGGTGGCATGGTTAGGAAATGGGTTCAGATGTTCAGTGAAGGACGAGAGAACGTACACGATGAGGCGCGAAGTGGTCATCCATCTTTGGTGAATGTTGATTTGGTGTGTAAAGTCAACGAAAGAGTGCGTGATGACAGACAATTCACAATTTCTGATCTGTCCATGCACTTTCCTCAGATTTCAAGGACTGTACTCTATGACAATGTCAGTAGTCATTTGGGTCGCAGGTGGCCGCATTCTGTGACGAGGGTATACAAAAACTTGTGCCCCGCTACGATAAGTGCCTCAATAATGGCAGCGAAAATGTGGAAAGTTTGAAGAATGTAGAATCTGATAACAATAAAATTTTATACGAAACCTTACTCGATTTTTTTTACAACAAAACGGTACGTACTTTCTGAATAAGCCTTGTATCTGGTCCTGACTGTAGGTTTCATTTGAACACATTTTTATTAGTCCAATTAATTTTTTGGGTATACCAAACTTGGAATATTATGCAAAACCTCCCTCCTGACTGAATCATAGGCATTCTTGAAGTCAGTAAATGGCTGAGAAACTGTCCCTTTATTTTCCCAGTCTTTCTCAAATATCAGATTAATGTGGTCAGCAGTTTATCTGTTATATGCCATTACACACTAATGATCCGCAAGAATTTTGTCCGCGTAATGGAGTTAATCCTGTGAGGAGAAGATTGTTGGATAGAATTTTGTTTGCATTTTGTAAGACAGTAATGCTTCAGTTAATACTGCATTTGGTTTGCCAGTCTTTTTTGTAAATTGACTGAGTTAACCACTGAATTACATTCTGGGTATACTGCAAGTTGATTCAATGTGTACTGCAGGATGTTTACTGCTGGATTGAAACATGTATTCAAACAGCAGTCTCTCTTCATGGCTCCATTTGTAGAAACGTTATATTGTGACACTATAGGGCTTTGACGGTGTTCGACTCACTGACACAGTCTTCTTTTTTGTGGATCTTATCCATTTTCGGAAATAAAAAGAAAGCAGTATTTCAGTAGCAGAGATGGATTTTGAAATGTGGTCGACTTTTTAAATTTTAGGCAATAGGTGGAGTCTAGAAAAAGGGAGCTGTGTCGGTGAATTATATTGTCAATCTTACGTCTTTGTGCAGTCACCTAAAACAAGATTGAAATGCAAGTACACATGATAGAAGACTGGCTTTAAATGATTTTATCTTGCATTGTGTAACTTTGCCCTTGTGCATAGACTGTATCGTATCGTATTGTGAAATCGTTTTCTGTTTTTTATTACTTTTTCATGGAACATGAAGAGAGTTCCGTCAAGTGATGTTAAAGGAAATAGACCAACAGGAATAATAACAGGTTTAACCGAGGAAACATCCTTAATGCCTACGATATGTGAAGTTTGGTCATCTGCGTCGACGTCACGTTCGCCAGTGGTCGATGATAAGGCACGTAAATTACGGAACTTTCAGTCCTCATGGCTGAAGATAGACGAACTAAAGGACTGGCTTGTTTATGATGCTTCGACTGACATTGTGAAGTGCAGCGTGTGTAGTACTTGGCGAAGTAATCGTGATTCAAAATTCGTAACTGGATTCTCAAAGCCATTTAAACTGGAAACTCTGAAGATACACGCAAAATCACAGCAACATCTCAATTGCCTGAAGATCCTTAATGTTCCTTTGAAGGATGAGGTAACACCTTAAAGTTACTGAGAAACGTATTGGTGTTGTGGACAGAACATTAAATAACATAGTGTTCTGTGGCGTAAAACAATGGTTGTGATTTAGGCATTCTTTATGTGTGCACAAGTTGAATAATCAGAATAGGTGACTTGCTTTGCTTTTGTATTCTAATTGGGTCCTTAACTATGTTGATTCTTTATAGAGTCGTGTATGTGGAGGAACAGTTATGTGTACATTGTAGTTATATTTGGCTGTCAGGTGGACATTTCAGATCATCTGCATGACGTGGCAGATGGTCTTCAAACTGTGTACATAAATAGTGTTGAGGTTAGCAAGTGATGAAAATTCGTAATTGAAGTGAGATGGAAGAAGTGACTGTTGGACAAACAAACTTCATTTATAAGTGACTGTTAGACAAACAAACTTCATTTGTCAGTTTTTGCAAACTGTGCGAAGTGAGGCATTTGGCTAAACAGTGAATATGAATTTATAAGTAGGATGTAAGGCAAGCCTGTCAGTCATATAGCCCAGCAGTGTCTCTGCTATCATTTGACGGTAGTATATGCCATGGTTACATAGAATTTGGAATCTGTGTAACATTTAGGGTTTAGTGAACATGTTTTTGTGTTTCGCTCCCCTGGTGTGCCTGTTACTGCTATCTAACTTTGCTTCTCCATTGATGGTCATGTATGTACAGCTGCTGCAACCACTACTGTGTCTTGACATTCAGAGGACCGTGCATCGTGATATATTCTTATAATAAAACGAGATGCACTAATATCTCAAATTTATTTTTGGATTAGGACAGTACATGTTTTGGACAGTTTCTGTGTCCATCATCAGGAGTCTAGCACTGTACACATATACCTATTGCTATGTGTACAGCGCTAGACTCCTGATGATGGACACAGAAACTGTCCAAAACATGTATGGTCCTAATCCAAAAATAAATTTGAGATATTAGTGCATCTCATTGGTTTTATTATAAGAATTACTGTATCTGTTACCATTCTAGCCTTGGTCTAAACCCATTGGCTTTTGCCAGGTAAGAGGGTGGCGTTGAATGTCGAATCGCATAGCTTTTGGCAGGCAACTGAACAGTTTCAGGGGGATGTATTACTTGGAAGTTGTCTGTTTGTTCAGTTATAATATTTGGTTGGGTAGTTACAAATGTTTATACTTTGTGCAACAACTCAGTAAATTGAGAGACTGTGGGCTGGAAGACAAGGATTCAGTTATGGCAGTGATGTGGATTTTTCTGCTTATCACCACATCCGTACCAGTTCTAGTGTCCACCCAGCTGTCAATGGGAATGATACTCGTTCCCCATTGAGCCTGAAGTGTGTAACTGGCCACTGCCTAGTGCCAGGAGATTTATATTCACTCTTATATATTCATGCTGTGAGTCGGGCATGTTTACTATGTCATCGCTCATTGTTACAATGGGGTGATGGAGTCATCACCAGGTGACACTGGTAGTACAGGGATGCTGATAAGTCCTTAGCCCGACCAGGAAGGAAAGAAGCTAATATTTCTGTCAGAATGGTGTGAGTTTCCTTTGGCACCTTGCCTTGCAGGAAGGGAAACTTGATGACAGCTCGCGTCTCGATGTTATTGAAATCGCACACGTCACTTGTTTCCTTCCTGGTCGGGCTAAGGACTTGCCAGCACCCCGGTAATGTACTTACTGTATCTGCTGTACCGGTACAGACTTTCACTGTATGTAGTAGAATCTTTGAATGTAGGTATCAGTAGACAGAATCTAATAATAGCCAAATATTTTGCTGTAATGCAGATGATAAATCATAATTCCTTGTATAGTGTGGCTGTGAGAGCCACAATCAGATGTGATGAAGTTTTTTGTTGATTTAATGTCTGCAGTGTTTTATTAAATATCTGTAAATGGAAAACTTTTCAGAGTTTAGGCATTTAATGCTTTTTTCCTTCCCTGCAACTCATAACTTAATATATTTCAGATGGAAATGATAAACATCAAGTAGCAAGAGTCATCCATATACAAATAAAATTCCTTAATTTTTTGCAGTGTTTTTAGTGATATTGGTTTGGCATTCAGAGAACAGTGGTTTCTCCAGTTTAGTGAAAAAATGTTTATTTTGAGACCCAAGTACGTAGCATTGTAGGGTTGAGAAAATCACTTAAGTTGCTGTCATCACTGCTTGTTGAAAAAACAGGTTATTGTGTGTATAGAGACAGCAAAAAGAAAATGTCTGTGTGGTTACAGTGCTAATGTAATCACTGTATGTGTTTCCAGTTCATGTAATGTGCTGTATCAACATTTTACACAGACTGGCAGAAGATTGTTGTGAGAATAGAAAAGAAAATGTGGAAACGTAATTGTATGTTCATTGCATCCTTGAGTCATTATGGTGAGCATTGTTTGCCCTGTGCATCTTCAGGACATAGGTACTGAACATTACAGTCTTCTGTAATGTTACTTTTTGTGGTACAGTAAATATGAGTACACGCTCCAAAAGTAATGTGCTTCCTGCATCGGGATGCATGTATCAGCTGCATGAGAAAAAGACATTGATGTAAGGATTGGATTGACAGGGCATTGAACTAGGCAGACCAGTGGGAAAGGTTAGGTTACCCTTGTATCTGTGTATAGCCCCAGTAGGGATGAAAAATTTGTTCGTACGTCACTATTACAGTCCAGAGATGTGATTGAAACTCTCGTCATCTTCCACATAACAGACTGGATTTGTGGATCACTGCCTGTGTTCCACACAGTGGGCTGGATTTGTGGATCACTCTTTGTATTCCTTGTAATGGGCTGATTTGTGGAGCACTCTTTGTGTTCCATGTAATGAGCTGGATTTGTGGATCACTGTGTGTGTTCCATGTGACATGCTGGATTTGCTGTAAATGCTGCATCCATGCTGAGCTGTGGTAAAAATCGCTTGAGCTTGGTGTCATTATGTACATTTCATTGGCTGCATGGCAGCTGGTTCTCAGCTGCAGTGACCATTTGAACCACCCACTTATTTGCAAGTGGTAGTCATTGTAACAACTTTGCTAAGGGCTGGACAGTCTGGGGATCATGGAATCGTGGTGGGGGTAGGATTTTCCTCCTCCTGTCCACACTGGCCCTGGGACTGACCTGGCGTCCTATATGTTGTGCATCGGCTCTCTTTCCCGGGGTTAAAGCAGCTGGGGTATGGCATTATCAACCCACACCCATCTAGCACCATGGTTAAAGAAAGAGCAGAGCTATACCTCTGTATTTTGCTGACTGTGCAGCAAGTGCCTGTAAACTGCGGTAACATTTTAAGTACCATCTAGCTGTCACTGGTCTCATTATGTACATTTCACTGTATGGAATGCATCTGATTCTGGTGTGTTTTGAATTGAATTATCAGTGCCCATGATTGACTGCACCTGGCAGGCTAGTTAGGCACCAGTGTTACTCAACCACCGGGCTGTGGCCCGGTACCGGGCCCTGGCATCAATTATACTGGGCTGCAGTGTCACAAAGGTTGAGAAACACTGAGTTAGGCAGTCAGAGGTGTTTGCCCCCTTCAGTTTTCTGTTTTCTCCATCTTTATTTTTATGTATTTGAATTGTTCTGTCTCCATTGTTAAACTCATAACCTCTAGTTTATCTGCATGGTACAGATATTACAATAGGTGTGTAATGTATTGCTTTCTTCTGGGTAATTCCGTGGCATCTGAATTTTATATGCCGACCTTAAGCAAATCTTGGAAACCCGTTCTACACAAGCTTAAGGAAAGGAGACAGCCACCTAAAACACAATAGTTAGACCTCTACCATCCCATGATTTACCCCGACATGTGCTCTACTCCTTCACATACTTGCCTGTGGCCTCCATGTGGGTCGTTACCCTCCACAGCCTGTTTCTGTACTCGGACCTGCCCTTACCCCGTCACCCTCCTCTCTATTGGCTCAGGCTATTTTCGAGCGAAACCTTTTCTCATATAAATACCCCGTCATTTCTCGAACCTAGTCATTCTTCCTACCTACCCACCTATGAAGATGGAACAGACAGTGTTCCGAAATGTCGGCAAATAAAATTCAGATGCCGGGGAATTACCCAGAAGAAATCATACAAAGTTCAGAACATGGCGAAAGTTTTAAATGTGGTGTGTAGTGCTTGCCTGCTGCTCTCATATCAGCAAATTATGCTCAGTTTTTTTAGTGCACTGCATGTATTGTAATTTGGAGTATGCTTATTTTCTTTCGTAGTGCGAGTTTGTGACTCGGTGAACATGTTGCAGTTGTCCACTGCGGAAATATAGGTTAAATTGAAAAGGAATGTCTTAGAGTCTAATGGGTTGTGAATTTGGGGGGGGGGGGGGGGGGGGGTTTGTGGCACAAAATGGGGGTTGGGTGGTTTGAATTATAAAATAGGGATTTTTTATTTACTGAGGGGGTAAATGTAAACAAATATTATATATTTATTAACAA
>Ga0123354_10008973_pt1 | contig 15266 bp, 6 predicted proteins | sample TergutLab28metaG_2_FD_97872 | JGI IMG/M metagenome (GOLD analysis project Ga0123354, IMG submission 97872) | Labiotermes labralis P4 segment gut microbial communities from Petit-Saut dam, French Guiana - Lab288 P4 | ecosystem: Host-associated > Arthropoda: Insects > Digestive system > Gut ...
GCGAATTATTTAAACGGCTGAGGCTGTGGCTGTCCTAGAGGGTAGGACGCTCGAGCCATGAGGGAGCGTGGAGGTATTTAAATGCCGTCCTAAACGGTAGGACGCACGAGCTCTAAAGGTTAACAGATATTCCACAGTGCTGCAAACATGCCTAAAAAATTTATCACTGAAATCAAGGAAGCCACAGGATTGGACAGCAAAGGAACACTCACAGTAAGGATTCCTGCTGGGTAGAGGAAGATGAAAACAAACAACTGCCAGTATTGTAAATAGGAAAAATACTGTCCTTAGGAATTTTCCCTGTCTACCCATACACTTGAGGATGGGGCATTAATATCAGCTTACAGGTAGTGATAATGCCAGAATATGTTCCACACTGAGTGCACATGTCCTAGCAGCACTAAGGTATTTATTCAGCAACACTGCACTGAAGCAGCTCTCTGCTGGCACCAGTTCCCAATAACTTGTGTGTCCATTACACTAGTTACAGGTACACACAGTCACGTGTACTTTACGTTATCCAAGAAATTCTAAAGAAAATTACTGAATAAAATTTGCCACAATCATGCAACAAACCATTAATTAATTAATTATAGGTAACTCCATCTCATTACTGACAGTGGTTTGTAAATGAATGAATTAATTCATTAATTATCCATTTAAACACAGTGGGATGTCTTCCACCAAGTTAGATGCATGATACCATCATGCCTTGTCATATAACACTTGAACATACAGCGCTTCCAAAATTGTTTTGAAAACATACCCTACTTTCACCTTGCAGAAATTTCCATTTTAACACACAGAACAGTATTATCATTTTGTTCCACTTTTTGTTATGGTGACTGACTTGTTACTTATATATAGATTTTGAATACATCAGCTGCGTCAAGCATAACCTCAAAGTTCTGCACTGTCACCACATTTGTAACTGTCGACTTACAAACAGTACTCTTTTTGATCTACTGCCATACCAAATTTCATACGGTTAGTTCCAATGGTTCACTAATCACTACCATAAGGCTACTGTATATTTTACGTTCTACAAAAATACAGTACTATACTCACAAAAGTTACATATGTTTCCAAGCTCCAATATGATACATAATTTCAGGAACCTAACGTAAATGGGACTAGTGTTTCTCATGACTCAAAAGTTCATGTTGTTTGCCATGTTGTTGTTACTGATTGTAGGAAATTAAACGGTATAGCAGTGGAGTATCCTTCAATAGCATAATGTTTTCATCAATGTTTGTTACAATTAGAAAAATGGTTCAAAACCTAAAATGGTGAAACAGCGTCTCACACACACACACACACACACAAAGAACATGATCATCTTAGGAGTTTATTTTTTCTAGGGAGGAATGTTAAGTTACAAAATTACACAAATGCACAAAAGAAAGAAGATATGTTAAGTGAGTTAATGATGAGAGGTAAGCTATTCAGTATTATGCAACAAATTTCTACAGGTATACACATACCACATCAAAAAATGCAAATGATGCATGAGGCTGTAATAGTATAAACTACTGTATTTGTTAGAATTCACAGTTAATTTAACAGTATAAACAATGCATTCCATTAACTAATTAACCTGAAAAGAAATTCTACGACACAAATCACATGCAATAAGCTACTCACTGCAGTCTGTAATGCATAACCAATACACATTGCAAAGGTTTTTTATAATATTAAACAAGGCCTTGTGAAACTGGAAATCTAGTAACACTGTACTTGAGTTACTTCATCTGCCTTTAGTAAGAGCCTCCACGACCTTCATAATATACCATACTTACCTGAACAAACAATAAAGTTCTCCTAATTCATCATCTGAAAAATGGGATGTTGCCCCACACACAAAGTTAAACGCATTCTTGAATGGCGCAAATATTTTTGCACGTGGGTCACTAAAGAAAATCGCACAACTGCTACAATCATTATAAACGGAATTTTGTACTTATGGTGGTATTACTCTTATGCTGACAGCTCATGTGAAGTCATTTTATTGAAGTGAGAAGCTGCTAAATTATTGTGTAATTATTTTTAGGACACCTTGGCAAGGCAGAAGACAACCTTGGGTCTGTTTCACTAAGTGGCAAGTCCTGTCATGATAAGTGAAAATACAAATTAGAATGACAATAATGACTGGAGTATGTTACACAGAACAATACGTGACAAGTGACTGCAACAAAGTGACAGGCAAATTTCAGCTGGCTGACAAGTGGTTGTTTCACAACCGAGACATTTTCCTGTCACCGTCAGTTGTCATCGTATAGTGTCTTTTGACCGAGGTAGTCAGTAAGCTCAGACTAGTCAGGTTCAGATGAATGTGTGATGCAGAAGGATAGTGAGGACATTGTGTTTAGGGTAAGATTAGGTCAGTATGTGGTCCAGTGATTAGGAAAAATAGAATGAACTTGTGGTGATTCAAGGACAAAGAATTTGCAGAAACAGAGTGTATTATAGTGAGATGGAAGGGAGTTACGAATATAGTGACATGTTCCATCTCACTTCAGCGAAGATGGAGACCTTCTCAGAATGGTTGGACCCTTTGTGCACCAGGAAGACAAACGAAGTTGCGCTCTAAGTGAGAAGCAGTTGCTATAAATAGCACTGCATTGGCTAGGTACAGGAGGGCTATATCATATGGTGGGTGACATACATGGTGTGTCTGAAGACCTGTGTATGCATACCTGCTTTCATTTCTAACAGAAGATGCTGAGGGTATATCAGGCAGCAAAACAGATGCAGATAACTGCCTGCAGCTGACCTACAACTGTTTCCTCAGCCTCAAAACAGTCGCCACTGCCCAAACCTTCTACAGAATTATTATCCTTTCCAAGGATATCTAGGATGAGGAGGTCCATTTCATTGTACTTTGTCTCCTTAACTCTACCTGTTCCCGTCATTTTGCCTTGTCTCTTTTTGCCTGAAATGCAATACTAAACTAAGTTTCACATTCACATCTAAGACTGGTACATTATGCGTCTTCTGCATTTAGATGGATCCATACTGATGAATAGTAACCACTGTGTCAGTTCAAAAACACACATATGAATTTGAGTGAACTGAAAAAAAGAGGGAAGAAAGAGAAGTAAATATTAAGTTAAAGCGCAATGATAGTGATTGAAACGAACAAGGAAAGGTGATTTACTGATTAATCCAGAATACTGTAGGAGAAAGGAGGCTGAGAAAGTCTGATGTCTTGTAACAGTGAAAAGCATAAACAGACTGCTAAAAGATTACAGAACTAAATGAACTGACAATTCACACAATAAAACCAACAAATATACTAATGTGAAAATTATATTTTTACACAGAATTTGTCATAACTCTGACATGTTTCAATCTATGTTGATCATCTTCAGGGAGTTACTGAATATTAATATATAAACAAAGATTATTAAATATATTAAAATTTGAATAAAGAGAGACCAACTTGATGTCACTCACTTTTTTATTTCATTATTTAATGCTCAACATGTTTCGGGTGTTAAAACATCCATCCTCAGGAGCTTGAGACTTATTTGTCGAGTTATTTCATGGGTTGTATTGCTACATACCTGGTTCAATTCATGTTGGTGTTACATCGTGGTTTGGCTGGGGTGGTGTGGTATCTGGATGTAGGCTGAAGCAGTGCTTCAGCCTGCATCCGGATACACCACCCCAGCCAAACCACACCGTAACACCAACACACATCGAACCAGAGCAACACAACCCATGAAATAACTCAACAAATAAGTCGCAAGCTCCTGAGGATGGATGTATTAAATCCGAAATATGTTGAGCATTAAATAATGAAATAAAAAAGCAAGTGACATCAAGTTGGTCTCTCTTTATTCAACTATCAAGATGATGCATGGTCCAATAAACATAAAAAATATTAAAATTTGTCCATAAAATGTCTGTAGGTATTAGAAAATATATAATAATCCATTCATGTTTGTATACATGCTTTCATTATGTTATGTGACTTCTTGAAGACGATCAAGATAGATTGAAACTTGTCGGAGTTATGACAAATTGTGTGTAAAAATATATATTAGCATTAGTGCACTGTTGGTTTTATTGTATGAACTGTTTATTAATGCATGGATATGAACAACAAAAGATAGGCGAACTGAGGTTGGAGGGCACCTGCCTACACCACTGGTTTCCTAGAACCTACCGCCTAAATAAATATTACGTGGTTTACAACTACCCATACATAACATTTCTTACTCACCAACAACCTCTTTCAACAGTTTTACCAAAGAGCAGGAGTGCATTTACCATGAAGCCAATGAAGCTTAAGATTCAGGGCCCTTCACTTACACGGGCTCCTTCCAAGGTCCTGGAAGGGGCCCTAGCAACACCACAGAAATGCCCTGAAAACTTACAGCCCTTGTTTGAAACGAACTTGATAGAGGTTTTCCCATATCGCCAAACTGAAAAATTTACATGACATTCCCAATACCAAGTTGTGAAACTGAAAGAAACTTTTCTTAACCATCCGTAACAAAAAACAAATTTCAATCAACCATGTTAGAGGAAAGTCTGAATTATCCTTCTGTTCTCTCTATAGGAGATGATATTACAAATCACTGTAATCTGAAGAGGTGATCAAAGGGTATGCAGCCAATAAAAGTAGGGGGGAAAAAAATTTAAGAGGCGTGTCAGGGAGTAAAATATTGTCATTTTTATAGATCTTGTGATGTTTGTGGTATTTCAGCTTTTTTTATATTTGTAATTTGTTGTAATTTCTTGTTTCCTTCTACATAAACATTCACTTTCATAATTAATTTTGTATCCAACATTTCACATTCTTTTTTTTAAAGAGGACCCCAAAAATTGTATAAGCTGTACACCCCACAAAATCTAGATCTGCCCCTGCCACAGTGTTGCAAAAGTGCTGCCATGGCCAGTCCTAGTGACATGACAAGCTCGGTCCCTTCCTTCCACTTCACGAGATTATTCAAACACGACCCAAAAAGAACACCTTTCTACTGTTTTATCTTCTGCAGAACAGCCAGTCTGTTTGCAGTCGCCATTTTACCTGTCCTTGCTTCCACTACCTGATTGTCACACTAGTCGTTGAGGAGGTGAATGGCAACAAGTCTGGTAAAAAGATTTTGTGAAACAGGATTTAGTGCTACTTGTCACTTGTCACTCACTCACCGATCAACTTGTCACTCGTCACACCAGTCACTTTGTGAAACAGGCACCTGGACTTGTTTGATATGCAAACCATCAAAACAACTAATGCAAATGAATCAAAATCAGTACTTGTCTAAATAACAGCACAAGAAAAAAGTGAGACTGTGATGCTGTCAGTTGTGGGTGTAGGGAGGACACTGACATCATTTGTTATTCTGAACAGAAAGAAACTTCTGCAAGGAAATCTTGATGGTGGAATTATATTTAAATTTGAGGAGAAAGGGCAGATGACAGCAGAACTCATGGTCAAATGGCTGAGAGAAGTGCAGGACAGAAGACCTGGTGCTGTTTTGAAGAAAATGTGAATACTGGTTACAGACGCTTTTAAGGGCCATTTAGCATAAAAAGACAAAAAGCTAACTTCTGAACACATTTTCCATGATCATACAAGGAGGCATAACCCCTCAGTTACAATTTCTTGACGTGGCAGCTGATAAACCATTCAAACACTGACTATGTGGCTTTTATCGAGAATGGCTGCAACCTGAACTGCCCCCTAACAGCAGAAGATTATTGGAAGCACTGCTTGGGCAGTGGACTAAGTATGTATACAGTGTCAAAGTGTAAAGAACTTCTGTGAGTAAATCAAAATGAATGGAGCAGAAGATGATGTCCTATGAGAAATAAATCATAATGAAAACTTGTTCTAATGATGGCAATGTTGGCAGTGACTAGTTAGCTCAGTGCTGTTTGTATCTTCATAATGAAATAACACTCTAACATTATAACACCAATGATTATTTATTCCACTATTCAGCATGCAAATACCAAGTGACATAAGGACCTGGCTACTGCAATACATTTTCCTAAAAATTTAAGATTATGAAGATGTCTGGTGTACGTTCATCAGACAAATATGTAACTTGCACACAGTCATTTTTATTATAAATGGCACAGGTCCTTTGTGTGTGACTTGAATAGGCTTTCATATCTCTATCATATTCATTATAATCAAGATATACGCACTTTATTGTTACCTTTATCTCTTTTATCTTTCCTAAGCACTATATGCTACATGACAGAAGCAACACTTGAGCAAATTAAAATCAAATTTTTTGTATGTTTATCAATCAAGGTCTTTTACGTGGCCGTAGAGTTGTGTATGTCTGCAGGAAATGCTGGTTAAATTATGTAGGAGTGATCGACTGTGTTGTGGTCACACACGTAAACACATCTATGGCAGATAAAAGTCATATTCTGTGATGTTGGTACTGAATTCAGTCTGTTATAATCAAGGTATACACACTTTAACTTGCCCTGAGATTGTTAGTTTTATTTATTTGATCTGTCATAAGCACTATCTGCTAGAAAGAGAAGCAATACTGTGAAAAAGAAAATCATGGTCTTCATGTATTTATCATTCAAGTTCCTTCATGTGACCACAAAGTTGGAGTCTGGTCTGCAGCAAATGCTGGATAAATTATGTAAAGTGATGCACTGTGTTGTGGTCGCAGATGTAAACACATCTACGTCAGATAGCAGTTACATTCTGTGATGTTGGTACTGAAGTTGGTCTGTTTCTGGGCTCGGTAAGAGACGGTCTGTTTGTTGTGCAGTTCAGAGATGGGATTTACCCAGAAGCTTGGATCAGACTGACAGCTCACAGACAAACTTTCCTCAGGCCCAGTACTAAAGTCTTACAGCTTTTACTTAGATTCTGCCACTCAGGGTCTCCAGAAGTTACAAGTGGAACAAGCACTCATACAGTGATCTCTCACAGATTCAAGAGAGATAGGAAAGTAAATATGAAGCAGTATTGATAAATAATACTGTGCAGTGAAGTGCACATGCAAACTAGTGCATCATCATATACATATATTATAGAAGTTCTGAAGTGTTAAAGTGTGTAATTTCTTTCAATTAGGTGTACACATTACAACAGATCAAATCAGCCTGAATGCTTCTAAGTATCTCATTGTGACATGCCTCAACCAATGAGGTTTGAATTGAAGAACACAGTTATATCTTGCAATAAAGAACTTTTAGTGTAATTCTACATGTTAATCTGTAAATCTTCCCTCTGAATATGCCCAAATGTGTAGCACCCAAAGTATAAAAGTTATAGAATCTGAACACAAAGTATAAATCAGACTAAATGTGGAAAAAAGATCAATGACTTGTGCTTCAACTGAGACATTAAATCTTTTAAATTTAACATTTCAATAATGGGCTTTAAACTGGAACAAACTGATCTGCATTAGGGTGCATTTTTATATTTTAGTGCTTGCTTTATAACAAGAATTGATTATTATTTCGAAAGAAAAATATAGGCAAAGAAATAACTAGCATTTTGTAGGAAATAAAGCACAGATTGTGCAGGATGTCTTAAAATTCAGTTAGTACACTTACAGCCTAATGTGTGTTTATACACACACAATTTTTTTTATATACATATAAAGAACATTTTAAAGTTCAAAATTAATGTAAGTGGTGATATTTCTATTCATTTCATATAGAAAAGATTTTTTTTAAGGTGCAGACATAATGTCGTGTCAAATGAAATGGAAAGATCACAAACAGTTAATAGGCAAAGGCCTGGAATTTAGAGAGGTGATGCCCATTTCAGAGTACTAGCCCAGCACACACATGTGAAGCAACTTAGAAACCTACGAATAAGTGATGACTTGGCTAGATTAAATATGGATAGTTCCAAAATGCAAGTTCCAAATGTTACAGCCACATGTCTATGGTAAATCTAGTTGCTCTTATGTTATTACTGCTCTCACCACCACCACCACCACCACCACCACCACCATCAACATCACCACCACCACCTTGACCACCAAGTTATTTTCTTCTGGGGGATATGAAAATTTATGAAAACCAATGCATATGTGAACAAACAAACATTAGGAAATATCAATGTGAATAAAGCATTACTGGTTAAAGCATAACTATACACAAACAATACAAAAATGCTGAAGCAGAGAAATTGGTTTTGCACAATCCCAAATAATTATCAAGATGTTCACTCTTCTCCAGAAACACACACCAACTCAGGCAAAATGTGTCAGCTGGTCAGATGAAACTGAACACTGGTAGCATTTTCAGTGCAGATGAGATGCAAGTGTAGAAGACAATTTATCTACTCTACCTACTGAACAGATGTCAACAGTCCTTTCAGGTTGGATGGGGTACGGCAGGTTGAGAGGGGAACGACAAGATTCTTGCAAGAAGCCACTACCTGTGGAGGCTGGTAGTGATAAATGTGCGCTGCTCCGATGAGTGGAGGCTGATGACACTGATGGGGCTGTGTTCTCAGACCCATGCAGCCGTATTCTCGCACGAACTCCACCATTCAAGACGCTACGGTTGGATACCGTGTCACTGTTGGCTTGTCCTAACAATGACACACAAGTGGCACTAGGATATCCCGTTGTGACACACACATATAAGTAATGCATAAATGCTGCTCACAACATAAATTATTTGTGAGCAACAGTTCACATATCATTTCCTTACAGTAATGGTACATTCAAACTAGTCATAAAAAATATTATGAAAGCCTCTTTAAAACACAATCAATCATGCTAATTGATTTTGAAACTACTTTCACATTGGGAGTCTTTAGAGAACCATGGGAATTCAGGGCACTTGGCCATAGACGGTTTCCTTCCGAGTCTGTATCATAAGGTCCAAATTCACATAACATAAAAGTTTATTAAGACCTCTATAGCCTTTAAACTGCCTTCAGTATTCTGCATCTCCTGTAGTTATGAGACTTTAGGCTTACACCATAGTGCAACTGAGGTCTTCACTCTCATGAGAGGTATAGTTTTATGTAGAAGTTTGTAGTTGATAATGAACAACCAACCTATGCACCACAACATCGCAGAAGAGAGTAGGCCTCAAAAAATGAGTTTATTAATCACCTCCTTCAGTTTAAGCACTACTTCTGTGACATTCTTTATATCATCTACAATTTGATGATGATGGACTGAATGATGTAATGAAACAGGGTGCACAAAAGTACATTCTACAGAGCTGGCCAACTAAATCAAGACCAGACATGCCACATGTTATCAGCTGTTGATATGTACATGATACTACTACAAATCATTTATGTGAAAGATTTTTAAGATCTGTCCCCACATCTGACTGTTCTGGACATTGAGGATATTGAGGATGTCTCCATTACTGACTGTTCTGGACACAGTACTTTTTAGGATCTGTCCCCATTACTGATCACTCTGGAGAAAGTATCTGTAGGATCTTTCCCCATTACTAACCGTTATGGACAGAGTATCAAGATTTAGTACTGCAGAGGCCAAACCTCTTTTAATGTACCAAACATGCCACAGAACCTTAAGGGTAAAACACACATATTCAGGAAGAATTATTTGCCTGTCATGTACATTCTACCAGCACACATTGTCTTTAATTTAGCAACTGTAAAGATAGTGGAATGCAGAGCTGAAGCAGTGACAATTTTCTCATTCACAATCACTCTACATGTTTTTCTCAGTTTTGTGTTTCAGATGGGATCCTTTGTGTTTAAAATGCATGAAAGCAGCAAAAACACTTGTTCCTTCTAAAACTATTAGCTTAACTTAGCATGAAAATACTAAAGTTTCCGAGGCTCTTTCTGTGAACTATAAATGTGCATGCCAAGTCCCAGATGATAGTATCTAATATTCTAGAAAACAGTTAGACAAAAGGAATGTTAAGTTCTCTTATGAAGAAAATATGAAACAAGTAAAATTTGTAGCATGTTGAATCTGAAACAAAGTCTCTGCAAGGGCAATGCAACAAACAAAACTCTACAGCCCACAATTTGAGCTTGATGAGGCCATGAAAGTACAATATCTTTAGAATTTACGTGCTACATTTAAGAACGAATTTCATCAGTACTGATGCCAAAGTTTATCAACAGAAACATATCAATAAAAAATTATGTAAAAAAAACAGTCAGATTCAGTTACAAATATTTCCATATTAAAAAGGATTTCCACTGTCTACAACTTTTGGAATCAAATAGTTTCAGGCTGAAACTTATCTGATGATACTGCATGCTTGATCAGTGGCAACAGACGAAAGAACTTTTACAACAAATCTGGATTCTTCACACAAAACTGTGATGCAACTGGTGCCAACCACAACTTCCATGAGAACCTTGCACAAGCAGGTTCATACTCCACTTAGCACTTTATTGGATATTATAATGCCTATGAACTATAAAATGTAACTTTAAAACAGAACACCATAGTATTTGTTAAAATTTTCATAACCCTGTGAGTGATAAATCTAATGCAAGACTGTACCTAGTGGTGTAGGAGCAGCACCACCTATTCTCAGATGTCCATCAGCTGCCCCTTGTACTTGCTGACAAGAATTCATTTCAATCTTGAGTCCATTCAAAAAGGTGATAAGTTCCCCCACTTTCACTGGCTGAGTGTCATGCTTTGATTCACTCATGAGATCCAAAGTAAGCTCCAAGTTCTCACATTTGCCATTATAATGTGTAAGAACTTCATACAGGCTAAGTCGTGTCTCTCCAAGTACAGCATCCTTACGGAATGTACTGTGATCCAGCAGTCGAAAGTGAAGATGTGAATGGGGTGTAACTAAGCTGGAAAAATCACCAATCACACATACATACAATCTTGTGCTCACCACAGTTATTATAAGTAATCTGTAATATGGTAAGAATTTCAAGTAAACTGAGTCAGAATTCTCATTACGCTTGCTGTACAGTGAAGAACATTAAGCAACTGAAGCCTGTTGTAAGGTACTGTATGGTTTTGACTTGGAGGAGGAAAACTATGGTTTCAGGTGTTAAGATTCCAATCTGGAAACAATTTAATATATTCCCAAATGTGTCACAAACATACTGCAAGGAAGTAATGTCATACTTATCAATCAATCAATAGTCCCATCATTCTGCTGCGGAACATAGGGCATCCACAAGATTCTTCCAAATGTGGTACTTATACTACATAGAAAATACATATTTTATATATATTGTTAAAATATCATACAGAATGTGATAATTCATTAATTAAAAACAATTTTAGCCTGCAGTTAACGATGGTGTAGTGTACAAATAATTAACAGTGATGAGTGGGCCAGTTTTGGCAACTCAGTTAATTACTCATAGCTTAATGTTGGCTTATGGGAAGGACATAATATGTAAAAGCTCTGGATGCAGTAAATACGTATGCTCAAGGTACTTCCTTTTTACCTTTCCTAAGTGAAAGGGGGGAGGGTTGGCTTGTAAATCATGTTAACAGAAGGCACAGTAACTGGACTCATGAAGTCTTATTCAGTCGCGAGCACATTCACACTCTAAGGTACATACAAGCACTACCAGACTTTCATACAACCCACACTTTTGCACACTATAAATTCTCACCCCTAATCTGTCTTTTGAATGCCAAATTTGGACTTCCATACACATCTTACAAACAAATATTCTGAGCTATCACAAAGAGGTGCTGCCTATCAACCAAGCCAACACTTGTCTCTGTGTGGTGTTGGCAACATTATTACCTGTGTTTATACAGTAGTGTTCATGCAGTGAAAAATACTGGAGACTCCTGGACTGAAATAAAGGAATCCACAACGCATGGTTGCTAGAAGAGGTCACACCCAGAATTAGTGCAGGATTTTAAAGGTTTTGAGAAGACTCATGAAGAATGAACTAAACTTGGGTATCAGCAATGAAGATGTGGATAAATTAACTGTGTCTTATTACGAGCCCATGTCAAATGAAGATCTCACCAATCTACAAGAGGAAAATAAGACACCAGCTGAAGCTGAAGACTGTAAAAGCCATCCAACTAAGACTCTGACAGTGAAAGAAATGAAAGAAACATTTAATCACCATGAACATTTCTTAAGTATGATGGAAGAGAGTGATCTGAACGCAGACGGAAGTTCAGAAGTCCACAGAACCACCGACTGGGATAAAGATTGCTACAGACTCCAGTATCAGAAGAAGAAAAGCTGGTGTTCCAACATCCTCTTGGACAGTTCTTCAAGAAAGTTGGTACAATGCTGTCAGCAAGTAATTCTTCTCAGCAGTAAATCAGCTACTTACATTTGGTTGGATCCATGCACAAATGTACTGTTAAGCATTGGTACAAGTGCTTTGTTGGTTGCACATACAAAGGGATTTTTATATATTTTTAAGCATGGGAACAGAATACCCCTTATGACATATAAACCTACTGCTCAACTTTTGTACATTTCAATTTTCACACATCTTCAGGAATTGTGTGCATTAGTCAGGGACTGCCTGTACATCAGTAATTAACTAATTTATTACATTAAGATATCACTGGGTAGTGTAATCACTACTAAATGCTTGTATCTTGAAGTGGTGTTGCCAGTTCAGATACAAAAGGACAAAAAAATTCTTGGAAATTGATTCCAAAAATTAACATTTTTATCCACCACATTTTTAATACAATGAATAATGTAGGTAATAGATTCCTGTGGTGTTTCTGTGTGGGTATGTGAACATGCAGAATAACAGGTACTGGTATGTGACAAACCCCATGTTCTTCCATTAAATGCCATTACATGACATTAAGGTTGGTGTGTGGTTTGCTGAGTGCAACTACAGTTATTTGGCCTGTTCTTTTCCAGAGACAATAAATTCACACCAATATGCAACACACATCTCTGTTGCCATTTTTTAAACATCTGTCACATTACTTGAGAACCTACACCTAGTTTCAACAAGATAGTGCATCAGCTCACGCTGCCAACAATGCTACACAGTATTTACAGAGTATGTGTCATCACACAATAAGCATGGGCCGGGGACCTCCTTGTTTGCTACATATGAACCTGTGCACATGATTTTTACTTGTTAAGTGCACTGAGGGATAAATTCTGTAGTAATAATCCTCGCCCCACCACAATTTCGAAAATGCAATCAGGATGTAGTTTTCAATTTTGCCAGAAGTACATCAACATGCAACGAGCAACTTATTTTTTGGATGTGATTTGCAATGGAGGGCTGAATGAAGGCATGTTCTGCACCTGCTTTAAACATGGTAGGTGGAAACCTAATACTAACTGTAATACACTGAAACAGAACTTTCCGGCACAATTATAAATGAATTAAACAATTAAAATGCCAATATTAACTGCAGTCCATTTAACTACAATGTGAGGATGATGGCAAACTGGAAAAGCAGTGGTCAGTGACCAATATTTGTCAGGCAAAATACTGATCCAATACTCCAAAAGCTTATTACAGACAAGGAATGGGAGTAGGGAGTTTTACAGTGCTCCGTACTGCCTGCACTAACCTTCATCACATCAGTACAGCTAAGGAATTTTTTTGTAATCTCTACAGGAATCCTTTTGAAACGTGCACAGAAAAACAGTTAAGAAATGGTTCACAACCAAACTGTAAGTTGTTCTGGCAAATTTTAACACTCATATTGCCAACAGTTACACTTACATCTATAGTGCAAGATGTCTACAAACAGGTTCATACTGTACAACTACAAGCATTCACTGATATTAATAAAGCTCTCCCACTTGTATCCAAGATACCATGGAAGGCAAGGAAAACAAAATAGTTCTTAAATAATGTGGTAATTCCCTGGGTAAGTGGCTACAAGAGTGAGGTGGTGTTCTTGGGCAGATATTAAATGTGGACATTTTGTTGGGTGAGACAAAGATCTTGAAAATGTCCAACGACACTGTCCCCCCCCCCCCCCAAAAAAGGGGGGGGGCCTTGATTGCTAGATTCTTTAACTCAGATACAGCTTTAAAACCACTCTTGATGGGCATGGCCTCCTATCTCACCACAGCACCACCAACAGACAACCATTTCTGTATCTCAACTTCCAGTCATACATGCCAGACTCCTCCCACCTTTTCAAGGAAGGGGTCACAATGATTTAGTCAAGACATTTCTGCACTCTATGAAGCACTGGCCTTCCCCCGAAGGTATCCGTACTCTGATATAGTGGTGGGGCTTGCGTGGTCAAATGAACCTGACAGCTATGCTGGTGGTAGCGTATGCTACCAGCAGGGCCTCCCATGCCAGACAGGTCAAGAGCGATGACCCAGACAAAAAGGGATACCCTGGTCCTCCAGGTTGGGGGTTGGGCACAGGGCTGACAACCCTGTCCTGTAAAAACCAAAATGTTACGAAGAACTCGGCGAATGAAACTGGACCGCCCTCATGGAAAAGACTTACGATGCGAAGCAAGGAAATGAATACCATAATGCGATTTGGAACCTGGAATGTGTGCACCCATCTACAGGTAGGAAACATGAATGCAATAGCAGAGGAAGCCGAAAGATATAAGATGGTTGCAGTAGCTCTACAAGAAATACATTGGAAAGGTAAAGGAACAAGCAGGAAATCGAAATTTACTATGTATTACTCTGGAAATGAAGACAGACAAGGCAACAGAGGAGTAGGCTTTATTGTCTCCAAGAAAGTTAATAAATCGGTACTGGGATTTTCGCCTATCTGTGAAAGAATATGTACCTTGCGAATTAAATGTAAATTACATAATATTACATTTGTCAATGTCTATGCACCGACTGTAGATACCGAGGATGAAATAGTAGACGAGTTCTATGAAACATTGCAATCGGTATGTGATGAACTACCAAAATACGATGCTGTTATAACAGTAGGTGACTTCAATGCCAAACTGGGCAAAGAACAAATATATAGAGATACCATTGGAAGACACAGCCTACATGAAACCACAAGTAATAACGGATTTCGATTAGTGCAATATGCCACTACTAATAGCTTCAAAGTCCTGAGCACTTGGTACCCCAGAAAATACATACACAAAGGAACCTGGAAAATACCCGGCACCGAAGACACCAACCAAATACATCACATATTAGTGTCCAAGAGGTGGGCCACAGATATTGAAAACATCAGAACATACAATGGAGCTAATTAAGACTCGGACCATTTTTTAGTTGGAGCAAGACTTAAACAGAAAATAGCCCTCATTACAAGAAATAGAATTGAAAACCGGAAAAGATGGAACATAGATAAACTTGATGAAACAGAGGTCCAACATCACTATCAGCAAGAGATACAAAAGGAGCTCCAAGGGAAACCACCATCAAAC
>Ga0123354_10008974_pt1 | contig 15265 bp, 9 predicted proteins | sample TergutLab28metaG_2_FD_97872 | JGI IMG/M metagenome (GOLD analysis project Ga0123354, IMG submission 97872) | Labiotermes labralis P4 segment gut microbial communities from Petit-Saut dam, French Guiana - Lab288 P4 | ecosystem: Host-associated > Arthropoda: Insects > Digestive system > Gut ...
CCAAAACAAGCACTACAATATAAACCAAAAGGACGAAGGAACATAGGACGACTGAGGAAGAGATGGAGGGACCAACTTCATCTTGAGGATCAAGGAACAGGAAACACACCTAACCCTTCAGGATCATGATGATATATATACATATATATATATACACACGCACACACATGTGTGTGTGTGTGTGTGCAGTAATAGTAGTATATATCTTCACCTTTCTCTATGGCTCAACTGCCCAATATTGGGCTTTGGCCTCCTGATTTGTACATACGCATTGTAATATAGGTGATATTTACATGTGTGACTTGCGAAACAACCCACAAAAGCGTCTTGTGGTCCTTCGTTAAGAAAATTTGGCACCCCTGTATTGTGTTGTGTGACAGAGAGACAGATTTTTATTAATGATGATATGATGACATATTTGTTAACTAGAATTTGATTGACACCCAGTGCCAGTACTACAATACACATATTACACACACAAACAATACAGAGAACAACACAATGAAACAGAACACCCAGAACGGAACATGCATAACAAGAAGAATACATAAACATAACAATAATACATAACACTAAGAATACACACACGTAATTTACAAAATTCAACAGAAGCATACAAAATAGGACCATAAGAATATGAAAGAATGCGATAATGAAACAGCCATATAAGCAGCAAACTTAATATGATCTCTATATCTTCTATTAATGATAGACACCCTGTTACTAATACTTATTGTTCCTTACTTCGTTCGCCGATTGCTTGGTTGGTTGCTTGGTTATACAAAACAGAAACTATAACTCAACCAACATGCGGATGCACATACAATATGATACGTCTCCTGAGATAGTTGCAAGATATTTACTCATTCCTGCTGAAGGAAATTTACCAGTTGACCCATCCAACGACATTATCAAACTTCAAGACGCATTTTGTCGTATTTTAACAACAGCACCAGCAGCAGCAGCAGCAATAATAATAATAATAATAATAATAATAAGGTACTGAAAACTAGTATCTTCCCAAACGTGTGTAGTCATTTCTTGAACCACAGTTGAGCCGTTCTTGTACCCAGAAATTTATATGCGAGTACATCAGTCTTAAGATTCAGCAGTTCCTGCCGGGGAAGGTTAAAGTATAAAGCTTAGTGGCTAAAACTGAGCATGTTAATGCAAAAGTGCAATACAGCAGAACGGGTGTACAAGTTAACAGCGCAGAGTAGATTACCCTCCAAACAGCTAAGGCCGCAACTACATTGGAGTCAGACTCGGCACAACACAGCAAAAACCAACATTTGTATGGGCATACACGCCAGACACGTGTGGCTATTTTTAATCCGACATGTCTGTCCAGACTTCTAGCTACAACAGTACCTCTCTTGTTCTCAGTCTGATTATTGTAAGTGATGTGAACGGTACATGATGTACGCGTCGTCTGATGAATCGGACGAATTTTTGTTTGAAGTAAGCGAACAGAAGAATACGGTGGATGCATCAGTTTCGGGAATCAAGAACTGATGGAGAATACTTTAAACTGTACAGAATACTGACAGAATTTCCTGATACGTTCAAAGAATATTACAGAAGAAGCATAAAATCTTTTGATTATATTTTGGATAGTGTGAAGGATGATCTGCGGGGTTATTATAATTTCAGAATGTGCACTGACGCAGGAGAGAAACTTATGGTTGCACTGTGGTACGTACCCGTTATTGTGGTATGGATAAAAATAAATTACATTTGCAAAATGTTAAATGCTGTAATAATTCGGTGTAATCTAAAGGGAACTTAAAAAAGAAAAAGTAAGACATAGATTTACAAACATAAGTGATACTGCAATAACATATCTGCTTGAAATTTTTCAAAGTATACAACTACGTAGACGGAACTGGTAAAACAATCTTCTTCGTCTGTAGTAGGGAAACCCATTCAGAAGCACTGACATGACAGTAAATCTGCGCTTGAGGTACAGGACATCGCGATGTATGCGTTGAGTGTCTGAATTCCGAGAATGTGTTGAGTCCAGACTTGCTGCACGCGGAGATGGAGTTGGAGGGCACGATCTGTTATATGCTGTGGAAACACTATTAAAGGGCTGCAAAAGGTTTTTTTTTTTAAAAACTTGAATTCTCCTAGTTACGCTGCTTAGACGTTCTATTCTGAGTTCCAGTCTTGGAATGCCGTCCAGTTTTTTAATGAACGGCAAGAGACTCAACAGGAACATGCAGACTTCGTATTCGTCGGCTTGGAACTTTTCATCAGTCTCTCTTCATAAGTTTAATCTTCCCTTTCTTCAAATGTAAAGCTTCTTCTTGAAAGTTTATCTTTCTGTTTGTCCCTAGATTTTTCTTTGCTTGTTGTTAATCTGAAACCCCTTCAGCGAATTCATCACTGTCATTATCATCAATCGAAACATTTGTTGAAGCATTATCATCTTCAAGATTTGGGGTACTCGCAAAGGCTGATTCCTCAGCTGCTGGTACATTTGATAGTGTGAGTCGTTGGGTCATTACAGTTTTTTCACGAACGACATGGACGTGAAGTATTGCCATTTCGATCCATGTGTGGTCCCTGCTGCTCGGCCAGATTTTGTACCGTGTAGCTTTTCCATTTCCCACCTCTTTCTGCGCTTGTTTACCTGAAAGAACCTCTTTTTAGGTAGTGACTGCTATAGACTTTCATGACATAAATTTGTAATATTTTAGTGTAACAACGTGTGTCTTTGCCAGTTTCTTACTATCTTGCAGATGTTTACGAACTCGATTTGTTTCGTTTAATAAATTAGTATATAATACAATCGGTATAACAATACACTAGTCAGTAAAAGGTAAAGCAGTCCCGTTACAGGCCTGGAGTGGCCAGAGGATTCCAGGAAGTTAAGGTTCCCAGATTACACGACAGTGGCACAGGATGGTGGTAAGGTTGTTAGCCCTACGCACCGGCCGCCTTTACCCCCAAGAAATGGTCTTGGTACTCATATCTATTAGAGGCTGAGTCGATTCCAGGGCCATAGTGTCAATGAAAAATTCCAATGACACCATCTTGGATCGAAACAGCGACCTTCCGATTTGTAGCACAGCACCTTAACCAATGTGCTACCGCGGTCCCCCACACTAATCAGTATACTGTCAAATTTAAAATGTTATATTTCATAAATGGGAATGCTTGTGTTTTCAGATATTTTTCAACAGGACAGTCGTTTCTCTCTCTTGCTTTCTGATTTCGGATTGATCATTACATAGTAGGAAAAACAGTGGATCAATTTATTGATCTTCTTTGGAGCTTGCTGTCATCGAAGAACTTAACAGTTCCGGACCATGACAGGTTTTTGTACGTAGCTGTTAAGTTTCAAGAAAGATGAAGTTTTCCTAATGTTATCGGCTGCAGAGATGGAAAGCACATTCGCATTAAATGTCTTACAAAAGCTAGATCACTGTTTTACAATTACAAACAATTTTTATAGTATTACAAGTTGTCGCAGATTCTGAAAGCAGATTCGTTTTCATAGACATAGGTGCTAATGGTAAGCAAAGTGATGGTGGTACAATTTTTGGTTCCACTTTATATCACTTCATGGAAGACTTTGAATCAACCGTAAAAAAGCCTGCAAGTTTTGGGGGAAGTGGAAAAGAAGTGCTTATCGTCATCCTTGGGGATAAAGCCCTTCCTCTAAAGACGTACCTAATGAAGCCTTTCGCGAGAAAGGATGTCTTGTGAAGAACGTGTTTTCAGTTACAGGCTGTCGCAAGCAAGGAGATGCATTGAGTGTGCCTTTGGTATCCTAATAGCAAATTGGCGATCGTTAAACAAAGCAATAGAAACCAACGTCAATAAAGATGAAAGAACAGTGAGGTGTATCTGTTTACTGCATAACAGTGAGGTGTATCTGTTTACTGCATAACAGTGAGGTGTAAGTGTTTACTGCATAACAGTGAGGTGTATGTGTTTACTGCATAACAGTGAGGTGTATCTGTTTACTGCATAACAGTGAGGTGTATCTGTTTACTGCATAACAGTGAGGTGTAAGTGTTTACTGAATAACAGTGAGGTGTATCTGTTTACTGCATAACAGTGAGGTGTATCTGTTTACTGCATAACAGTGAGGTGTATCTGTTTACTGCATAACAGTGAGGTGTATGTGTTTACTGCATAACAGTGAGGTGTATCTGTTTACTGCATAACAGTGAGGTGTATCTGTTTACTGCATAACATCATCATATATCTTGAAGCAACAACACATAATCATTCTGTTCTTCAAGAAACTTCGCAAATTCGTGGATCCCGGCGTGCCAAAACAAATGTCAGCGGTAGATCATTCAGTCAGTCCTCAAAAGGAGCAAAAGATGTAAGAAATGCTTTCAAACCATACTTTAACGGACCTACTGCAGCTATACTATCACAGAACCAGTAGGTTTATTTGCGCAGAGTGTTCACTTTAGCACCACATTATGGAGCATTTGTTTGTGTATAAAATATATGATAAGTAGATATTCGTAATAAGAGTTGCCATTCTGATATAAAATGCACCAAAATTCAAGATATTATGTGTATATAAGGAAGTAGTGACCTGTTTCATTAGCGTTACTATTTCAGTACTTTCCTGTAACGTTTAATTTCTCTCCTATTTGATCCCGAAGTTTTGGCTGAACATCTGTTATGGTATTTTTTGTCTCTTTTATCCCAAAGAGGCGGCATATCTCTGACAAGTTCTATTCGATACTTTTGTCCATGGCAACGACACTGGAATCCTACGCAAACTGCAGCAGATGTCTGGCCAGACTGTCGGCAGTTGTAGGGAGACAACATACCAGTCGGATCGGTTTCAGTGTAGCCGCTGACATAAACAGTAATGTGGTTGATTTCTAATTAAATACTATACGTCGGTCATTAACACAATATTTTATTCATATACAACGGTATATATGTCAGGGCGACATGTTTCGACCTAGTAGGTCATCCTCAGGCCCTCCAAGAACACAATCTAAGCGTTGTTTAGGTTTCCTGCATTATGGGATCCCAAATGCTAAAGCTTGTATAAACTGAGCTTCTTGTGTGACGGTTTCGTGAAACCGTCACACAACAAGCTCAACAACAATGTTGTTTGGTGAACTGTACGAAAAAAAAAAAAATTAGATGCACTGTGTTGGCAAACGCAAAAAAAAACTGATTGTTACTGCAACCACAGCACTTTAAAGGGCCTGAAGTAACCCAAATATGGCAATGCCATGTCCCGAGTTAAACCGCTGTCAGCATGGCACTGAACAGACTAGCACTGGCATTTGGTAACACCGCTGTCAGCCTGGCATCGAACAGACTAGCAATGGCATATGGTAACACCGCTGTCAGCCTGGCATCGAACAGACTAACAATGGCAGAAGGTAACACTGCTGTCAGCCTGGCGCCGAAGAGATTACAAACCGTATCCTGCCCCTCATATCTTACAGCAACATAAAGCAATGGCCTGTTGGCGGGCTGATTAGCCTTGTAGCTTCCACAAACCTTAATAAAGGTGGCGATTTGTTTCGAAGGTTACTACAGGAGAGCACAAACATGACATTAATGATCCGCTTTACGACTCGCATTACTTTCTACTTTGCAATACCGCAGCAGGACTACAGGACTGTAGGAGGGTAGTTCCGCACCTGCAGCGTCGTGGACCATGGAGCACCCACATCTGAACTGTTTAATACCAGCCACATACTTTATGTAATGCCATACAATGTACTGATGTGTTGCGTAGAGAGTGAGACTGTAGTCCTGCACAAACCTAACCATCTGATTTTATAACCGAAACGGAGCCTGTTAACTTCGCGGTACGAAATTAATATTTAAATAGAATTAAGGTTAATTATAGTCTTTAAAGGATTATTGCTCGGAAGCGACACATAACAAGTTTACGCTCTGAGATCACGTTGGGAAATATCAGGGAATTAGTAGTGTGTGTGTGTGTGTATGTATTATGTTACCGTTATGTTGAAATATCACGCCAGATAGTTGCTGTCATGCACGTAAGCATCAGCTTCCATCTCCCCTTGTGGCCTGACGGCAGTATATAAAATGAGAACAGCCTCAGTCAGGACAAACGATTTGTGGGTCCAGATTTTAACACCGAACACAAAGAACTGCGATTTTCGGTGTCTGACCTAGACTACTGGCCGCAGGTACTGACCTGGAGTAGTGCCCATATTCTTAATTTGGCAAACTGTAGTAAACTGTGCCTCCCTTAAATAGACAAGGCAGTGTCAGGACTCGATTCACAGACTTCTGACTGCTTACGTTGAGCTCACTAGAAGATTGGAGGCAGCGGAAGGCGGGACGTTTGTTGTCAGTGCAATATCATCGACGGCCTGAATCAGGAGTGGGGGCCGGGAAAACGAGGGTTTGGGGTTCAGTATAAATAGAAGTAGCCTGCAAGACACAGCAACACAGAAGCCAGCAATCGATTGAACTGTGACGTCTGCTGCTGTTCTGCTCACACGTAGGGGTATCAGGCTTATCATAATTCTACCCCTAGCTGCAGACAGATTTTCGTTTAGATCATTCGGTTACTTGAAACCCCTTTTAACTTATTTCGAAGCATATTAATTTTAAAGCCTCAAATGCACAATTGATGATGCAAACTGCAAAGCTTGAGAAAGTGGGAAAAATGAGTCTTTGCGTTTTCCTGAAAGGAATCGTTCTTCAGCTCTTCAAAGACGCTTTTTGAACTGTACACGTCATGTAGCATCGAATGGTGATGGGAAATGGGGAAAATATGAAAAGTGGGTCGTGGTCCGTTGTCATACACAGTCCGTATGTTGTGGAGGCACTAAGGCACATACACGTACTGTGTTTAGAGCTGAGGACCTGCAGGAACATCACGCAACCCGCATTTTCTAAGGCAATGGACAGTGTCCGATATCACTTTTCAACACACAAAATGTTATGGAAACGAGAATAGCCAAACTTTACTAATTCGAGGCCGCTGAATTCGAAAATGACACAGCGATTTTCAGCTTAGCTCTAGTTTTTTAGTTACAGTTATGGCCTGAAATTTCACTTTTTTCAACTAAATATTAGGTCTCCGTCTTCAAAAGTTGGCATCACTCTAAGCGGGCGCCGTAATTCTCATTTCACGATGAAATCACATGATCGGCGCGCTGCAGGCGTTCGACACATGATCAATAAAATTGTTGCCTGTCAGCTCTCTTCAGTGTCGTACGAAAGCGGTCGTATTGTAGATGGTGTCCCCAAGTTCTTTCATGAGAATTGTGCCGCGATAGTTGCAGCTGGCATTGTACTGTCATACATTGTGTTGTATATTTATAAAAATGTTCCAGAAGTGCGCAAATAATCCGAATAACTTCTGCTATATTTGCGGAGAAGTGACATTTGCCAAGGAAGTGTCTGATTACTCCAACAATAAAAAAGGCATATTTCTTGTATTTCGGCTGTAGGGTAGGGGACCAGGACACACAATGGGCACCACACGTGTGCTGCACTACATGTTCATCCAAACTCAATGCGTAAGTGAATGGAAAAGGACGTTGTATGCCGTTTAGAGTGCCCATGGTTTGAAGGGTGCCTAACAACCACAATACTGACCGTTATTTCTGTATGGTGTCCCCTATTCAAAATGGTATGTCCATGAAGAAAAAATCAACACTTGTGTGTCCGAATATACCATCAGCAATTCCGCCTGTGCCTCATGGCGATGGACTTCCTGTTCCTGAACCTCCAGACAATTTTGCTATGTACTCTGACGACGAAGACAGTGTTTCTTCAAACAGCGAAGAACAGCAGCCATCAGCTTCAAGAGATGCAGACTACTTGCCAAGCACAGGCTCCTCCAATGATAAGATCACAGAAGGCGAGCTCAATGACCTCATCAGGGATCTCGAACTTCCAGAAAATAAGGCTGAACTTTAGGCATCAAGGTTACAACAGTGGAATTTACTACACCAAAAAGGGAAATGGAGCGCTGCCATGTTAGGTGATTATTACTGGATGATGAAAAGGGATGCTTCTAAAATAAAATACCATTGACTGGCCAAAAGGACACGTCATTAAGGTCAATAATGTTCTATTCATATTTATTGTACACGTAACTATGATGGTGCTATTATCTCGAAAACAAGAGCTAACCAATGAATTTTAGATTATTTTCGTCTTTTGCGGCCCAAAAAACATAAAGATAGTATATTCACTTATCCATAAGATTCAATTATCCAAAATTGGCTGAACAGTGTATTGTAATTAGGCAGTGCGTGAAGGTGAGTGCTGAGGTTGGAAACTGCCGAGTTATGACCCCGTGTGGCCGGATAAACTGCTTCAGTCTTCAATCAAGCAGTCACGAAGCTACGTGCTGGGCAACTGCGCTTCAATTACCGGAATTGGCTAGGTAGCCTGTCCTCGTCCTCGCTTCGAGACCGTTGCTCTGTGCAACCAGCCATCAAGCCAGTAGGTACCAAAGGTAAGGAAGCTGTAAAGCGAAGCCACTACCCACCGCCATCACGTACTAAGTTCCAGAACGAGCGAAGGTTTACATTCTACGGTGGTTGTATGGTGCTTAAGAACAGCAGGACAGGAAGGAAATGGAGTCTGTCATTAGCGAACAAACTTGTGCAAAACACAAGCTATACTTTAAACAAACTGTGCAGTAAAGATGGTTGCTATTGAACAGACGACTTCAAACTGAAGAAATCTGAGTATTTTGCTAGATTCTGAATTATGTGTGGAGGCTAGCAAACCCACGATCGGAAACTGAAGCGACACTTTTTTATTTGTTCTGAAACATGTTTAAAGCAAAATGAGCGTCGCTCGAGTGCCGTAAAAATGTGACCGTCAGCTTAGCGTGAGCTGACCGTGGTACCATAGGCTTCAAGCAACAGGACAAGAAGACGTACGGGACAGTGGACGAATGGCACCACATATTCCTAACCCTTTGTCTGCTTCAGGTACTGGCTGCTTGACGGTAGTGACAGCCACAGAGCAAGACGGTGCATTGTATTGCAATAACAACCACGCACATGCAGCACTGCACCGTGTTCTGGTCACGTTCACAGGGTATTATGGCGCTAAGTTCACAACGTTCGTATCTGCTGTTGCCTGCGTGCAACACCAGAATAAAGAAATGAGCAAATACTGCACTGTCAGAGAACCGCAAAAACAGTTCTACACTTGCTGTCAGTATGCTGCAACAATTGTGTCTACTAGTGGTCTGAACAGTCCGTCACGAACAGCTGTAAAACGAACGCTTTATTCACGCAGAATGTCCAACGCTTTGATCTTCCAGTGACTGATCCCCAAACAGGCATGGCTTAGTTCGGGAGGTCCGTCGGTGGAATCGCCTGAATTAACGATGCTGTCCACTGGAAGCACGTGCAGTACTTGTCTACAGCCTGCAAATGGGCTAGGCTGTTAAAATAAGCACACCGTCTTGATGGCAGAGAGAGACAGTCGAAATGCGTAGCAGCGTACTGAAATACGGCACGGTATTATTGTACTGATCTCTGGTGTTTCCAGCCCCTGTCTAACATTTCTCTATCGTATGGTCCACCTTGCTCTATCCCGAATAGTCTGGTGTAAAGCGCGGAGAAGCTTCGTACATTCGAAGTAGGAATAAGGCATCATGTAAGCAAAGAAAACTACGTACATGAAGATTGACGGAAATATTATTCATTAGACTTACATGGGTAGCATACAGCAATGGAACAAAGTCTGTATTCTGTGCAGCAGCACAACAATGGAACAAAGTCTGTAGTCTCTGCAGGAGCACAACAATGGAACAGAGTCTGTCGTCCCTACAGCAGCACAACAATGTAACAAAGTCTGTAGTCTCTGCAGCAGCACAACACTGGAACAGAGTGCGTAGTCTCCGCAGCAGCACAACAATGAAACAAAGTCTGTAGTCTCCGCAGCAGCACAACACTTAAACAAAGTCTGTAGTCTCTGCAGCAGCACAACACTGGAACAGAGTGCGTAGTCTCCGCAGCAGCACAACAATGAAACAAAGTCTGTAGTCTCTGCAGCAGCACAACAATGGAACAAAGTCATTCTCTGAAGCAGCACAACAATGGAACAAAATTAGCAGTCTACCGCAGCACAATCCCACCATCTCCCGTCACTAACAAACTGCTAGAGTGCCGTAACACTCGTGATCAAAGTCCAGGCCTACGCACAATATGAAAACTGTGAGCATTACGGTAAAGACCCCCTCCCTTTAAATCCTAGGAGGAGGAGTAGGTATATTATTGTACTGAGGTGTTAAAAACGCACATTTTAATAAACACAGGAAACAATACGAATTATCTCCACCTTTAGAAAAGATGGAGTACGCTATAGTGCAGATGGTTGAGGCACAGCGCTACAAGCCGGAAGGGTTCGATTCCCAGTGGGGGTCAATGGATTTTTCATTGACTTAATCCCTCCCTTCCCTGGGTTCGTCTCATCCTCTAACAAAAATGGGTACCAGGAATATCTCCTGGGGGTAAAGGCGGCCGATGAGGAGTGACAACCTTGACACCATGTGCCCATTGTCTAGAAATCCTGGGAGACTCAACCTCCAGGAACCCTCAGGGCCTCTCCAGGCCTGTAATGGGATAGCTTTAAGTAGCTCTAGAAAACAACAGCTCAGTCCATCTTAGTCGCTGTAGAGACTAGGCTACTGACTAGAAGACCGAGGAATCGTGGTTTGACCCCAGCAGGGGCAACATATTTTTCTCTTCTTCAAAACGTCCATACCGGCTTCGGGAACCTCCTCACCTCCTATTCATTTCCCGCGGTACAGCTGACCACTCGCCACCATCAGAATATCCCACGCAACCACGTGACACCCACACGCCCTTTATTACAACTTTTCGTTTCAGAGACACCAAAGTCACAAAATATCGCAGGAACTGATTTTATTCCTAACGGTAATTGGATCATAAAGAGTTGTATTTGTTAATACTTTGAAACTGCCTCATTCAGGCAATGTGCAAACGTAACGAATGGCCATAAAATAACCTTCAACCACTGTTCTAATATTCATAGACACAAGAATGAAGGCATCGTTGGTTTCTGAAACATTCTCCTTTGTTTTGTATGAAGATATACATATATAGCACCTAAATTTGTTCACGCAGTTCGCAACTGCGCAGCAAGGCACCGTCTTGGAGCAATGAGAAGCAACTGAAGTCTCCTTAGCAGGTATTTTATTGCTGCGCGATGTGACACTAATGTTTTATTCCGGCAGAAGCAAATTGCTTTTAAAAAAAAAAACTTTAATATAGGCTACGCCTCAAGAGAAGTAAACTTCGCACCAATTCTTGTTTGCACAACGCTCTCGCTGCAATTGAAACTTATATTCCAGGTACACGGACGATGATCATCAAATGTAAGAAACTAGCAGCTGGTGGCTGTATACAAAGACGTCACAATGTAGTTAATGCTCAGATGTGTCCGAAGGGGCAAAACAGGCCTGCGACATCTAGACCGCCTCTGCTAGTGACGTTCTAATCCAGTGAAGGATTTTTGTGAAGTTGGGCCTGAATATGGAGCTGCGAGGGGTGGACGTGCGGTTGACAAATGTAAATGTCTACCATGAATGACAGCAATATGGCGACCATGTCATAAGTCATTATCTTAGTCACTGTACTAATGAAATGCACATAGTCACAACGTTGGGTTGACCGTCACAATCCAAACATTATAAATTCGTATTAGTAAGCCTCGCCATACAAGTTTCGAATCAGCAATCAACGCGTGGACTGATGACCACAAATCTCTAACATACAGAACTGCGGTATAGCCTACAGCGGTAACAGTATTGTAGTGACCTCACATCACATACTGCACCCAACATAAAACGTAAGCAGTCGTTAGGACAGTCTAATATCATGTTATTTTAATGCAGCAACTTCAAGGTCAAGCAGTCCAAGTCTGTTTCGACTGCTTGGCCCCGAAGAGGCGGGCGATACGCTTCTCCGAAACGTCGGCAACTGTGTACTAATCGACACGACATAAAACCCCAAAATACTTGAATCCTCTGAATAAGTCGTATCTAGGTAATGTCTAAACAATAACAGCACAGGTATGATATATGGTGTATGACGTGTGACGTACAGCCCCTAACGCTGAAATATGTCAGATATGGTTAACCGATATGCATGGACGCAGCAAACGGACGGCGAGTGACGCAGCCACCCCGAGCGGCAGAAAGAGAGCCAAGATGAACATTTTAAATAATAGAATTTTATTTTCTGCTGTCAACAAAATTTTAATTACTGAGTCAAATAAAACGATATTCAGTCGTTTATCGTAACTTTTTTAAAGTTCAATTATTTCTGTTTGTGGCAGCCATTGTGATTACTTGCCCCGGGGACCAAAATACCTAGCTACGCCACTGCCGATATGAACTTTCGATTTTCAACTTGCGATGTTCTGACGCCCAAAGAAATAAACTTTAATACTGTATACTGAGTGCTTGCAGTGCGCCGGTTATTCGCGACAGTTCAAAATGGCAGGCAGTAAAAACGGTGAACTGAATTGAACCCACAACCAACCCTGCATACTTGGCAGACACACTTCCTTCTCACACGTGGCACCCTTGTAGCTCGGCTGTCATTATACATTACACACTGCACCGTGTAAGACCGTCACCTGCAGGCAGTGTCGCCAGCTTGCCAATGATCGCAAGTGCAATTATTTTCACGAGGATAAAAAACAATATATGTGTAAAGTGAGCAGACTCACTAGACAGAAGCATAGTAACTTCACTCCATCAACATCCTTTCACAGTAACAGAGGCTAAAGCAAGTAACTTACTCAAGGCACACGATGGGTGAGTGGGTTACTACCGAAACTGCACCATTCTCATAAAAAGAGTGTCGGTACGTTAGTTTTCTGACATTAACGTTTGACGCTTCCCGTCGGCTAGTTCATCGCACAAAACTTAGTCCACTCATCGGTCCGACCACACGAAGTTTATCAGCGAGATGACGATGGTCTGCATGCGTCATTAATACATAATCATCAGGATGACATCTTTTGTTCACAAACTGTAGGGATCATGAAGCAAGAACGAAATTTGTGAACTGGTACTGTCAGGGAGTGTGTGCTGGAGAAATATACCACAGACTTATTCTGTTTAGCGATGAAGTTCGGTTTCATCTCGGTGAATATCTGAACTCTCAGAATACCAGGTACTGGTCCGCAGAAAGTCCAGTATTAATCCACGAAACGTCATTATGTGACGTTAAGGCTGGAATGTGGTGTGCTATGTGTGCACAGGATTACTGAGACGTTTTCTGAGACACAAACTCTCACCCGCGTTTTAAACACATTCGGACACCCGTCCGATTACGAGAAACCTACAGGACTACCTTCTTTTCATAAGACACTGCAACAGCTCAAACCGCACACAATTACACAAATCTGTGCGACGTTTCGAGTGCTTTCAATGACACAGTAATAAGCAGGGGATTGTGGCCTCTGCATTGGCCAGACCTGAAAACGCGCGATTTTCAATTGCTACGCACTGAACAGCATTCACAACGCAGCGCCTTCAGCTGCACCAGCAGAACATCCACAGGCAATAAAATGTGTTGCGAGCCAAAGGAAAACATTTCCAGTGCCTTGTTTAAACATACTAATTAGCAAGCTAATGAAATTCAGTGGAGAGTAATACCGAGATATATGTGTCACTTCCGCTTGCAACAGATTTATCACTACTGTGACAGGCAGTTAGCAACAAGGACAAGGACATGCTATGTGCATAATCAAAATCGCTTAATAGTAGCGTTCAGGAAAGAGCGTATCCTACAATGAAAATTGCAGTGCTACTTTCGAGCAGGGAGAGGCATGTGGCTACTGAGATAGACTACTTTGATGCAGCAAATGTTTCTGAGCGACAAATCGACGACATTCAGATCTGTCATCATCTAGTTAATAACCTCTACTGCAGGTAAGGGCTATACAACTGCCTGACGTAGTAACAAGTATGAGAAAGTAGACTGTCAAGGAAATTAATAACATCAACACAACCTCTGTTTCATGTATCTTTAGCAGATTACATTACTCAGGCAACATGTTACGACCTATTCGACCTCGATGTTTTCGAAGACTCTTTATTGTAACTATGTACGTATGTGTATATATATATATATATATATATATATATATATATATGTGTGTGTGTGTGTGTGTGTGTGTAATAAGAACCAACAAAATGCAAACTTTTTACACGAATGTTTTAACTTAATTATAGTGTCTTCGACATGTTTCGAACATCCAAATGATCATCCTCAGGAAGACTTGTACATGCAGTTTTATGGTATTTCTTGCATGCATCCATGCAGGATGCAGCGATATGGTAAAAAAATATATATGCAGGCAAAAACAACTGACACCAAACTTTATATCAATCAAGGTAAACTGTAACAACCGCCAATGTAAAGGACATCCTGCCATCGACCAGACTGCTTATATGGATGCATGAAAGAAATACCACAAATCTGCATGTACAAGTCTTCCTGAAGATGAACACTTGGGTGTTCGAAACATGTCGAAGACACTATAATTAAATTAAAGCATTAGTGAAAAAAACTGTGCATTTTGTTGGTTATTATTACATAGGTATATCAAAATGCACGGTTCAAAAAAAGTAAAGTTTTTATTGTAACTCATGACACTCAAGTCCCTTAATACTCCAGGGATTTCCGAAATGGGGCATAAAAATATGCAAGAAATTTGCGCTGTATCTGCTGGCATATATCGGTTTGGCAGCGCCAGCAATTACCTGGGCAGGAGAAGAGCGTTCGGTCAGACAAATAACAGACGCGATGCTTTAACGCTGAACTTCTGACGATGTTCAGGAACCTCTTCCGTAAAATTTACGCACTTAACACCTCACCCTGGAAACAATGAACACCAGGTACCCCCAAGACAAGTGGTTGCGCATCTTCACAGATGGCTCGCAAATAGGATACATAAACGCTGGAGCTGGCATCCACTGTGAACTTTTCTCCTGCTACATGCCACTGGGACAACATTCGACTGCCTTCGATGGAGAAATCGAAGCCATACGTACTGCACTACTGTGCTGAACTTCCACCACAACAAATTTGAGAGAGCTGTTACCTTCTCTAACTCAAAGGCTGCAATACTATCTGCGGCATCAACAGACACTAAGATATCAACAGAAGCCAGAGACTGCCAGGACCTAATACGACAACTTAAGGGAAAACACAAACAGATCGCACTGCAGTGGATACCAGGACACTGCCAAATTACAGGGAACGAACAAGCC
>Ga0123354_10008976_pt1 | contig 15265 bp, 23 predicted proteins | sample TergutLab28metaG_2_FD_97872 | JGI IMG/M metagenome (GOLD analysis project Ga0123354, IMG submission 97872) | Labiotermes labralis P4 segment gut microbial communities from Petit-Saut dam, French Guiana - Lab288 P4 | ecosystem: Host-associated > Arthropoda: Insects > Digestive system > Gut ...
GTCCACATGGAACATTTCAATCAACAACCCCCAAGAGAGGGTTAAACAATGAGGTAAGCAAAAAATTCTCCCTAAGAATGGGTGTGTAATGGGCGCATGTGTATCATTTTCTTGTGGTGAGTGACAAGGTCCATACACACACACACCCTGCTTCTTAAACCATAGCTGGAAATAATTGGTCGCTTGGCAAGATTAAAGTCGCCGGACGCGACACCTCCCCTCTTATGAAGAAATTTAAGCAATGCATTGGCTTAAATTTCTCCTCTCACAAAACCCATAAACTTAGCGACAGTACAGTAAGTCAACACAATACATATAAGGCAAATTGATTATACATGGTTACAAGAACTATCATGCCATTAAATGAACAAGATAATGATTACACATGCTCTTAATATTCATCAGTAATATGTCTAAGTATAGTAAACTTAAGTCTAGTTAAGTTGAAACATACAAGCACAACTCTCAAGATTTCTGCCTGAAACAAACCCTTCTGCGCATTTTCAACGTTTGGCTGAAGGCACTGTGGCCTTAACATTGGTGTTTAAAGAGACCAGCTCAGTGGCTTCTACAGCATCGGTTAGCGAGTGCCTAACACTGTTTGCCCTGGATCCTGAACATCTCATGCTCTCCCTAGATGAATGAACTGAATTTACAATTCTTCGCTTGAAAATAATCATGGTGCAGGGATTATTGTCCTTCCACCATTTTGAGAATTTAGGACATAATTTGTGGCAACATCTTGAACAACAACAGTAGCACAAACAGATGGAAGTTAATCTAGTCGTAACTATCCCTACAGGGGATAAGAATGAAACTGGGAATCTATTGTCGAATGTTTCATTTTCCAGTCTTGTTCAAGTATTAGGTTCTCTACTTCCTCTACCTTGTGACTGGCAATCCTTAAATCATTGAGTGAACTGGTAACACTTCTTAGGGGTATGTGTAAGTGAAGCTCATTTAATTTAAAGGTGTTGTTTATACCGCCACAGCAGGCATATTCCAAGGACAAAGGTGGAATGACATCCTTACTTGTGTGGTTACTAACCAATGCTGAATATGATTGAATGAAGATCCTGTTTCCATAAGCCTTACACATAGAATTTAATTGTAATTTCCCAGTTGCCAATAATTTGATGTCTGTTGGTTCGTGCTTCGAGCACAACACAGTTAAAACATCTGATTTTGGGGCAACATATAACCATTCATTATTGTCCAGCTGTGTCCACATTGTGTGGTTTAGTTCTACAATTCGTTGGGAGCAGGAGGCAGGGATAGACCAAATGGGCTCCATCATCTGGGCTTCGCATTCTTCGTCCAAATGAGTTAGCTGCACTGGCTGAGTCTGCTTGCACACCTTGTGAGTCTTGCTCACAATTTTACATAAATTAATTCCGTCTGCCCCTAACCCTGTTAAGTACCGTTTGGCGGTATCCATCAACAGGTAGTCATGTTCACGTTGGATAAATATAAATTTTGAATCTGTTCCCCTTATCTTAATGGGAAGGGGTAAGATATGATACAAGTTGTAAATCACATTGTTTGTTAGGGGTAGGCGAATTACATACACAAGAAAATGATCCTTTAAAAATACATCAATGGAAACAATTCTTAACAATAAATGTTGATAAGTGGCACTCATGGGGATAGGTAATGAAAGGTCACTTGGCATGTCAGCTTGATTAATTTTCACTTGCTCCAAAATCTGTGACAAGTTGTGGCTGAAACACACCCTTTTGAGAATTTACAACTGCAGCAATCAAAATTTCACATTCCCTATGGCATTCATCAATTGCTCTGTTCAACTGCAAAGCATGTTCGTTGATAGTCAATAACAATGAGTAAGCAGTGAACATTTCCTTAATTTCTCCATCCTGCTCATTAACATGCTTAGCCATTTCTTCTAAACCCTTACCCAAAGATTTTTCATTTTCAGATATCATTAGCAGTGTAAAATTTACGGACCTAAGAGTAGTTTTTACTACCATGATTTGTTCCTTTGAAAGTTTCAAAAAAATCCAACTGCTCGTTTTCCAAATGTGAAATTTTGTCGGTATAATAATTAGCATCTCCATTAACAAAAGTTCCAAACAAAATTTTACTTATTCCTCCAATAAAGTTAAATACACCTCGCTTATTGCAAGTGTGAACTAACTCATCTTCATTCCCTGTTAACTGCCTAAGTATTAATCTCAAGTCATTCACTTCCTTCACTGGCCTGTCACTTTGACGTATACTATTCAAACAACCCATGTAATTAGCCCAAAATTTATGTTCATGCCTTTTACAAAAGTCAGCGGACATCTGTGCATAATTCCTTACAGCTCAAAATTATCATCAACTATTTCTAAATTTATGTAAGTAACAACCTTCCATTCAGTGCTGTACAAGTGTGCCTCTGCAATACAGTCATAATACAATCCTGGTGATTCCTTACATTGCTGCACAGGACATCCAAAGCTAGGGCTACCGAACAGGTCACTAACAACATGTAGGTGAACCACAGTTTGCAATCCATTCCTGCAATTCAACTAAAAAATGGTTTTAATCTATTGGTGTGAACCTTCAATGTTTTGTTTCTGGGTAATTGCAAGGTAATATTCACACCATCAACAGAGATGATTTCATAAGGACCTATGTAAGGTGGACTCAATTTCGAAGATCTAACTCGACGTACCTTCTCGTCATGTAGCAACACTTTCTCCCCTATGGCGAACAACGGAACATTTGTATTCTTGTCATAATACTCTTTGCTCCTTTCCTTCTTAGCTTTCAGGTTTGATCTTGCTACTTCATAGCATGACTGTAATCGGGACTGAAGCTCCTGAACATAACTGTTACAATTATATCTAATCTCAGGGGGATTCCTCTGTAATATACCTGGTATATTAGGCTTTCTGCCAAAAAGCTCATGAGGAGTGAACCCAGTACTGGAGTGTGGAGTGGTATTGAATAGAAAAGTGGTGTAAGGTATCCATTTGTCCCAGTCAGTTTGATCCTCTAGGATATAGCAACATAGATATTCTACAAGAACTCTATGTGTTCTCTCCAAAGTTCCATTAGTTTGAGGGTGGTATGAGCTAGTTTTAATTCTTTTGATTCTTAACAACTTACATACATTCGCGAATAAATCGCTAAGGAAATTGGAACCTTGATCGGTTAGTATCATCTGGGGTATCCTGAATTTCAGAACAATTTACTCTACAAAGACCCTTGCAACAGTCGTAGCGTCTTGCTGCTGAATAGCAACGGCTACCGTGTATTTGGACAGGTCATCTTAAAGTCAGTAAGTATTTATTGTCTTCTAACGTCTGTGTTAAAGGTCCAACTATGTCCAAACTACTGTTTTGCCAATCTACTTCAGGCATATTAGTAATCTGCAACAGTAATTTAGTTTTCCATTGAGTTATTTTGTTCATCTGACAAGTCTCACAATGTCTTACATAATTTTCGATCTCTTGCTTCATACCTGGCCAGGAAGTGTATAATTTTATTCTCTCAAAAGTTCTATTCATTCCCAAATGCCCTCCTGTAGGCAATTGGTGAAATTCATGTAAAATCTTCCTCTTTTCTTCCTCTGTAGGCACTGAAGTAATTTCGGTAATGGATTTAACTTCTGTCATGTTTATCCTGCTTAACGCATCTGCATTTGTATTTTTTGTTTCTGGCTTGTAAATTATATCGTAATCATACTCTTCTAACTTAAGCCTCCATCTAAGTAATCTTGAACTGGGGTCCTTTACATTGAAGACCCAAGTGAGAGGTTTGTGGTCGGTTACAATGGTAAATTTCCTGCCATACAGATATTGCCTAAACTGTTTACAACCCCATACAATAGCTAGAAGCTCCTTCTCTGTGGTAGAGTAATTCTTTTCTGCATTTATAAGTGTTCGGCTGGCACAGGCAATTGGAAGATCTTGTCCAATGGGACCTTGACTGAGAATAGGGCTCAATGCCTTGTTACTAGCGTCTGTAGTTAGCACAAATGGCTTCATGAAGTCTGGGTACTGGAGTAACGGTTCACTAGTCAATAAGTCCTTCAAGGTAATAAAAGCTTCATCTGTTCTTCGGTTCCACACAAAAGGGGTATTCTTTATCAGTAATTCAGTCAGTGGTTTCACAATTTTGCTAAAATTAGGAATGAATCTTCTGTAGTACCTGCTTAAGCCCAAAAATCCTTTGAATTGACGTGTGTTGGTAGGGGTAGGAAACTCCTTCACAGCTTCTACCTTATAGAAATCTGGGAGTAACCCCTTGGTGGCTAATCTGTGACCTAAGTATGTGACCTCTTTCCTTAAAAATTCACACTTGTCTGGCTGTAATTTAAAGTTGTGCATTCGCAGTCTAGCAAATACATCCGAGCTTATCATTGTGCACCCGCAATGTTTCTCCAAACACAATGATGTCATCTAAATAAACTAGGCACTTTAAGCCTTCCATTCCGGACAACATAGTAGACATTAAACGCTGAAAGGTTGCTGGAGCTCCCTTGAGACCAAAAGGTATAGACGTATACTCAAAATGACCATAATTTGTATTAAGAGCAGTTTTCGGCTGGTCCTCAACCCTCACCGGAATTTGCCAAAATCCACTAGCACAATCAACAGTTGAAAAATATTTCGAATTTCCCAGTGAGTTTAATACGTCAGAAATGACGGGAATGGGGAAACTGTCACCTATTGTAACGTCATTTAGTTTGTGGAAATCAACAACAACTCTCCACTTCATTTTGCCAGAGGCGCCAATTTTCTTAGGGACTACAACTACAGGAGAATTCCATGGACTGGTGCTATGTTGAATTACACCATCTGCTAACATTTGTTCTGTATGTCTCTGTACTTCATCCTTATGTACCTCAGGTAATCGGTATGCTTTCACATTAATGGCCCTATGGGGGTCTATTGTCAGGGTGGGGATCACATGTTCGATTGTGGAGGTAAATGTTAATTTGTCGCCAGGTAAATGAAAAATGTTGTTATATTCCTCGCATATTGTTACGATGGAGGCCCTCTCCTCACTGTCCAAGTGGTCTAGCCTCAGCTGATTGTGCAGGCTTGAAAGTCTACTAACATTGCCTACTACAGCTGAGAGTGTTAGGGTCAAAGCACTTTCACTTTCATCTAAATCCTCCATCTTGACCCACGGGAGTACCACAGTCTGGTCTGCCTCCGTCGTATTTATTATACTGGTGACGCAAATGCCGTTTATTGCCCGAGTTAGGGATGAGGCAATGTACACGCCTGGCAGTAATTCATTCTTAGGTAGCAAGCCTAGACCCTTAGAAGTGGTGGGAACACTTACTACATTCTCTGTTCTAGCCATTAATGTTCGTCTGCAAGGTTCTGTCTTAATTGCTCTTGTTTTTGGATCAAAGTTTACAATTACCTCATTCCTTACAAGCTGGCGAGAGCAATAATTGATTACACTTTCCCTCTCTTCCAAAAAAATACTTACCCAAAATTGCGCATAATGCATTTCAGAATCCCTTCCCACAACATGAAATGTGTGTGTTGTCTCGTGTGTCTCGGTAAAAAGTTTTAGTTCTACAGTGCCCTCTGTCCTCATGACAGTGTTAGAAATTCCCTAAATGTCAACTCCCTCATGAAACTGATAATTCACTCCAAGGGTTAAACTTGAGCTTCTGATTATCGAAATTTTGGCTCCTGTGTCTATCAGAAATTTTAGTTTTCTAGCATCCCTTGAATCAATACTTAGTGATATCGTATCTAGGTCTGACTTCATGTGGCTTTCACATTGATTTACACTGAACCTGTGGCTTTCATACTCATCCATGCAAGTTAAATTGCAACCTACAACCCTCTTGTCTGGGGACCCGACTAGTTGCACATCGGCCCCTGACGTTCGTTTCCCGCACGTATCCAGTTCCTTTTCTGGACACTGCATGCAGCTTCCATGGACAGGCCTTGCTCATGGGTACCTGAGGTCGTTCCCGGACGACACTCTTCCGCGTGACCCCTTGGTCTGCATGTTCCTTTGTTCGAATTCTGTTGACAATCTCTCGCGAGGTGCCCTGCTCACCCACATTTATTACAACTCATAAAACTCATGACTGCCCGCACCTTGGCAGGGGGAAACCTATCCATAGACACACACTTACTAGCCATGTGGCCTAACCTATTGCAAATTGTACATCTGAGGGTGTTCCCTCCAGCTCCAGATTTTTCTCTAATTGAGAGGATAGCGCCCTCCTCCTCTAGAGATATCTCCATGGCCTGCGATAGCAAGATTGACTCGCCCTTACTACGAACAATGGTTTGTATCTGCTCATTGTTTAACCCTTGCACAAAGCAAGCTTTTTCGAGGTGACCGATGAGCCCTACGGCTCCGAGGATTTCCTCAGGTCTACACACTTCCTAGCTGCTTCCCTTAATTCTGTCTGCATATCATCAATACGGCTTCCCCAAGAATCGACACTTTCTCCCTTCTCCTGTCAGGCACTAAACATTCTGCATGCATAAAAATCTAGCGTACGTCCCACAGCACACTTTTCCTCTAAAATTCCCTTTACTGACACCCACGTATGCGTTAAATCTCTCACAATCAACTTCGACCTAGCATCACCTGTAATTTTCATTTTCACAAAATTCAATAAAGTATCATGCTTGTTAGGATGCATAAGCTCAAATGCCACATCTACATTTTCTATAAACTCTCTCAGCTTGGCTATGTGATCAGATTCCTGTAGCACGTGACCACCCAAAATGTCCCCCGAGGCATCCAAACCCCTACATTAAATAGCATCGAAACTTGGGCGGCAAGTGATGTCATAGGGTGTGGATGGACCAGATGCACTACCAAATATGGTCATGAGTTCCCGAAAAAATACAAGCAGGACAACAACTGTCCACATGGAACATTTCAATCAACAACCCCCAAGACAGGGTTAAACAATGGGGGTAAGCAAAAAATTCTCCCTAAGAATGGGTGTGTAATGGGCGCATGTGTATCATTTTCTTGTGGTGAGTGACAAGGTCCATACACACACACACCCTGCTTCTTAAACCACAGCTGGAAATAATTGGTCGCTTGGCGAGATTGAAGTCGCAGGATGCGACACCAGCATCCCCCCTCCTCATGCATTTTATGTCCACTGTACTGCAACCATGAAGGTCTTTGTCCACTGGATGAGCACTGAGCGGACAACAGAGTGTTGCAATGGATGAAGGTGTGAGCTCCAACAGCAGGTCATGAATTTATAGACAAAGCACAGTCATGTCTCTCATCATATCAACCTGTCACTAACGGAGACATGGAAGTCTCAAAAGCACTGGATATGAACACCACATTTATAAGGCTACTTTACTGCAAATTGTAATAGCTAATATGAATGAATTTGGCTGCAGATTTTATGTAAGGGGAGAATTTTTAAAAATATGTTAAAAACTTTAAAATTATAAATGAAAGAATATGTTATTGGAGATTAAAAGCTAAATGGTTCTCCTGTACCTTGACAAATGTACCTGCACCAATAAATGAAAAAATGGGAGAGGTAAAAGCAAGATTTTATAATTCATTAGAGCAAAATATAAATCAAATAGCTAATTCAGACATTAAAATAATACTTGGAGATTTTAATGCAAAAGTTGGTAAAGAAGACATATACAAACCCACCATTGGCAATGGAAGTTTACAAAATAAAACCAAGAACAATGGAATAAAAATAATTCAAGCTGCAATATCCAAATTTTTTAATGTAAGAAGTACAACATTTCCACACAAAGATATCCACAAAGAGACAAGGTACTCAGCAGATGGTAGGACAGTGAATCAAATAAATCATGCTTTAATAAGTAATAGGTTTAGAAGTGCAATAACAGACATCAGAGCACTAAGGGGACCAGACATTGGATCAGACCACAACTTACTGAAGGTAAACTTTAAAGTGAAATTAAGGGTAAAACTGAAAAGAAATATAATGAGGAAAGAAAAATTGTGAATATTTTTCAAAATTCAAAGTGGAAACATGAATATGCTATAGAACTTAATAATAGGTTCGAAATATTGGAAAATATGGAAGATGAAGATAATATTGACAATAATATTAATACAAAATGGGAAAACAAAACAATAATCAAGGAAACAAAACAACAGCTAATAGAAAATGATGAAAGTACAGAAACACTAAAAAACAGATGGTACAATGAGGAATGCAAAATTGCACTAGAAGAAATTAAGAAAGCAAGAGAAAAGTGGTTAATAAGAGGAAGAAGGGTGAATGAAGAGCAGGAGTATCACCTTAAAAGAAAAGAAGCATACAAAATAATTAGGAATAAGAAAAAGTTATACATTAAAAATGTTTCAGAATCAATAGAAGATTGAAAGTATAATAACACAAGGAAAATATATAAAACAATAAACCAATTTAAGAAAGAATATCAATGGAATGAATGAATAATATGTAATTGTACTGTTGCGACCCTCATTAAAAATAAACCACATGCCACTGACAAGCTGATTATTGATAAGCTGTGCAAAATTACTAACTTCATAGACAATACAAGGTGCATGAATACCAAACACATCATAAATAAGCTATAACCAATAGCATTAAGAGTTGTGTTTGACTGGAATACTTTGTTTGTACTCTGTGTAATACAACACAACGGGACGAATCAGAATAAAATAAATATGCTGCACACCAGAGCTTTTATTAGTTTTGTTATAAACTGTTATAAGAAGTGCATGGGGTATTTGGGAAAATATGGTACTGTATGTGCACCCCTGATGGATTCAGAAATCTATATACAACTGTTTTATGACATGGACCTCAAAGAAAATTGCACAATGGAAATCTTATATACAATATTCTTTTGAAGATATGCAGCAGAACCTTCATGTAACAAAGCTGACTTTGTTACGCAGCATTTATACACAGGATATAGCTCTCTCTCGCGCACACACACACACAAACACAGTGAGTTACAAACTTTCTGTATTATATGAAATCCAGACTTTGAGAGCCAGATTTTATGGCATTGTTGCAACTAGTACCAATACTGCACTGTCATTTTCATTCATAACTATGCTTATGAGAACCAATGGGAGATGGAATGACAACATAACAGATTAAAAAAGGACTGTTACCTTACAGGAAAATCAAGATATGCTTACCTTCTGTCCTTTACTGCCTTCAAATTGTGACTTCAATTTAAAGTTTCCAACACTTTCATCGTCTGAAGCACCTTCAAAAAGGACTGTTTTCTTGTCTGACTTTTCCAGCAACTCATCATGATAACATAATGACGAGATCTGATGAGAAACTATTTGTTTAATTTTATCCTTGGTCTTATTATTAGAATCTTCAGAATCAAAAACAGTTTTCATGTTTTGGTGACCAGAATCCTTTGGACATAAATATATATCACTTGTACATAAAAACATGAAATAAAGTACTTCACAAGGACATATACAGTTCTAGTTTTATATGTGATAAATTTATTCCCTAACTTATGACACTCCGTAAACTGCTTCATGGATTTACTCTGTTTACCATTACTTTGTTGACATAGCAAATGCATAATGTATACTTAACTTAAGAATTCTCTTTTCATATAGTACTTCCAAAAAACAGCTGAGATCAGGAGTCACAAAAGCTACTATACTTTGTTAACCCTTTAAAGACTAACGTCCACTATAGTAGCATCACCTTGCAATGCCAGAAATGCTAATGTCTATTTTAGTAGACCTTTCTTTGGCAACACTGACAGCCCTCTCTTTCTGACTGCACAATGTCTCAACACTGAATCACTCATGAAAGCAGTCCTGTTTCATATTTGTGTGTAAGCACTTAGTCAGCTACCAAAGAAACCCTAATTAGCCATGAATGCATAAGTGTCGTAAGTCTTGAAAACATACTGTGCAGTTAGTTATGTCTTGCATTTAGTAAATGGACTGGAATGTTTTGGTAATAAAACTTCTGGGTATTCTACTAACAGGCAGCTGAGTAACGGGTGTTAGGTTGGAAAAGGGAACATTATACCTGATCTACGCATTATACCATGAAACAGCTTGCAGAATTTCGACTTCATTCAATAGAGATTTTTCTGTTTGTGGGTTAGTTGTACTGAAGTTTTGCTGACAATGCAATGTGGTGATGTTTCGTGTGCAAAAAGAGCTCGTGTGCTGTCTCGAAATTAAATACAAGAAATTGTAATGGATTTGGACAGCGATGAGGATAAATATCACGCGACACAAGTGTCGGAGGACGAAGAGGAGCCACGCCCACCTTCGCGATGGTCTTCCCTGTCACAGCCTCCAAGTCCAGACTATTCTGCCAGCAGCTCTAAAGATGAGGATGATGTTGGTAATGTGGCAGGTCAACAGTGACAACCCTCCTCAGTAGACAATGCCCCCTAAACCCCGAAGGCATTTAGTTCACAACTTTATTGGGGCCCCCAACAGGAAAAGCAGTGAAGTTGCACACATAACCCCAGCGTCCACTCCACTTAGCATCCTGCTGTTGTACTTCGCAGAAATTGTTACATTGCTGGTTTTGGAGATGAATCGCTACTACCACCAGTTATTAGACAATTTTGAAAACAGACCTCCTCCCCCTGACGTGACAGAAGCAGAAATGTTTTCGTTTTTGGCTCTGACATTACAGATGGGACATACAGTTCAAGACAGACTGGAGGACTACTGGACAAAAATGGAACAGCTTCGCACTCCATTCTATGGACAAATGTTGGCACGTGCTAGGTACTGTCACATACTGTGGAAAATACGAGACTTGTTTGAAATTATAAGGACGAACTTTTCAAAATTTTACAACCTTTCTGAACATTTGGTAGTAGATGAAGTCATTGTGAAATTCAAAGGAAGGGTATTATTCAAACAGTACATCCTGAAAAAACGCAAACGTTTCAGCATCAAAATGTTCAAACTATGCGACTATACTGGATACACATGACATGAATGTTTACCTTGGTAAAGAGAGACAAAGGGAGGCACAACACCTGACAGCAACCCATGCTACAGTGACTAATCTGACAAGGGGTGTAGAAGGATTTGTCCATAAACTGTATATGGACAACTTCTTTTCCTCCCCTGACCTGTTTGATGATTTGGCCCAGAAAAAAAATTCTTGTTGTGGGACTGTGAGACTACATAGAAAGGGCATGCCCAATGACCTCAAACCCAAGACACCGAGACTGAAACGTGGTGACATTCAAGTAAGGACCATGGGTGACTTGACGGCTGTGGTGTGGAAGGACAAAAGAGACGTGTGCCTCCTGACAAACATTCACGATCCACCCAGAGAAGGCAATTATCGCAATGAACATGGGAATGCGATAAAGCCGGCAATTGTGGCGGATTATAACCGTCACATGGGGCATGCTGATAATGCAGATAGGATGGCCAATAGTTACACGGCCAGCCATCGAACATGGAAGTGGACAAAAAAACTCTTTTTCCACCTGTTAGACCTGGCCACTGTCAACAGTTGCATCCTCTTATCTTCATGTGGTGGGAAGAAAATATCACACAGAGATTTTCGACTCACCCTTATCAGAGAGATGCTGGCATGGTCTGGGCATGAGCCACGACCATCCATGCCTGTAGGGAGACCAGCCTCAGCTTCTAATAACACCGGAAGATTGGACACGTCACATTAAGCACTGGCCTGGCCGCAGTAACATGAAACAGTGATGTCGCGTGTATTCAGTGGGGGGCGTGAAGCGAATGGTGATATTCAGATGTGTCAAGTGTGACGTGGTGCTTTGTGTTGATCGAAACTGTTTTGAAGATTACCATACAAAGACCAACTTGTAATGCACCTATTCGTCCATCCTCTGTACAAACAATTGAAGCCTTTGACCGCAATGTAATAAAAGAACATGGATATTTACAAGTTTGTTTAGAAACTTATCTTCTCCATTACGCAGTAAGGAAATTACAGCATTCTTAAGGCATTCTGAGCAATGTCTGTTTCCTTCCCCACAAAATGCTTTTTGTTTCACAAATTTATCTCCCTTAGTTCTCGAAATATTCAGGTATTGCGAATAACATGCGCAAAATTTAAATACCCCGCAGAAAAATTCGGGGAGCTGGGACTTACAGTTGGGATTTAACTCGGTGTTTAAAGGGTTAATAGCACTTAAAACAGTCTTCTCATTATCATACTTACTAGACAGCTAAGTGACAATTTAATAGCTTCCTTTCGTTTCTGGGATGATTTCCTTTTCTCATCAACAGATTTCTTACGTTTCTCTTCTGCAAGAAACCTTTTTCCTTCATCTGAAGGGTTTTGTTGTTTATAGTTATCTTTCCTTGTAATTGTTCCATCATCCTTGATCAGATCACAATTCATTGGTGGGTCTTCCCACACATCACTAAGAAGTGTTAATCTTTGTAGCAAACCTGTTGCTGTACATGCTGATTGAGACATCTTACTATCTGGCATTGATTGAGAATGGGTTTTATCATTATCACAATCACAAAAAGCAGTCCTTGTCCCACCAAACATCTTTAATTTTCCATTAAATAGTGTTTCTGAACCACTAGCAGCATCCAAGGATCTATATGACTCTTCATCAAAGCTCCAGTCATTCAGTTCACATACAGTTTCATCAGCCTTCCATTTCTTTTTTGTAAATTTGAGTTCTTCTATGGAATGTTTCTTAGATCTTTCACCGGGATCAATCATATGGTTACCATCTGAACTACAGTGTGGTTGTGATCTATCATGCTCTTGCCTTTCATTTTCAAGTCTACTCAGAAAACTCTCCTTTGCAAGTTCTACTTTTATCCTATTACCATTCCATTTTCTTGCTGCCAGAGTTCCAAAACCTGTAAAAATGGGCAATTAACAATTATTAGCAGGATATAATATGGAACTGCTTCACATACTTTGAAAAACAACAAATCTTACATGATTTCAGCTTATCTTCATCAGTCTTAAGATCCAAAAATGCAAATGTTGAAGAATTTGGATGCTGTTTGATTTCCACCGATAAAACACTGCCAAAGTTACTGAATAACTTCGCAACATCTGCCTGTGTAGTATCTGCAGGTAGGTTACCCACAAACACACGTATCTTTTCTGCAGGCATGATATCTGAAAAATAAATAATTTATTAATAAATCATTTTTACCAAGACTGTTTCATTTCCAGACATTTCAATTTCAGCAACATGTCAGAGTTTACACTATTCATATTTTTTCCCAAACTGAAGGTATGAACCATAATTTCTGAATCAAGGTCATGAAATCTGAATGCAAAATTTACACAACATACATTCACATCTGTAAGTTCAGAACATGAATAGAATCCCTGAAAAATGCATTTGTCAACCATGGAAAGCAAATCTATATTTCCAACACTTCTCTCAGGAAAGCACAACAATATTTCCAAGTCTGCTCTAAGGCTATCAACCATGTAAATGATGAGTTACAAATCAACATCTTGGAGAATTAGTGTGTCCCAACTGTTTGAGTCAATGTGGTAAGGAGCCAAAAGTTGTTGCTGGACACAGAATATCTTTGACTGCTGTTTTTAGACCATCATAGCTGAGAGCCTGAGTGGACTTTGATGAATCTGTTCATTGCAAAACTCCAAATGTCACAAGTATCAATATTTGTGAAAGTAGGGTACACTGCAGTTAGAATGATATGGCACATGTGCAGAAACCAGACTTTATTCTTTCCATGAACTGGATAAATCCCTGTAACTCATCAAGGGTGACAAGTAAGACAACTACCGGTAGCTGAAGTGTGTGTCAGCTGGAAGTGTTTGTACTGTGGTGGATAGGCTAGTTCTGTGGTCATGTGAGGCTTACTGAATACCCACTCCATTCTCCAGTTTCTCCTTCACTTTCCCTCCCATGTGTTGTCATGTGCCATCTCATACTAATCAGGCTGTAACATACATTCTCAACCATGGCACTGACATGTGCTTAGCTTCATGAGTCAGCAAATCATCCCTCCTGCGTGATTTCAGGCTTCTGCTATATAGCAGATGAGATACGTGCTCCTCTGGGTTATTACACAGCAAGTACTGGTAATTTCTTACCGACATTTTGGGTCAACCTATCGGTTCCATCCTCAGGGTTCAAGAATCCAAAGAGGCTTTCTTTTGGATTCTTGAACCCTGAGGATGGGACCAATAGATTGTTCCAAAACGTCTGTAAGAAAGCACCAATCATCATCATCATCATCATCATCAATTCATGTTATCCCTTAAGGGACACAGGGCTTCGACAAAACACTGCCATCTGGTCCTGTTTCCTGCCATCCTCTTAACTTCATTCCATCTCCTCCCTTTTTCTAATGCCTCATTGTGGGCAGTTCTTCGCCACATATGTCTAGGTCTCCCTCTCCTCCTATTCCCCTGCAGGTTCCAATCCATGACCTCTCTTTCGATGGCTTCATCTCCTTTTCTTAGTGTATGTCCTATCCAATTCCATTTCCATCTCTTGATCTGCATGGACATCTCGATTTCTTCTGTCTTTCTCCAAAGTTCTTCATTTGAAATCACTTCCAGCCAATGGATGTTCAGGATTCTTCGCAAACAGCGGTTAACGAAGGTCTGCAGCTTTAAGGTGGTAGTTTTCATTCCTTCCATGCCTCAGTTCCATATAACAACACTGATTTAACATTACTATGGAAGATGTGGAGTTTGGTCCTAATAGATATTCTGCTATTCTTCCACACTAGATAGAGTTGTACAAAAGCATCATTTGCTTTTCAAATTCGTTGTGAGACATCCTACTAAGCTCCTCCATCTTTGGCAACCACACCGCCCAGGTATGTAAAACTATCTACATCTTCAATACTTTTGTCCCTAGGAGTAAATGGATCTGTTTTGCTTGTGTTTATCCTTAAAGCCTTCATCTTCTTTATGTTGATAATGAGTCCTGCCTCTTCTGCCTTGTCTGCCAAGTCTTCAAGCTGTGTTTGCACATTGCCATGTGATTCAGACAGCAGACACAAATTGTCAGCAAAATCCAGATCTTCTAGCCTGTTGACCAGACCCTACTGAATACCTCGCCACCTGTCTTGGTTCACATTTTGCATTACTGCATCAAACACTATCAAGAACATAGTGGGTGACAGGATGCAACCTTGCCGCACTCCAGTCTGCACAGAGATTGGGTCAGATACTCAGCCCTCATGCACAACTTGACATGCATAACACAGACACAGCACTCACAGCGGGGGAGGAACACGGGCCGAACCAGACGGACATAACATAAACAAAACAGCATGCCACCAGATAACCTCGTATACAGTCGATCTTAGTAAC
>Ga0123354_10008977_pt1 | contig 15264 bp, 19 predicted proteins | sample TergutLab28metaG_2_FD_97872 | JGI IMG/M metagenome (GOLD analysis project Ga0123354, IMG submission 97872) | Labiotermes labralis P4 segment gut microbial communities from Petit-Saut dam, French Guiana - Lab288 P4 | ecosystem: Host-associated > Arthropoda: Insects > Digestive system > Gut ...
CGACGGAGACGTATTTGGTCCTGTCATCGTCGATGAAAAAGAGGCGTCGCAGTAGGACCATTTTCGGATCTAATACCAGATTGACGGCCTGTACGTAGAAGTTGCAGGTGTAAAATTCTGGCTGTCTGACGAGTATGGGTTTGGCCGGTTACGATGATTCGGTAGCGTCTGGCCGACGTCTTCTAGCAGGCATTGTCGGGGACGGAGTGATGGGGCAGCCTACCGTTCGTTCCGTTTCAAACAGCTGAAACAAATTTGGCCGTATGACGTGTCATGTCCGTAGGGCATTTTGCATAAGATTTCGCCTGCAAGTGGTACATCAACCAATCGTAGAGGGAAAGAGTGGTTTTGGTTGCGCAATTGACGGTGAAAAATTTGTGACAAGGCAGTCTGCATCAGCGTTTATGGTTAAAAGATTTAGGTCGAAGTCAGTTAATATCCTGCAGGTTGAGAATAAGGCGACTCAGCAGTTCGGAGAGAAATTTGCTTTTTGTAATGCCGTAGCAGTAGAGGTGAGCGAACCCGACCACCGCCTCGGTCGCGACCGTGTAGAGATCGTGGTAGGCTATTTGACCCTCTTTCCAATTGAGCCCGTTCTCTTCCGAGCCGTGAGACGTGCTGCTGTAGGGACTGTTGAAACGGAACGATTCGGACACCTTTTGGCGGCCACAGAGAGTACCTTGACCACGATCTCATACTGGCGCCCACTCAAAAATTCGAAAGCTATTACAACCTCCATATCGGCTGACATTATAGTTTATAATGACGAAACTAAGATTAATTACCTATATTTTATAGAAAGCTGGAGCTGAATTTACCGCCGCTGCCCCGCGACGATCCGAATTATGACGCGAAGGCCCTATCGATCTGTCGGTCTGCTGACTCGCCGTCTAATATTCTGACAAATTGTTTGGCGGTAAACCCCCGGTCCGTGTATAGGGCGAATAGACAGCAATATTTGGCACAGACGTTACTCGTCAGGCCCTGCAGCTGTCTCCTGTTATAATCCCAGATAGTACAGATGCGTCTTATGAAGGCTGTTATGTCGGGGACGAGCGGTACGATACCGTACGAATCGAAGAATTAGACAATCGAGGAGTTTGGTAGGAAATGTACGGCTAGCCAGTGTGAACTCTTCTGTGTGTTAGGATCGGCACTGATTATGACTGTGCCAGTTTGCGTGACGGAGCGCGGCATCAAATCGGAAGGGAAGTCTCCCAAGAACGATTTCACGTCTCTCAGCGTGCACAATATCTGCGTCGTGTCCATTTTTTAAAAAATCTGTCAAGACCGTTCGTGAGTTATCGCCGCGAAATGAATTATCTTATTCGAGGTAAAATATACAAGTGATGGGTTCGGGCAATGGCGTGCTGAATTTCAATTCCACCCTAACATTGCCATTACCCAGGTGTGACGTAATTCCCTCTGACGCGCCTCGGTCAGGTGTTAAGTCGAAGAGTATAGTGAAATTACCGTTTATATACATGTCGTGAGTTATCTGGAGACCCGAGTTAGAGTGACGAATGCCCGACCCTTCGAAGAGCGTCCTGTATCCCATGACGGACGTCTTCTCGTGACCCATGCCCAGAGACAGACCTTCAATGTGTATCTGTTTCCGTTCACGTGGAGCGCGAAAGAACTGAGATTGTATTGGCGGAAAAAATACGGGTTCGTCGTCACGGAGCCGAGAAATTCCGCATTCTTCAGATTGGTGAATAGAAGTCTTTTGGGATGGGTCCAAACATGTCGTTGTCTATGGACAGCGATTGGGCCCCGCCAGAAATCGTGAAAGACTTGAGTTCGACCCTGGTCAGATTGTATCGTGCGAGAGAGTTTTTGCCTAGAGCGGCATTATGTGCCAACAGGAGCGATGGAGTGGGTTTGACGCGATTGACCAATAGTTGGGCGTCTAGAAACTTGAAAAGCGCCTTAGATTCCGCATTCTTTTTCATTAGGTAAAAATTCGACTTGGTCTTCTTGAGTTTAGGCTGCATTCTAACGCCCGGGACTAGATATAGCGGTACGTACAGATGTCGCTGTGGATTCGACCGTAGAGTTGGACCTCTTTGCTCTGCTTGATTCGGTCCCATCGCGTGTTGAAATCTTTGTTTTTCTCATCGGCAGATGTGGGGTCGCAGGGCAATAGGTCACCGTTATCCAAGTTTCAGAACGCATTTGTCAGATGCGAGGCCGAGGCATCACTGCCATACGTCGAAAAAAGATCGATAGTTATAGAGTTCAGTGGCCCCGGTTATGGTCACGCTGTTCAGGGCGATGCTACACTGTTTGATGTGCGAGAGCAATAAATTATTTGTTACCGCCGTGAAATTGGTGTTGTCCAAATTTGTGCCGTCAGCCTTGGTCAGTTTTCCTCTGTTATAGAGTATTATATTTAGGTTGACGAACGTGTCATTATCGGCGTATATCAGAAATTCTAGATCGCTCTGGTCCACAGACGTTATGGTCTTGTAGGTCACCTCGGTCGTCTCGACGAAAGAAGTCTGTATGCGCCTAGGGGCAAAAATATCAAATTTCGAACTCCGAGACACAGATATGGTTGGCAGCGGCGGTCTGATAGAGATTGATGCCCGTTAGGAGAATATGTCTCTTTTTGTGAACCTCAGGTTTTTGCCGCCTTTTTTCCGCTTGACGGCTGCCTTGCACTTGCGACCGCGTCCACGCAAATTACCAATTAAAATTTTGAGCCGTGTCAATCACGTGCCGCGAGAGTATAACACGAGGGTTTTCGTCCGTCGATCTGGCAATGTCTGTCAAGATATCTCCTCCGGTGCGCAACGTCTGTCGCCCCAAGGTCTTGGCACCGCTCTAGAGGACCGGCATAACCCCGCGCCTTAGCCTTGCCAAAACACTGCATATGCCGTAGCCACGCTGAAGGAAGAGCGGTGCGGCGTAGACTGGTCCTATGCCTTGGTATTTGCGGCGACTCGCCTGATGAAGGTAGTACCGCACGAGAGGGTCCATTAGTATAAAATGATGACGAGGCTATTTTATATTACCATGACGAAACGCGTCGAAAATGTAAGACTACCTATTTCGGCGTCTTGCTACTCTTGAATTCGACGGGCTTGGTCGTCAAACTAAAGATCTCTATACTAATATTTTTAAACGTCCGCTTCTCGACGGGCAAATAGTAAATATTATCGATCACGCATTGACCCGATAGTGATGGATAAATAAACGTTCACACTCAACGGACCAGGGCTTTACCTACATACTCGGCGTTATCAAATCGCAATGTATCAAGCCTGTATAATCGCCCACGTCTGTCGAGGCTTTAAACGCACTCACTTGGTTCGGAGGATAGGCGATTTCGCATACCCCCATTTCCCACATGTCTTTCGAACCCAGTTCTATGGGCCGCGCTAACTCGGCCGTTAATGTGGCGATCGTATTATCCGGATATAGACTCGTCGAGGCATTACATAACAACGTAACGTAAAAGTGTTTCGGATCACCATATATCTTTCACGCTCTATGCGGGGATCCACGAATCAAAGTTTTCGAATAAACTCTCCAGCGGACCACATAATCTAAAATGCCGCTTCTTACTCGCTTGTCCAATATTTTGTCTATCTTATAGACGGTAAGTCTTGTGATGCGAACCGGAGTCAGTTCTTCCTTATAGAACTGACCGTATATAGGTGTCCCGTTTAAATCTTTATGTTTGTAGAGGGGACGTAGACGCCTATCTATCACCTACACGACCCGAAATATTTCCGTGCTAAAATTCTGCTCGGCGCCCTTGGCAAACTTCATCTTCTCCTTCTTGATGCCCATATGTTGCCCCACGCGAAACTTGGCCTTCGCGAAGTTTTAGTGCCTCCATCCTCTTCCATATCGCTAGAACGTCCGAATCGGTCACTCGCTATGCCGCCATGCCCGTCGCCGACTGACCCGTGTCATTGTAGGCCCTGACAAACATCGGGAGAACGTCGGCATATCTGCAGGTATTTTTATAAGAGAAATATTTGTTCAGCCTATCACGAATCGTTCGATGCGCGCGTTCGACGACGGAACATTTAACGTCGGGATTCCTACACACCTGAAAGTGAATGCCCTCGCGTTTTAACATTTCTTGGAAGTTTTTATTTAAACATTCTTTGCCCTTATCAGTTCGCAACCAGAGGGGTCGATTTCGAGAGTCCTCGAATATCGTCCGAAATTCAGACGCGATGGCTGTACCTGTCTTTGACCTCAGATGGACCAGATGTAGAAATTTGTAAAATACCTCCATGACGGATAATATGTATTTGTACTTATCGTTAAATTTGCCGACAGCCTGGAAGTCGACCAAGTCGCATTCCCAAATATCGAACACATTATTTACCGTATAGGTGATGCGCGCGAAACACTTCAAGATCGGTCGGTGAAGCGCGTAAGCATCTTGCTTCTCTAGCCAGGCTCTGATATCGCCGAGCTTCTTTTCCTTTACAGCCACACCAAGTTTATTCAAGGTCGAATACAACGTCGGTTTCGCACGATCATATTACAATCTGCTAGCGGCCATCAGTACTTTGCACACCGGCGTTGTAACGCGGTTTCTATAACTTGTCGCCTGATGTGCGGGAAGAGGGACGCAATGACGTCACGATATTTCGATCCTCGCGTTATCTATATGACAGCGCCGGGCTGGTAGTCAGTCAAATGACCGGTAGTCAGCTCCAATATTCTCATAATTTTCAGATCGCCTGTCGTGATTTTATTTCGATCCACATTTTTGCGCGTCAACGGCTCCCACAATCCGGTCGTCCCTCTAAATTCTTTTCCCTTAATTGTGATATCGCTATCGGTTCCCACAAGCACGGTGGAATCGACTATCTTAAACGAGTCACCGTCTTTACTGATACCGAATTGTGTGTCGACATAAAGTCGTTTGTAGAGATATGGCAATATGTACGGACTAGCTGTGGGGTTGACATTGTCTTTGCCGAACGCCCGTGCATCTTCTTCGACAAAATCATCATCATCGTCGTCACTCATTTCTTCGAAACTAAACTTCGGCTACTGCGTCTCGTATACCGCCGACGTCGAGTGTATGGCGACAGATTCTTCTGACGCTGCTTCCGTCTGCGTCCCGACACCAAAACGTCGCAGTGGCGGCGTCTTCACAGCCTTTTCAAATTTAGGACTTTGGATGTGGGTTCGGGTAAGACATTTTATAAAAAAAATCCGCGTTCGCCTACATCCGCGTCTTGCGTTTGATCTTTTTATGAAATGTAACCAATTTTTCGTAGGGTGTTGTTTTTCGCGTTTTCGCTTCTTCTTCTCCTTTTTCTTCTTTTCTTCTTCTTTTTTCGGGGGAGGTGGAGGAGGAGGAGGAGGATGTTTTGGCGCCGCTTGAATCTTTTCGGCCGAAAGGAGATACATTTTTCGTAACATTATTTCGGGGGAAAGATTAGGCTGGCAATCGCGGACAGAACGATTCTTAGCACAGGGAGCAGGAATCAGCTCTTTTGAACTATGAGCTTTTTCTTGCTGCAAAGAGGCACGCACTTGTTGGCCACCTTGCAAAGTGTGGCATTTGCTTTCGCAAACTGACTACTTGACGTTTCCGTTCAAGACTTTCAAGAAGCATTCGCTTATGCTATCCACGAGTTCCTTGTTACAGTTCGAGTTTATGGCCTTACGCAGTTTCGGGTCGGCCGAATTAAGTTCGTGAAGGGCGTGATAATTCTTTTTCACTCACTTCATCACATATCGGAGAGTAGATAATAGTCTGTTCCTTCGGGAATATATTGGTTCGAAAACGCAGGCGATCATCTGTATCTTGTGACAGATCTAGAAGTAGATACCCGTTGGGTCCTTGAGTCGCTTCCAGGTAGGCCATGCACAGACTGGCACTGCTTTCGGTGTAAATTTGACGAGCCAAAAACATGAACTGTTTCCTATCCCTGACGTCTTTCAAGAAGTCCATATATTTGGCGTTTATGAAAATGTCCCTACAAAAAAGACGGTGAAATAGGTTTTGTGTGAGCAGAATTAAGCTATTGTTTCTGTGATGCCTGCCTTTCGTAAAAAAGTTGCACACTTGCTTGGAATAAACTTCCATTAAGAGATCGTCGAGAATCACGAGGCACGGTCTGCCGCGCGCGTTAAAAACGTCTGCCGGGACGCCGTAATTGAAACGTACATTCCTCTTCGGCAGTACTGTCGGCGAGGGAACAGCGGTCTTCTCGCTATACCACCAGATCACGCCGCCATCGAAATCCCGTTCCTTACACAGAGTATCGATGTTCTGCAGTAGCCGTATACAGAACGACGACTTGCCAGAAACGCTTCGTCCACTTAATATGAACGTGAACGGATGCTTGAACTTGAGATCGTCACTCGTGGATAGGCAGGATATAAAAGGAACTTCTCCCCACGGAAACACTCCCCTATTTGTACCCGAACGGGATGGACTATTTTCGTTTAATCGCCGTCTCCTGAAAAAATAAATTCTATATAGTTTTTCTTCGGGTTTTCCGTGACTATCGCTACCGTTCGTCCTCCCTTCCTCTTACACTTAATCTTTTTCTCATTGTATATATTCATGTCCCTAATGGCATCGAAATTTACCTATAACGAAGCGTTATAATTCAACGTTATCCGTCTGAACTAACAAACCGTCTTTTTTTCATTCGTCGCAGAATAACAAATCTTATGGGCGTAATTATTAGGGTCCCCGCTAACAAATTCCACAATAATTTGGGAGAGTTTCAGCTACGACATCATGATCCCGAGATTGTCCCCTGTCTCGACCAGAGCCGATTCGTCTCTCGTCTGTACATAGAAGACGCTATCTGTGTCGCAAGAGAAGGCGCGCTGTTGCAACATGTGCAAATATGTGTACAAGTGTATGCGCGCGCCGGTGGTCACATATGCTCCAATAACCGTGATGAAACGCCTCGAGGCCTAGGCTATGTCATCGATGGCGAACATCAGGTTCGCGACTTCGATACCTAGCATCGCCAGAAACCTCTAATTTTCGTGCGGGTCCGAGATCATCTTAGATTTTGTCCTGTTTTTTTCTCTCCGTCAGTTTGCCACGCATGGAATTCAGGCAGAGTTTGGCAAGCGTTCGTTTCGCCGCATTTGGTCGTATCGCCACTTTGTCCACGCGGATTCATTCACTCGCGCAGAAATTATCTACGTAGCGATCCTGGTCTTCAGGGTTTGGAACCCAGTCCGAGTATCCGCTAACCTCCGTTATCAGTTTGAAGAATTTATCTATGTACTGGACAAAGAGACCGCCCTGACCCGCCTGGGGATCGTATGGCGTAACGACTTATTCGTATATCTCGAAAATCTCGACGACATCTTAACCCTTTTGCACGGCCAATCGCACGGCTTCAATTACCCACGAACCAGGCATGCCCTCTCGGCGACCGTATCGTGTGCGCATACGTCATCGGTGTTTCACTCTGTGGCGCACGACCTCCATAGACAGAACAACAGCTTGTTGTAGCAGCGAAAAGGCAGCACGGGATGGTAGAGTCTCCTGGGAGGCAGGACGCAGCAATTGATCAATCCCTCTTTTTGCAACATGGCTTCTCTATCTCGACATACTTCTCCCACGTGAATTACGGGTGTCCCACAGGAAATTTGAAATATTTACAGACGTACAGATAGAGACTATTCATATACAGGTACTTTACTGTCTCTTTTCCCTCGTGTACCTTGTTGTGCAGTCAAATGGCCTCGGTTCGACCCCCGTAAAAGGCGTTTCGAGTGTTCAGAGAGCTGTGACGTACAACCGGGTTCGTCTTCAAATAGGGGTGACGCGACAAAATTTCCTCAACAAAAGCGCATTACCACTGTATTTCTACATTGCGATCTGCTCTATCCGGGCCATCGAACGCTCGTACGTCTCAGCTAGCGTTTCCCCATTCATGGTAATTTCTTCACGGAATGGTTGACACGCAAGACAGTGTAAACGAGGGCCGAGGAACTCTTAAACGGCCGTGGTCTCGGGGCAAAAACCGTCCACACTGAGGTTGGCTAGTTCTGCCAGCCCGTACTCGCGTCCGTTGCAACCGTGCAGTATCTTGTGCCCCCCCCCCGTCCACCTTTTCCCTGTAGACTAACCACATCAGAGCCTTCTTACTGTGATTGACATTGTGCTAACCCGCCCGTCGGAATGAGGCTTAGAGTTTCGGGCTTTAGAGACCGTTTCCGCAACAGCTTATTGCAAGCCGACGCGATTGTAATTGCACCGAGAAAAATGTCGATGTTACCTATCTGCATAAACTCGCGCCTAAACACTCGGCACGCTTGCCTTAAAACCGTGACGTCATCCTTACAATATGTTTCAAGCGCGAGCCTGTTATCAAAGACCTCGGATTTATTCTTCTCGTACCAGGCGAGAAAATCTCTCCTCTCGCCTTCGTTCATCTTGTACTCACCGTAATACGGGACATCGGGGAAGGGGCCTACGTAATATAGGTCTGCCTCAGTATTGAAAAAATAGTGTTACCACGAATTGGAGGCGGTTAGAACGAAAGCCTCGGGCAAATTACGTAAAGAAAAAGGGAGGTAAGACACGCTATCCAGAAACACGAGGTGCTCCATCTTCGTGCAAATTATCTTCAGCCAATTCATGAGCAGTTCGGGTTGCCATTTCAAAAAGATGGCCCTCTTCAGTATGAATTGTAGGTCGAACGTTTTGGCGTTGTGAGCTATCGCGACATTGTTCTCAGCCCTGGGGCGTGTTTTGCGCAGATATGAGAGCATGTCGCGACCGGATCGTTCCAAAACGAGTGTTTCCGCTTGCCGCATTGAATGCAGTCTCGCTCTACGTCTTCCACATTCTCTCACCTCGAACAGAACTGTTGCAGGCAGACAGGATTGGGAACGTGTAACGTGGCCCTATCCGAATATCTAGCGTTCTGGGTGGACTCGAAAACATAAAATACATACAGTATCTTATAACCAGCTTGCAACACGTTCATCAGCGGTCGCATGTAACAAAAGTGACCTACCTCTCTTTTCTGGAAACAGTTTACGCAGAATCGCTTACTACATTCGTGATTTTTTTGAGTCACTGTTATTCCACACGTAGCGCAAATTCGCTTAAGATGACACACTGATTTTTTCTTGGCTGTACTTTTATTGTGATTGCCGAAACACGTCTGAATTCTGAAGTGCCTGTTGCATTCGTCGCAGTGGATTCGAACGCCTTCGAACACGCACGGGGGACTTGCCATGCAGTCGCTAAACGTCCCATCACAAAAGTGCGTAACGTCACTTGACCCCTTTGCTACACGATTTACAGACGTACCGTCTTGCCATAGCCGCAGTCAGATTTGTGATGACGTGACAGTGCCTATTGACGTCATCGTAAAGTAGGTTAATTCGCTTCGAAGATTCGACTTGACCTTCAAACATTATGTTTTCATAACTCAAACCCTTGTACACCATTATCTTGTAGTCGCGAAAATGTTCCTGGTATCTGACCAATTCCGAAATCCGCGTACCGTTAGACAGATCTATACCTTTCGTTTCGAGTAAGATTCGTACTACAGGACGTATCTTCCAACCGTCGCGATACGATTTACAATTTGAATCAGTGTCTACTATCGCAATCGCTATTATTAAAGTGTGGGTCAGACAATTGTCTGCAGCTTTAACCTCTATGATACTTTTCTCGTGGTGTGCCATAACGGAGAGCGGTCTGCCCATAGTCTTCATTGAATTTTTACCGAAACCGATGGGCATCTTGACTGAATGCACGGCTATGACCAACTTGTCCAAAGCGTCAAATGTTGAATTTGACTGAGAAACTTTCTCGAAAACACTCCATATTACGTCTCCAGATAACTGATCTTTCCGCCTGAAACTGAATCCGATCGGCTTGTCATTTTGATTTACCCGATTCTGAATAGTTATTCCTACCATATCACTAGAGCCAACATTCTCAAACGCATGCTCAAACAGGTCGTTCACATTGGCTAGAAAATGACTGACAGGGTCACTATCGTCTGAGGGTGGTAATAAACGCACCGTAAGTTTCGTTCCCTCTGCGTTAAACAGCCTGAAGCGTCTGGTAACCGTGTTATCTATTTCAAATCTACGAGCCCTTCTTAAAAAAAGAAGTATACATTTATTGGATTTTTTTTCGCAGAATTATAAACGCTAATGGCGTAATAGTACTCACATGACGGACCCAATCTTCACTAATGCCTACGCAGACGCTCGGGTGCCCTATTTATTGTACAGCTAATGATATAATCTCTATTATTTTCGCAGAACACACACATACACACACAGGCGACCGAGCGCAAGAATTAGATCACCATCCTGGGATAACTTGTGACCTACTTCAAGGCGACGCAGGGTACACCCACACAAGGTATTCATCATTCTAACTTTTTAAATTGTGACGTAATTTCAGCTGCAACAAAAAAGAAATAAAAAATTAAATTTCTTAGAGATGGAACTCGCGAAAAAATTCGAAGAAGCCACTTCATGCCAATCATCAATATAGAGTCGTTGGAGACCGGTAAAAAAACGCGATTCTCCGCGCTAAGCGGATATCCAGTAAATACAGACCGACCATCTTGCTGACTATCCGGGAATCTGAATCCACCACATTTCAGACATATCTCCCGAAACGATAGAGCGCTGTCGTTTCGGATGATAATGTAGACAAAATTAACAATGGGGCTGTTTCGTTGAATCTCGTATTCAAGGGAATATGTGGAAAGTTCAGTTCCTACATGCTGGCACTCGAAGTATAATGACACATTTCACATTGCAGGACATGAAACCCGGAGGCAAGACATTTGACGGGTCGTACAGTATGTTTGAAAGACACAAACAAGTGAGACACTATGCCGCAAATGCCGTACGGTTGACTCAATTCGTACCTGTAAAAGACGAACATTTAAGATTTGTCGGGTGCTGTTACACACATTGTGCATGCTTGGTGTCTGCTGTGTGATTTCGGAAACATATCACGCTTATCTTGCTGGTATATTCAATTCATTTTGTAAAGTGACCTTGTATGTAGAAAAAACCAAGTCCCCCATCTTGGAACCCCTATTTAGAAGGAATCAAAACTTTGCAATTGGACCTTTCGAATTTGAGTTGAAGGTAGAAAAGGCTCCGGAATGTACATTCAATGACGTCACTAGCGGGGATATTAAGTTCCTTTTCAAAATTATCGCTATCGATTCGTGGATAAAATGTGGACCGCGAGCCTGTTTAAATTTTACGGAATTTATTTGGAATAATCTGGGCATATTTAGTTTCAAATTGTACGCCCTTTTTGCCGCACCTTTCGACCCGTCCCCCAAAATACTGCATCCCCAACATCATAGAGCTGGTAGCGACGGTTGGAAATCGGATTTCCTCAGTGACATATATTTCGATGAATTCAAAACGGCACTCGCGCCGGTCGTCAGCAGTGGGAGCCATGGCGAGTCCTGCATATGTAATGTAGGTCTGCGACAGCCGTCGATCTTGAAAGGTTCAGCTTCCCATGTGCTATTCCATCTCACATTCAACGTCGTTCAATTCGCGTTGACGAACCGAACGCTATATGAACAGTATCGATATGCTGTACAATCCAATATTGTTCCTCCATAAAAACTGGTTCCAAAAACATATCCGGTACTGTAAGGTAGTTTTGTAAAACTTAGAAATTTCGGAATCAAATAATTTCACGTCGGCTGTGTAAGACCATCGGAGCGGATTGCTGAAATATGGTCCACATTTTGTAAGATTAAGGACAAAGCAATCGAGATATTATTGGAGGACAGAGACTAATGGTGGTGCAATTTTTGCGATAGACCTTTATATATGCAACCGGAATGTGTCAGTTCTCCGGAATGAAGCAGACCCCTGGCTAATCAAAATTTTGTTCCCCAAGACCATGACAACCGACAACTTCTCAGACTAGTCGAAATGACATGCACTGACCCTACCAGCGCCGAGATCTTCAGCACTCAGCCCACAGCAGTTCCAGCAGAAGAAGGGACAGATCTGCAAATATCCCTGGCGCTACGAACATGGTTTCGCTTCATGAGTATAAGAGCGGCAAGTGTGGTCCAAAATTTCCTCTGGCGGGGATAAAATTGCTAATACTCAGAATTCGAGGACGACACCTCTAGGGCCAGTTATGGATTTTTTGGACTATAGCACAGTTTTGTTCATTCGCGCGGCAAGCATAGGTCAATTGTGTGAAGAACTGAATAATACTATAGGACAAGGTATTTGGTACCAAGTTAGGAACACAAAGTGGCTTTGTCTCGTGAATGATATTGTACGATGATGAACAGCGATAAGGTGCTGTGTGGTTCATTTGGTTTCTATCCTAGTTAGGTGGCTGGTATCCTAAAATCTGTGGAAGACATTCATTTCTATGTACTGTGCAACGAAAATTTAAATGACACAGATTATGTCGAAAAATGTATTGCATTCTAACTTACCTCCCTGAACTCAAACTCACATTTGTCACGGAACAAAATTTTCGGTTAGAGTTCGACGGTGAAACAATGACAATATCATTCGAGGCGAGACAGTTTCCAAATCTGCCATCAGAACTGGTATTTGCAGAGAGTATTTCATCTAAGATGGAGCTTTCTTGTCTGACCTATGGGATAGTAAATGTCAGTAAGCGTATTACGTACATAACTAATGAGGTACTGACATTGAGGCATGACTGTGTATTTGAAAGTTACACATGTGATCTGGACTTGCCGAAAACGCTGGCTGGTTGCACCTTGTATACGAAATATTGTTCTATGCATCCGAAGAAATACTGTCCCTTCTACATTTTGTACTGAACAAAAAAAATCTCATAGCCTTTTCAGAGAAACTCATGTCACTGCAAATTGTGCATAAAGGACGGTCCCTCAAGTTTGATATCACAATGTGTTAACCTATTACAAAGTTAGGTCTAGGGGGTAGCCAGACTCTTATGAATCTGCATAGCTTGTATTTGCAGCCAGAGTCAATGTATCTGCAATACCTTGCATAACTATTGGACTTCACAAATGTGAAAATCCATGCATTAGTATCGAAATTTTGTGTATGTTAACCATCAAAACAATAGAAAATGTAAAAAAAAGTGTCATACTCGAAATTTGTGTAACTTTAAAATAAAAAATTGTTGTGTGTGTACATTAATTTTCCTTACGAATCCTGGTGATAGAACCAAAAACCTAGCGTTCGACAGCCAGCTCTTTCTAATCCCCAGGCGATGCAGCCATATTGCAAACCAATGTCGAGTGGCGGCCAGGTGGGGAGAAATCCTGTTTGATTGCACAAGGTTAAGATCTTTCTAATCCCTCCCCCGACGGTGAGTTAGCAGCCATATTGCAAAGCGATTGCCTGTCATAGTCAAGTGACTAGCCATGATGGCCAACGGGGCGGAGATTTTTGAGGACTTAGTTAGATGCTGGTAATGTCACGTAAACCGACTTCCTTACAAAGATGGCCTCCGTTCGAGTCCCTTCGCTTTTATACGACGATTGCGCAAACAACTTTCATCTCAAGCAAGCGTGTGCATGACGCTCATCTCGCATCCTACGCTCGCGCGGAATGATTCAAATTACATAATCCCTTCTTACACTTCCGTGAAGAGCCTCGAGACACGTTCCACTAGCGAGTCTACCTCTATTTAGTGAATGCAAAACTGTACTATAACATTACCCGATAACGAAAGTGACCATGCCATAATTTTGAGAAAATCCACTTCTTTTACTCTTGGGCGGGCCAGTAGCGTCCGAATTAGAAATCGTCCGTAGTTCAAAAATGGATACAAAGCACCGTTTTCGAAAAAATTTTCGAAACGTACTTTTTCCTGTTTTACGCTAAATGTTGCTGGCAAAATGTTGCTATAGGTCAGCTACACGTTGGGCTAGGTCATGTTCCAACGTAGCTATAGGTCAGGTACACGTTAGTGTAGGCCATGGTAAGTACCAATCTGTCCGGCGGCGGCATTTTTGGTTACAATATTGGTCAGATACACGCTGGGCTAGGTCATGTTCCAACGTTGCTATAGGTCAGGTACACGTTAGTGTAGGCCATGGTAAGTACCAATCTGTCCGGCGGCGGCATCTTTGGTTACAATATTGGTCAGGTACACGCTGGGCTAGGTCATGTTCCAAAGTTGCTACAGGTCAGGTACACGTTAGGGTAGACCATGGCAAGTACCAATCTGTCCGGCGGCTTACATAGTTATGTTAGGTCAAGTACGATAATTAGGTTAGGTCAGGGCTAGGCGTAGGGGTGTCGGCGGACGGACCGCTATACCAATCCTCACTGCGGCAAGGGCGCTAGGGAGGCATGATGGCAAGGGCGTATTGGGGCATGGTGGCACCCTGAAGAAATACCCAGGAAAAAATTCGAAAGCCGAATACCCGGTACACCTACATATGAATACTTATGTGTGTTAGCTATGGGAAGTAAGGTTAAGAAATATCTGTTGGCTTAAAATTTGGGGGTGACCGCACCATTGGGTCAGTGGGCCCCATTTTGGACGTCCACGGGTTACCGCATTCACATGTGTAGTCCTGAGTTTTTGTCCTGGACCAGTCACATTTCAATTCACATCCTCACACCACAAATTTTTTTGATGTATTTACCATTCTTATTAAGCAGATTGTACAGTAATCTTCATGTTTGTACCGCGCATCAATGACGATTAAAAGACTTTATTACCCAGCAGATGCACAAATATATAATTCGTAGATACAATTAGAATTATTATGAAATAAAGAAAAATATTTAAAATTTCTCCAACAAGTTTCGGATCACAAGGGATCCGTCATCAGGGAGCTTTATAATGTGCTTGGCTAAAGTTACAGTAATGGTTCTATCGTGTCCGTTGATATGGACCTAATCGGTGTTATGGCAGCATATTTGCTGTAATTATATTAACCTTTTGACGCCTAATGTCAACTATAATGGTCGTACCGCACCGCTAATCTCTAAAGTTGCATTTTATATATTTATTCAACAGATATAAATACTGAATATTTTAAACACGGTATATACTCTCCGTCTTTTTCCTCTTCAAAATGCAGTTTGTTTCATAATTCTAACGTATTTGGTTCCTGTATTATTCACATTTTATATACAGGATGTGCTAAAATAAAAAAAAGTAATTCCCGCGCCAAAGGTTTAAAGGTCCCATGGTGCGTGTGTGTACTGCACAGTATAGAGAGGCACTGTGTGTGTACTGCACAGTGTAGAGAGGCACTGTGTGTGTACTGCACAGTATAGAGAGGCACTGTGTGTGTACTGCACAGTGTAGAG
>Ga0123354_10008978_pt1 | contig 15264 bp, 12 predicted proteins | sample TergutLab28metaG_2_FD_97872 | JGI IMG/M metagenome (GOLD analysis project Ga0123354, IMG submission 97872) | Labiotermes labralis P4 segment gut microbial communities from Petit-Saut dam, French Guiana - Lab288 P4 | ecosystem: Host-associated > Arthropoda: Insects > Digestive system > Gut ...
CGTAAGCTGAAGCGTCGTGCGTGAAGACTGCCACTACTGATTGCGTAAGGGCCCTATGACACATACCGATGGCTGGAGTTGGTTCGATGCTCCCGAGATGGATGACGTCGACCTCAGTGGCCATACGGTCACAGCCGTACTCGTGTGCCGCAATGCAGGCGCGTGGCTCAATGCCACCCTGGCAGGACTGGGCCAGCTGGACCGGCGCCCCGACATCATTTTGGCGGTGGACAACGAATCGACCGATGACACTGCCGACCTCTTGCGAGACGCGTACGTCGCTGGCCTGATCGACCGGGTCGTGCCGGGCAAGGCCAATTTCACCTTCGGCCAGGCAGTGGAACGGGCGTTGACAGTGGTCGAGGCTCCCACACGCTGGATTTGGTTCCTCCACGACGACGCCATCCCCGACCACGACGCCCTCAGTGAACTGGTGATGCTGGCGGCGCGCACACCTCGTCTGGCCATTGCTGTGCCCCTGCTGGTCAGGCCGGCTCGGCGCAACCATGCCGCCAGAACCCTGGAAATCGGTGCCACCATCTCTGGATCGGGCAGGCGCAGCCTCGGCCTCGAACCCGATGAGGTCGCCCAGGGACAGTACGAGTCGATGTCGGTCCTCGGTGGTTCCACCTGCGGGATGTTGGTCCGCTGGGAGTCGCTGATTGAACTGGGCGGCTTCGACCGGTGTATCTCCGGTTATCGTGACGGAGTCGACATCGGCTGGCGTGCCCAACTGATCGACCAATGGGTGTTGACCTGTCCCAGGGCCCGCATCGTTCATCGCCAAGCGGGTCGTTCCGAAATTCGGGTCAGTACGATTGCCAGCCGCGCTGGCCGCAGCGAAGCCGCTTGGGACCGGCTGATGGGTTTGCGTCTGGTGGCCGCCCATGTGCGCGGCCTGGGCAGACTGACGATTCTTGTGCGACTGACTCTGGTGTGTCTGTTGAGTGCTCTGGGCTACGTGCTCGGTCGTGCTCCCGACCACGCCAAAGATGAGATCCAAGCTTGGACGGACTTCCTGTTCCGAAGTCGCAAGCCCGTGGCACGGCTGAGGAAAAAAGTCCGCACCATCGCGCAGGGCAGCAATACGAAATATCGTGTGCGAGCACTGCGTCCGACCATGGGCAGCGTGGCCGAAGAGGGCGTTCAGTACATCGCCCGGTGGTTCCACGAGCAGTTCGCACCCGACCGCGATGCGGAGATCACACTCGACGATCTGCTCGGTGATGAGTTCACCCGCAGGCTGGGGGAGGGCCGCAAGCGCATCTCTTTGGGAGTCTGGGTGATCTTGGTGGTGGCCGGGGTCGCTCTGATGGCGCGCAGTCTGTTCCGGACTGGTCTGGTGACCGCGTCGGGGTTGCTGGGGGCTCCCGAGACCATGGTCCAGGCCTTTCAGCGGGCCCTGTCTGCGACTGGCAGGTCGGAACCGTGGCTCTTGGTGAGTTCGGCGGCCTCCGTCTTGTCGATCAGACCGCAGTGGTTCCCCGTGGTCCTGCTGATCATCTCCTTCCCTCTCACTATGTTTGTTGCCGCATGGTTTACCCGTCACCGTATTCAACATGGATTCGTGCGGTGGCTGACGGCGGCTGGATACGCCAGTCTGCCCATCCTGATGGGTGGCTTGAACCGTGGCTCATTGTGGTTGGTGGCCTGCGCTCTGGTGCTTCCGTTCCTGGCTGAGTGGATTTCCCGTCTCGACATGCCCTGGGCCGGGGCGCGATCGCTGCAGAATCTCGCAGGACTGTGTCTGTCCGGGGTTTTCCTGATCGCCATCATGCCCGCCTTGTGGCTTCCTGTGATGGTCGTGTCCTTGTTCGTGGTGATCAGGGCCGGGGGGACCGCCCAGATCGTGAGGGTGTCGATCGCCCTGGTGGCACCGCTGGTGTTCTGGGGCACGACCGCCCCGTCGATACTCAAGTCTCCGGCCCGGCTGCTGCTGACACCCGAGCCCATGCTCACGGGATCACCGTTGTCCTGGCAGATGCTCTTCGGACGGCCATTGGCGTCAGGGTTGCCACCGCTGTGGTTGTCGCTGGCTCTGTTCTCCGCTCTCTGGCTGGGAGTCGTGGTCGTCCTCGGGCAGAAGTCCTGGCACAGATGGTGTGCTGTCTTTGGGGCCGCTGCCATCTGTGTGGGCATGTGGATGGGGCGCGTGACACTTTCCTTGTCCGTGTCCCAGGTCCATCCCGACCCGAGCCCGTGGCTGCTGGTCGGATTTGCCTGTTTGCTGTTCGCCGTCACGTCGTGGATGGACGAAGCCTTCGGATCCCTGGAAGGAAAAGATTTTGGTGGCAAACAAGCTCTCCTGGGTTTGTTGTCCCTGTTACTCGTCGGCGGCTTCATTCTCGGAAGTGGCTGGTCCGCGTATGCGGGCATGAGCCAGGTGGTGAGGGGAAGCACATCACTGGTCCCGCAATTCCTCGCCCAGAACGAATCGGACTTGGACACGGGCACCTTAATCATCGATGCGCCCAACCGATCCTGGAATATCAGGTACGGGGGCCAGACCATGTGGGGACAAGGGTCCTTCATGGACGGGCCGCTCCAATCCGACGCGGCACAGTCGACGATGGAACAGATCGTCGCCCGAGCTGTGGAGGGACGTTCCGATGACACTGTCGTCGCTGACTTGGCCACTTTCGGCATCAGTTCGATCGTGGTGCTCAATCCTGACCAGGATGCCATCACGGCTCTCGACTCGACCTCGGGGCTCCAGCGGGCGACCACGGGCGGAGTCACCGAGATCTGGAGCGTGACCCAGAACTCTGTGTCGCCCACACGATGGTCCTTGGTCACTCCCGGGGCTCCCGCGGTCTTCATCACCTCCCACGATCAGATCGCCGCCGATTCCCCGCGTACTCTGGTCTTGGCCACACCACCCGACCCCACCATGCATGTCTTCGTTGGTGGAACCGAACTTCGGCCAATCGGGTCCGGCGATTGGCGGGCCGCGTACTCCCTGGGAAGCGCGACTGGCTCGATCCAGGTCACCTGGACGGTGTCCCACGTGTGGATCGCATGGGCTCAACTGGGTGCCATCATCGTCTTCATCATCTTCGTCTTGCCTCCCTTCACCGATCCGGAAGGGGCTTCTGAGGCTCCCAGGTATCAGATGAGGAGGAACCGATGAACAGGCGGACGCTCTTTATCATCGCGGTGGCCTGTGTGGCCATCGCCATGGTCGGTTCTGTTCTGCTCCCGTTGCCTCGTCCGGCTGGGCCACAGATCTCCTTGCCGGTGCTCCGCGTCCTTGCTTGCCCAACGGGAGATTCTAATTTAGGTAAGACAACGGTCACGGTGACTGATCAGGAGAATTTCACCGCTGGTGAACTGAACGCCCTGCCTTCCGACCCGACGACGCAGACCAGTTTTCAAGATCCGGACAAGGTCGTCGTGGTCCGGGGATCGGCCAGTGTCGGCGGGGTGTCGTCGTTCGCCCAGACTGACACGGGTATGGTCGCGCCGTGCTCGGCTCCGATCACGACCGGTTCGTGGAATGGAGTGATGACCTCAGAAGGCGCGACACTGGTCATGACTAATATCGACGCCACGGCAGCCGTCGTCGACGTGTCGATCTATGGCCAAACCGGACAGCTGACTCCCGCCGGGTTGCGCGACATCCCGGTGGCTTCCGGTGCCACACAGGCGCTGCCCATCGACGAGGACCTGGTCACGTCGGACACACCCATCACCGTTCAAGTACGGGCGTCGAAGGGACGTGTCCTGGCGTTGCTGCGCATCATGGGTACTGATGGAGACGACTGGCAAGTGCCCCAACCGTCCACGGACACAGACTTGACGATCGCGGGGATTCCCGCCGGTGACGGCCTGCGCACGTTGTCGGTGACCAACACTGATCCGAGCAGCAAGGCAGAGGTCACCGTTCAGATCCTCGGTACGACAGGACCGTTTGCCCCCCTCGGCATGGAGACCATCGAAGTGCCCCCATCGCGGGTGTCCACCGTAGACCTGACCCAGGCTCTGGGAGGGCAAGCGGCGGCCGTCCACTTGGTGTCCAACCAGCCAGTGACAGCGACTGTTGTTGTGTCGGGTCCTGACGTGGCTGGCATCTCCGCACAACCTCCGCTCAGTGGGACAGTTGTCCTGCCTCCTCTGGGCGGCACCTTGTGGGCCGCGAATCCCGGCACAGATCCCGCCACTGTCAGCCTTCGTTTCGAAGACGCCAATGGCGCGGCGCAGACCTCCGACTTGACGATTCCTCCCCAGGCCAACGCGTCTGTCGACTTCCCGTCCACGGGCACGTCTGTGACAGTGTCGACGGATTCACCTGTGGTGAGGTCGTCGTTGGTGTTGACCGATCCCGGCTGGTCGATCCTGCCTGTCATATCGGGCGGGGGGGACACGTTGGTGGATGTTCCTCCTCTGGCCCCGGGCTTGGGCTGATGACACCGGCATGGTCCGGTCGGCTTCTTGTCGGGTCACTCCCCGCGGATGTTGGTCGGATCAAGCGTGGCCACGCTCAATCCGGTCACACTCGACACCTGTTCGACAAGGGCCACGAAAATAAGTTGTCGCAATTGTGACTGGCTGGAGGCCCTGAATTCGATGGGGCGGCGGTACACCACGATTTGGGCCAGATGGCTGTCGTCGGCATCGATCGCCGCTGCCAAGGGCATATGGCTGCTCCACAAGGCTGACACATCGGGCACCTCTTCGACGCCGATGTCCAGGTGGGTCAGGGCATCGGGGACGGCCTCGTCAATCGCGCCGATCGCATCGGAGACACATTGGAAAAAGAAGGCGGTCGGCAACGTCGGACGCCTCAGGCGCAGCATTTGTCCGGCAGCGCAGTTGGGCGGTGCAAGCATTCCCCTCATGCCACGGCGGTGACGATCACGCATGAGACCAGTCTACTGTCCCAGTCGTGAAGCGAGTCCGGTGGAGTCGGCCAGTCGGACAGTGGCGTGAGCAGGGGTCGCTGACCGTACTGTGAGGGTCTCCTGGCGTTCTGGTCCAGGTGGGAGTGGTATTGGCGGTAAAGTCATCCTGTGCCCAAAACATGCTCACGCCCAGGATGCGCCGAGCGTGCCGTCGCGCAGGTCAGTTACACCTATGCCTTGTCCGAGGTGGTTGTGGGCCCGGTCGACGATTATCCCGAACCGGGGACTTACACCTTGTGCCAGACACATCTGGACCGGCTCAAGGCGCCTAAGGGCTGGACTGTCCTCCAACGCGGACATCCGGTCGTCCCGTCGTTGAGCGCTGCGGAGATCGAAGCCTTGGCTGACGAGGTTCGCCGCGTGGGATTGGGGGGCACTGAGGTGGACGGAACCGAGCAGAGCTTGTCAGATCGGTCTAACCTGGTGACCCTGGCCTCACGCGCGCATCTGAGGGTCGTGGCGGACGCTTCGCGGTACGCCAGTGCCCGACGATGAGCCGTCATCGTTGGCTGGGTCTAACCCGAATCCACCGATCCATTGATGCTGCGCGACGCAAGCAATCAGGATTCGGGTTTAATGTTATATTGCTGTGGAATCACTGATCCATGGTGCACTGTTGCCGAAGCACCGAGTCCCCTGGCGGGGCTTGTCCGGAATTTGACGGACGCGACAGCGCCGATCAGGAAATCCTCTAGTCTTGACATGCCAACGGGGCATGCGAGCGGGACTGTCGTATGCGGGAAGGAACAACCATGACCAGCACACTTGACACCGTCATCAATCTTGCGAAGAGGCGCGGATTCGTCTACCCCTGCGGGGAAATTTACGGAGGCACCCGGGCGGCTTGGGACTACGGTCCGCTCGGCGTGGAGCTGAAAGAGAACATCAAGAAGCAATGGTGGCGCTCTGTTGTGACCTCGCGAGACGATGTGGTGGGACTGGACTCGTCGGTCATCCTGCCGCGCATGGTGTGGGTGGCCTCGGGCCACGTCGGCGTCTTCAACGACCCACTGACCGAGTGCCTGCAATGCCACAAGCGGTTCCGGGCCGACACCTTGGCGGAGGAATTCGAGTTTCGCAAGCACCGTACACCTGCCGGACTGGAAGAAATTCCTTGTCCTGACTGCGGGACCAAGGGCCAATGGACTCAGCCGAGGGACTTCAACATGATGCTCAAGACCTACCTCGGGCCGGTCGAGGACGAGTCGGGGTTGCACTACCTGCGCCCGGAAACCGCGCAGGGCATTTTCGTGAACTTCGCCAACGTCGTCCAAACCCAACGGATGAAGCCCCCCTTCGGCATCGGGCAGACCGGCAAGTCCTTCCGCAACGAGATCACTCCGGGCAACTTCATCTTCCGTACCCGTGAATTCGAACAGATGGAGATGGAATTCTTCGTCCGGCCTGGGGAGGACGAAGAGTGGCACCAGTACTGGATCGATGAGCGCACCAACTGGTATGTCGACTTGGGCATCTCTCGGGAGAACCTGCGCCATTACGAGCATCCGAAAGAAAAGTTGTCCCACTACTCCAAGCGCACGGTTGACATCGAGTACCGTTTCGGCTTCCAAGGCTCAGATTGGGGGGAGTTGGAAGGTATCGCCAACCGTACTGACTTCGACCTCGGCACGCATTCCAAGCACTCCGGCCAGGATCTGAGCTATCGCGACCCGGTGACCAACGAGCGTTACCTTCCCTATGTGATCGAGCCCGCAGCGGGCCTGACACGCTCGCTGATGGCCTTCCTGGTCGAGAGCTACCGCGAGGATGAGGCACCCAATACGAAAGGCGGGACGGACACCCGTACTGTCCTCGGCCTCGACCCCAGAATCGCTCCTGTGAAGGCCGCCGTGCTCCCCTTGTCACGCCATGAGGATCTGTCGCCGAAGGCCCGCGACCTGGCAGCTCAGTTGAGGAAGTACTGGAATGTGGATTTCGACGACGCCCAGGCCATCGGCCGGCGTTATCGCAGACAGGACGAGATCGGCACGCCGTATTGCGTGACGGTGGATTTCGACACCATGGACGATCAGGCCGTGACTGTGCGCGAGCGGGACACCATGACGCAAGAACGGGTGAGCCTAGACCAGGTGCACTCCTATTTGGCTGCTCGTCTCGCCGGTTGCTGATGCCGGGGTCGTGGACCGTGGACATCGGGCCGGTGATGGGAGGCGCCCTCGGATCCCACCAGGGAGCCCTGAGGGGAGGAAGGCTGGCGTGACCTGCCATCTGGGTGGTGTGAGCCTGCCCGTGCCTGTGTTTTTGGCGCCGATGGCGGGGGTGACCAACCCTGCCTACCGCCAGATCTGTCGGGAACAGGCCGAGGCCGCAGTTCCCGGTGCGCGTCCTGCCGGGGTGTTCACCTGCGAAATGATCACAGCCAGAGGTGTGGCCGACCGGATCGCCAAGACTTTGTCCATGATGGCTCCTGACCCTGGCGATCCGTTGTTTTCCGTACAATTGTACGGAACCGAGCCGAGTGTCATCGCACGAGCCATCACGGTCGCCTGTGGGGAGCAGGGGGTCCGCCACATCGACCTCAACTTTGGTTGTCCTGTGCCCAAGGTCACCAGGCGAGGCGGTGGGGGAGTCCTGCCCTGGAAACTGGACCTTTTTCGCTCCATTGTGGAGGCGGCGGTACGGGCAGCTGAACCCTTCGGCATCCCCGTCACCCTCAAGACCCGCATCGGCATCGACCAGGATCATGTGACGATGCTCGACACTGCCCGCATCGCCCAGGACTGTGGGATCGCAGCTGTCACACTCCACGCTCGTACTGTCGAACAGGCCTATTCGGGCCAGGCGGACTGGCAGGCCATCTCAGACGTGGTGCAGGCCGTCCGCATTCCCGTGATCGGCAACGGCGACATCTGGGAGGCGTCCGACGCCCTGACCATGATGACTCAGACCGGATGTGCGGGGGTGTGCGTGGGGCGCGGAGCCCTGGGCAGGCCGTGGATCTTCCGGGACTTGGCCGCCGCCATGATTCATGGACATCCTGACACGCAAACACTGCCGACGGCGGGCGAGGTGGCGGCCATGGTGCGCCGTCACGCCGAATTGTTGGTCCAGCATTTCGGCGATGAACGTCACGGAATGGCTGATTTGCGCAAGCACATGACGTGGTACTTCAAGGGCTTTTCGCTGGGGTCGGACTTAAGGCAGGACTTGGGCCTGGTCTCCTCATTGATCCAGCTCGATGAATTGCTGGCGCGGATCGATCCCGATGAACCTTTCCCCCGCCATGAACTGCATTCCCCCCGCGGTCGTCAGGGGTCACCACGCAGCAAAGTCACTGTGCCCTATGGGTGGCTGGACTCGCGTACCCTCGACCATTTCGATGTTCCCGATGGAGGGGCCGGCGCTAGCGGCGGGTAGCGCCGCAGGGAGGGCAACAAGCCTATTGACAATACTGAAGGCTTGCTTGTTCCAAGAGACTACTGGGGGTGATGAAATCACTCTGGTATTTCTGGACGACGAAAAGGAAGTACTGGATGACATCATTCGTGTCGGCATACCCCTTGAGCTGGCTGATGAATCCGATCATCGAATCCAGGGGATCGACGGCATCGGGAGGAGGGTTCTCGTTACGCAGCTTGTTCAACGACTGCAGGGCGGTGTCCAGTGCACCGCTGACCTGAGTGAAATCTGCCTGAAGATACCCCTGATTGATCTGGTTGTTGACGGCGGTCAACTGGTCGGCCAGGTGCGAGACATCCTGACAGTACGCGCTGATGCGGTTTCCCAGGAGGATCCGGACAGCGATCAAACCGCCTGCGGCCACCATGGCGACCACCACAACGATGATCAGTGCCGTCATCCAGGGGCGACGTTTGTGAGGCGGCGTGGGGGCTGGGGCGTCTGTGGCTGATGCCGGTGCTCCGTAAGGAGGGGGTACTGCCTGGGACGGTTGCGCGGCGTCTGTTGGGAGCAGGTGAGGAATGGGCAAGGTGTCTGTCGGCGAGCCGTATGGGGGTGCAGCGTCCCCGGATGGGCCAGGTGCAGGCGGATTGACCGGCGGGGGGCCGTATGATGGCGCAGTGCCAGGTGCTGCGGTGTAGGGCGGATTGGGTGTCGGAGGCGGTGGCGGAGTGTGCGGCGTGTTCGGTGACGGGGGTGGAAGGAACTCAGGAGCGCCCTGAGGCAACTGGGTCACGGTAGGTCTCCTCCAGGCTGGGATGCGGTGTGGGGAGAGGTGCTGCGAGCTAGGGCTTCCCACGTGCCGACACTGCGATTCATCTCATGATACTCTAGCATTCTCATAACAAAACAATGAATTAATATTTGTTTAGTATGGTCGGGGTGACTTTGTCGTAGGCGTACGCCATACTCGTCCTATGGCCATGACTCATCGTTCCCGGATCTGGGCGTCCACCATGCGCGGGCATGAAGCGCAGTCGCAGGTGTGCGCGCATTCCGACACCGTGGCATCGATTCGAACGGACCGTCCCATGCTGCGCGAGGAGAGGGAACGCATCGAACGGGAGACACTGGGCCTGGGCGCCGCACTGGCTGCAGGAGCGGGCCATCGGGCCTTGCCGGAGGAGCCTGATCCCTATCGGACGTGCTTCGAACGCGACCGTGACAGGATCGTCCATTCCACAGCCTTTCGGCGCTTGGCGGGCAAGACACAGGTCGTGGTGTACCCCTTGGACCATCAGCGCACCAGGCTGACCCACGCCTTGGAGGTCGCCCAGGTGGCCACTGCCATCGCGCGCGGGGTGGGCGCCAATGCCACGTTGGCCGATGCCATCGCCCTCGGACATGATTGCGGGCATGGCCCAGGCGGGCACGCGTCCGAGGATGCCTTCGACCCGTACATTCCTGGTGGCTTCCATCACGGCCCGTGGGGCGCGGATGTGGCGCTGCGCCACCTCAATTTGTGTTCTGAGACCCTGGACGGGATTCGCAACCATTCCTGGTCCCAGCCCGCTCCTGGCACCGTTGAAGGGGAGATCGTGTCCTGGGCTGATCGGATCGCGTACTGTGCCCATGATCTGGAGGATGCCATGCGGGCGGGAATCGTCACCCCTGCCGATGTCCCCGACCAGGTGGCGCGCCGATGTGGGTCTTCCCGATCGCAACAGTTGCGAGTGTTCATCAGTGCCGTCGTCGATTCGACCAACCTCACCGGTGTGGTCGGCATGGATGCCGAAACGGCTGACATCCTGGCGCAACTGAGGCAGTTCAACTATGACCGCATCTACATGCGCCCGGAGTCGGTGGCACAATCCGATGCCGTCATCGATGTGCTGCGGGCCCTGGTCGACTACTTGGCTGGACACCCGGAGCTGATTCCCAGTTCGGCCGAGCACATCCTAGATGCCTTGCCAACTGTGGACCAGGCGCTGTGGAGAGCGGTCGCTTACGTCGCCGGGATGACGGACCGTTTCGCCTTCGAACAAGCTCATGCCCTGTTGGGGTACGACCTCGCCCGGATACCCGCCGGCATTGGACGCGGCATGTGAGCCCCACGGGGCGTGTCACCAGATCGCTCGGTCCGGTGCGCGCCGCAGCCGGGACATGGTCTGTCAGCGGGCTCCTGGCGACTGGGCCTGGTGACAGGTCATTCTCCGGCGGACAGCCGGATGAGTTCTTTGCGCTGCACTTCCAGATCGATCATCTGCTGGAACATGGCTTGGTACGCATCGGGATTGATCGTCGGGTTGGTTCTCTGCATGCTTGACTTCACCTCACCCAGGTCGCGGTCGAGGGTCAGCACCTTCAATTTGGCAGCGTATTCGTGGGCGTGGCGGGGGGTCAGTTCTGTCCGCGGTGGTTCGACGCTGAGTTGGAGGGCCAGGGTCTTCAGATCTTCGTGGGCCAGTCGGTCGATCACCGCAGTCGGTCTGGGTAATCCTCCAGTGAACGAGATGATCGTACGGAAGAGGGCACGATAGGCCCCATGGGTGAAATCCCTTTCTTCCAGGCCGTACCACGGCTGATCCGAGTCGAACAGGGAGGGCGCCTGCAAGATCAGCTTCAGGGTGTCCCGTTCTGACAAGAGCCGGCGGTCGTCCGGTGTTGGAAGGGTGGCTCCTGGCAGTGTCGGCTCTGCCGGGGGGTCAGGCCTGTGAGAAATCGAAGTCTTCTGACGCGTGGCTGAAACTTCCCGGCGCACGATGGCAGGATCGAGTCCGACCAGGAAAGCGAGATCGTTCAAATAGGTTTCGACTTGGGACTCGTCGCGGATGGAGGTCACCAGGGGGGCTGCTTCTCGTGCTGCGGCCAAGCGTGCGTCGGCATGGTCGAGGTTGTACCGCGACACGATATTGGCCATGACGAAGCGATACAGCGGCGTTCGTGCGGCGATCAGATCGCGTACGGCCTGATCCCCGTGTTGCAAACGCAGATCGCAGGGGTCGAGACCCGTTGGTTCGACGGCGACCCAGGTCGAGGCAGAGAACAAGGAGTCCTGGCTGAAAACTTTGAGCGCGGCGTTACGCCCTGCTTCGTCCGGGTCAAAACTGAAAATGACCTGGCCTGACGAGGCGTGGTCGCCCATCAAGCGGTTGATCATCTTGGCGTGGTCGGCTCCGAAAGCCGTGCCGCACGAGGCCACTGCTGTGTCGATCCCCGCCAAGTGACAAGCCATAACGTCGGTGTACCCCTCCACGATGACCGCCTGTGATGTCGACCCGATGGCAGTCCGGGCCCAGTCCAAGCCGTACAACACATGGGATTTCTTGTAGATGGGCGTCTCGGGTGTGTTGATGTACTTGGCTGCGATCCGGTCCTCGTCGAACAGGCGCCGGGCCCCGAAACCGAGCACCCCCTTGCCAGCATCGCGGATGGGCCAGACGACCCTGCCACGGAAATAATCCCAGCCGCCCTTGCGCATCAGCCCGGCTTCCATAAGTTCGTCGTCCCGGAAGCCCTTGGATTTCAGATGGCTCACCAGGTCTCGCCCCCCTCTCGGGGCGAATCCGACTGAGAATTGCTGGGCCGCTTCTGGAGGGAAACCTCGCTGCGCCAAGAAGTCTCGGCCTGGCTTTCCCTCGCCAGTGCGCAAAGTGTCAGCAAAGAACTGCGCAGCAGCGGCGTTCGCATCGAACAGACGTGTGCGCGAGAGGCCAACCGGTTGGGTCTCGTCACTATACCTGAGACGGACCCCGTACTTGTCGGCCAGGAATTCCACCGCCTCACGAAAGGAAAGGTTGTTGATCTCCTGGACGAAATTGACTGTGTCGCCGCCTTTGCCACAGCCGAAGCAGTAGTACAACCCTCGCGCCGGAGTGACCTGGAAGCTGGGGGTTTTCTCGTCGTGGAAAGGACACAATCCTTTCAGGGTGCCAGCTCCGGCCGGCTTGAGCGTGACATAGCTGGAGACCACATCGTCGATCCTGGCTCGCGTGCGAACCTCGTCGAGGTCCTCCGAGTTGATGAATCCAGCCATGAGACGAGTCTACGGGCATCCTCCGACACCGGGGGACAACCCCCGCACCTCAGCCCATGACACGACCGGGTCCGTCTGTGAGGTTGGTCACAAGATGTGGTGTTGTCCAGATGTGGTCCCCGCGATTCCTGTGCATACTGTGGCTTGGAGTCGGTCCAACCGCCACAGTAGTGATATGAACATTGAGCAGATGAACCGTGATATCCACCGTGCGAAGCAGATTGAGGCAGGGCTGTTGGCCCAGGAGATCCTGGATGGCGCCCGTGAGGACATATCTGCTTCCGTGCAGGAATTGACTGCTTTGGTTGACCAGGGACGCCAGGCCAAGGAGGATCTGATCCTAGCCCACCTCGGCTTGGTCGCCGTGATCGCCCGTCAGGCCGCGAGACTGAGAAGGGTGCCCTTCTCCGATCTCTTCCAAGAGGGGTGTGTGGCGTTGCACCATGCCGTGCTTCGTTATGACTGGCGAAAAGGACCCTTTGGCCCGTACGCGGGAATGTGGATTCGCTCCGCCGTGAGGAAGAACAATCACCATGTGTGGGTGCCGATCGAGCATATCGAGGTCGAAGATGTGGCCAGTTCGTCCACCTATGACAAGGTGGACACCCGTCACGGCCTGACACGTGCGTTGGAACAAATTCCACCTAGTCAGAGCCGGATCTTGCGCATGAGAGCAGGCTGGGATGGACACCCCCGTACTCGCAAGGACATCGCCGAGGAGCTTGGCCTGACCGTGGCCAAAGTCCGGCACTTGGAGCGTGTCGGACTGGAATCCGTCAAGCAGCACTGGGAACTGGCTGAAGCTGCCTGAGTTGTCTGAGCCGCCCGAGCCAGGCCTGGCCCCTCCCGCTGGTGAGGCAATAATGGCAGAATGTCTGCATGATTATTGCTGTCAACATCGTTGGAAGCCTGGTGGGCGAAGGTCTGGGGCGCGCCCAGACCATGGCCGTAGCCGATGTGGAGGACGGGACGATCCTGTCCTGGAAAGAAATCGAGGTGCGGTGGGATCTCAGTCATGACCAGCCCTCTGCTGGAGAGCAAGCAGCCCCGGACGCTCCTTTCCATACCGCGCACACCTCCCATGGTTCCCATCACGCGCGGATCGTGACATTCATGCGCGACCATGATGTCGAGGTTGTCGTCACTGGCCATGTGGGCCCGCCCATGGCCCACACCCTGGGTTTAATGGGCATCACCGTCTTGGTGGGAGCCACCGGTGAGGCGAAGCAAGTGGCTGTCGAGGCAGCCGCGTTTGTCAACAAGTGAGTCCGCCCCTCTCTCAAGGGTGGATCGTTTCGCTCGGGAGGGCGGATACCGGTACCATTGGCTCCGGTTGCCGTTTGCCGGTCACTGACCATCCCGAGTTCAGGAGTTCGCCTTGCCCAGCACAGTCGAGAAGCTCAGTTCCACACGAGCCAAGCTCACTATTGAAGTTCCTTTCGCCGACCTCACTCCCGCCATTCACAAGGCCTATCGTGATCTGGCGAGTCAGGTGTCCATTCCTGGCTTCCGCAAGGGACACGTGCCTCCAGGAATGATCGATGCCCGTGTCGGACGGATGTCTGTGGTCAGTGAAGCTCTCAATGCCATGCTGCCTGACATCTATGCCCAAGCGCTGGAAGCACATTCACTGGCGCCGCTGGGCCAGCCGGAGATCGAACTGACGACACTGGAGGACGGCAAGGATGTCGAGTTGACCGCCGAAGTCGACATCGTCCCCGATTTCGATTTACCCGATTTCTCCACCATGGAAGTGACGGTCGCCCCGATCAAGGACCTCGACGAGGAGGTTGCCTCACGGGTCGAAATTTTGAAGGAGCGTTTTGCCGAGGCCGCAGACGTGGACCGGGCAGCCGAAGCCGGCGACCAGGTGCACATCAACCTGGTGGCCACGCAGAATGGGGAGATTCTGCCCGACGGCACAGCCGAGGGTCTGACGTACGTCATCGGTTCCGGTGCGATGCTCGAGGGTCTGGATGAAGCGGTGACAGGCTGCCAGGCAGGAGATGAAAGGACCTTCGTGTCCACGCTCGCCGGTGGCCAGCACGAAGGAGAATTGGCCGATGTCGCCGTGACGGTGACCAAGGTGCAGCAGCGTACTCTGCCTGAGGTGGACGACGAATTCGCCCAGATGGTCTCGCAGTTCGACTCCGCCGACGACATGTTGGCCGACCTGAGAAAGTCTGTCCAACAGATGGGGGTGTACGACCAGCTGTCCTCCGCACGCACCAAGATCTTGGACACCATGCTGGACATGGCGCCCTTCGATATCCCCGAAGGCATTGTCAACGACGAGGTGGCCTCGCGCACCGCACAGCTGACCGAACAGTTGAAGTCGATGGGGGCGACTCTGGAAGACTACCTGGCGCAGATGGGCGATCCACTGGCCACCACCGCCGAAGAGTTCGCCGAACGGACCCATGCCTCAGTCGAACGCGGGATCAGGGCCGAGATCCTGCTCTCCAAGCTGGCCGACGAGGTCAAGACCACGGTCAACCAGGAGGATCTGACTAACTTCATCTTCCACAAGGCCCAGGAGAACGGCACGACGGCCGAGCAAGAACTCCAGCACATGCAAGAACACAACCATTTGTCCGAGTGGATGTCCCAGATTCGTCAGTCGAAAGCTCTGGATTCGGTTGTCGTACGGGCGAAGGTCACCGACACGAACGGGGCGGTGGTCGACGTCGCTTCGGTCCTGATGCCGCCGGCTCCTGCCGAAGAGTGAGTGCCCGTCCGTCCACTCTCTGGTTGTGGTTGAGACTTGAGTTTCCTTCACCGTCAGTTCACGCGGGACGGCTGTGCTGATAGCGAACACGCGGGGAGACAGCCTGGTTTTGTCGTACCTAGCGGGTAACCTTCCTCAACGTGAACGATATGCCGACTGCTCTTCCCCGTGCGGCGATGCCGACCAATTCGGGCAACATGAACGATGCCGTCTACCAGGCTCTGCTGGCCAACCGGATC
>Ga0123354_10008979_pt1 | contig 15264 bp, 16 predicted proteins | sample TergutLab28metaG_2_FD_97872 | JGI IMG/M metagenome (GOLD analysis project Ga0123354, IMG submission 97872) | Labiotermes labralis P4 segment gut microbial communities from Petit-Saut dam, French Guiana - Lab288 P4 | ecosystem: Host-associated > Arthropoda: Insects > Digestive system > Gut ...
TCATCTTAACAGGACCCACTGCTAGTAGGTATTAATGGGGTAGGAGTGGAGAGGTTTGTAGGTTTTCATCTTCATGTTTAAAATCTTATTAGGTACCATGTACCTTCACATCACACTCCCATATAGGTTCCAAATTTTTGTCTTACACGTGGAAAAAATCTAATATACGAACTTTTACGTTGCATGTATGGGGGTATGGTTGGGAACACAAAAATAGAACATAAAATATGGAAAAGCTTAAATGATTCTACAATATATCTGATATTTTAATTTGGTCACAAGAGTTTGAAGTACATCCACCAGCTGTTTCACTCATAGTTCAAAGAAATCAACCATATGTTTGAAATATTTTGCTGAGGAATACTATTACTTGGGATGTGATGCTGTGTTAGTCACCAGAATATGTGGTGTTGCATTCTAGATGACATTGATGACAGTACTCTTCATATATGAGATTTTGCTCAGCTTGAGGTATATTTCCCTGCTCTGAATGAACTCGGTGCTTCAATAAGGTCAGGTTATAGCAGGGAGTCTGGGATGTGATAGTGTGTATTCGGACAGATAGACGGCAATGCTGTGGAGGAACCTGCTTGCTCTTGTCTTGAAGATATATGTAGAATTCTACCTTGATGATGGACACACGCAGTTCCTCCAAGTGTATATATCAGACAGTATTGTGAGAGATGTGAGTTTCTTACAGTACTGTTACTGAAGTGTCACGTTTTCTGGTATGTGCCTCTATGGCTATGGGTGAGTAGTTCCCATTGTTTCAGAAGATTGTAGTGCCTCATTCTTCAGGGAAAAGCAGTCCAAGAAAGAGAGCCATACAAGAAAATAATGGTATTAATGATGATGGTAGCTGTTCATAGTGTGTGGCAAACCTGTGAGCATAGTAGTAGCAGGGACCTCAGTATGCAGTTTGGGAGGTTTGGTGTGTGGGTTAAAATGTTGAGTGAGTTAAAATATAAATAAAGTAAAGTTATGTGTATAAAAGAAAATGTGAGTCAAATAATTAAATGATTAATTAATTATATTTAAAATTGTTAGATTTACTGTGACACAAAAAGGTAAATATTTCATATTGTTCCAGATTGAATTGTCAGTAAATCCTTTGGAGGTGTATAAGAAGTGTAATGCACATGGCATTGGTAAACATTGTGCTTTTTTTTATATGTCATGGGCATTTGAATTTGAAAAGACTGGTGATTTTAAGCGAGCTGACCAGGTGTTTTCAGAAGGATTCAAGAACAGTTCACAGCCCATAGAAGAACTAGAAGAGGCTCATAAGTGAGTACTGATGACTGTACATTTATCAGTGGCTGATTCAATTGAGCAGGGTCGTTTCTGAAAAGCGAACAGTTGCTAACCTAGTCAAGAAATTTCCATCTTTTATTGAACCTGACATTTGATCACTGTGTTCACAAGAGCCCACATCTGGTCCCTGTTCTTAGCAAACAAGTCTGTGTATGGTATTCTGTGCCTGTTGCTTGTGTGCATTTAGTTATGCCCCACTCATTCTCCAAGTTAGATGGCAGTGTCATGTCTGTGACTGCTCTTCGTTGCATTGACAGCCACTTTCTGTATGTAGAGTATATTTCTTTACCCTGAAGATGCATCAGTTAGATGAGAGATTACTTCTCATCTGTGATTACTTCATATAGATTATTCAGTTTGCTGATTAACATGTGCATTTTCCCTTAATTTGCATTATATTGTTGTTGACTGCTCAGTACTGGTGTCACTTACAGCATGATGCTGGGCCACATACTGTGTGACTTTCGAGATAATCACAAGGACATTCATTTCAAGTGTCTTGTCCTCCATACCTGCCTGCCCTTGCTGCTTGTGATTACCATTTATTTGCTCCACTCTAGGTGGTGCATGGTGGAATTCTGAATTTGATGAAACAGTGCATGTGTGGCTGCACATGTAGCCAAAGCAACTTTATTTACAAGGAGTCCTGACATGAGTGATGTGCTGGAGGACAGTCACTGAATGTAACTGGAGCTATGTTGAAAATTGACAGAGCTTTACTGATCATGTTGCCACTAAATAAACTGGTAAAACAGGCCTAAGTTTTTCGACTCATTTTGTAAACTGAGGGTGTCTGAGACCAGAGAATATTCAGAACTGAGGGAGAAAAAGTGACTGGAAGGTGGAAGAAGACTGTAGAAGTAGAAGTCTCATAAGTTGTGCTGCTTGCCAAATGTTATTGGATTGAGAAAGGAGGATGAGTTGAATAGGGATTGTGTAACACAAACAGGAAAGATGAGAAATGCATACAAAATTTTAGTGATAGAAGTATTGGAGGGGGGGTGGGGGAAGATGACCCAGGAAACATAGGTATAGATGAGAGGCAAATATTGAAGTGGATGTTTGGGAAGTAGGATGCTAGAGTGTGGATTGGAATAATTTGACTGGGTGGGGATGTATGGTATGCTGTTGTGGACGCAGTAATAACTTTTGTTATATTAAAAGGCTGAATTTCCTTGGATAGCTTAATGTGTGGTTGCATATATCACAACAGTGTATGGTTTCATATAGCAAAACTATCAATTTAAGGATTTCAATTCACAAGTGAATATTTTCCGTTAAGCGCAACCTGGCTGTACAGCACATGTATTATTTATTATGGTAAATATTTTTGTGAAACCATTATGGGCATTTCCTTGTAGTAAGGGTTAAATTGAATGGTTATATGCAGAAATTTCCAGCTTCGAGTGGCAAGGCAGGTATTGAGTGGCAGTTCAGATGTTGAGGCTGCATGCATAGAACAGAGAGTGGCATTGAGTAAACTGAAAGCGCATGGACACAAGAAGAATGTGGTAGGAAGTGTCCGAGTGGGATCCGATGTGCAGCGTGGATCTGCAGGTGTTCTGCAGCCTATCACTCAGCATGGTGGCAACTCAAGCAATGTTCAGACTAACCCCATTGAAGTTTTAAATGTGAGTATAAATTAATGTACAACCTAAGTTTTTTTCAAGAGATGTAGTCAGTGGTACATAAAAACAGTAGTGGATGTCAATATAATATATACATAATATAAAATATAATTAATAGCTGTCAATGTGGAATTATATTCTCATTAAGAGACTAGACATTTTAAAAAATACACTGAATAGGAACGGTAAAGGTAAAGCTGTCCTTGTTCACACCTTGAAGGCTTATTTGGGGAGTACTGGAAATCCAGCCAATTGTGCTGTAGTATAGGTGCGTCAACCTAAGGGAGTGCATCTGAAATTTGTCACTTTATCTATTCCATGGATTGTGGCATATGTGGTGCATATGCGTAGGTTCTGATGTACCCCAGATAAATAGGTCCATTGTTGTAAGATCTGGAGATCATGGTAGCCAAGGTGTTGAGTCCCCTCGTCCTATCCAACTCCTGGGCATTTGTTCATCTAGAAACCTTCTGACCTGGAAGTGATACCGTGGAGGTGATCCGTCCTGCTGGAAGAGTAAGCAGCCAGGGAAGTCCTCTTTTAACTGGGGTCACAACCACATTTCTAGCATGTTTAGGTATATTATGTATGCATTGGCAGGTTCTGTGAAGAAGATGGGGACATACACCATCTTCAACAACACACAAAACACGTTCACTTTTGGTGAGTCCTGCACACACTCCAGAGTGGAGTAAGGATCCTCACTTCCCTGGATATACACATTATATTTGCTGACAGTTCCAGATGATTGAAAAACAGCTTTATTTCTACAAACAACATAAGCATCATTTATCCTCTCTTCTTGTATCCTAGCGATAGGGTCATCACAGAAGAACTCTGTGCTCACTTTGTTGTATTGTGACAATGCTTGTAACAATTCTAAATCGTATGGCTTGAAATGAAGTGTTGTGTGGAGAACTCCTACACTTCTGTTCTTGAGATTTTCAGTTCAGTGATAGCTCTTCATATTTATTTGCGTGGACTTCAGACTCATGCCACTCTGATTTGATCCTCATGTACGCTTGTTGACAGTCGACTAGAACCCTTACCTTTACATATGCGGCCCTTATTCAAGAGTCATCACATGTAGTGGGTCATCACCACATTTTGTACTGAGGTAACACTCCTCTGTAGTCACTGATTGTGCCTCATTGAATCACAATCACCACTATTGTTTGCTGCACAGGTGACGCTTCACAAGAGGCTCTGTAACAATGCTACAGTGATAAGGAAAGGATCTATGACTTTGCAGCTGGAAACTTGAAGTGTTTCTTTGTATTCATGATATATTCCACCATTTTACTTGGTTCTGTAAATGAATAATAATTTTATATTTGTGCCGTACAGTTTGGGCCAAATGTATTTCAGGGTCTTAGGGCAGATGTCTGTAATTCAATGTCATGTTCTGCCTAATATAGCAACATTTTTCTTCTTGACCTGACACAATTAGATGCATGTCCATATTTGGAGAATTTTTCTGGTCCTGACAGTAGAGCATAAAGTGTATGGAAAAACTTTCAGCATGGGGGTAAAAGTAAGAATGTAACATAAGTTGCTTTATTATTTTAGTGTTCATATGATTATCTTATGTAATGCATTCTTGATTTTAAGCTTTTGCCGTGTTCTGTATGTAATATGTTTTCTTTTGGGTAATTCCCTGGCGTCTTGTGTTCTAATAGCCGACGTTTCGGAACACTAACGGTTCCATCTTCATAGGCAGGTGGATGAAGTATAACAGGGCATGGGATGTGTGGTGTATTTATACCTGACAGGGTTTTGGCAGGCAAGTGGCGTAGCCAATGGGAAGGTGAGTGACCAGATGGGGGCAGGTAGGTGCACAGCCGGTTCTGGAAGGGGGAGGTATTTAAGTGCGCGTGCGGGTGGGATCACTATAGTGTGCTCGGTGGCTGTCTCCTTTCCTTGAGTTTGTGTAGCAGTGGTTTCCAGGATTTGGTGAGATTGAATCCCCCATCTCTGTTGGTGTTATTAGAATGCATCTCTATTTTGATGGCTTCTCTGATGAGACAATCCATATAGCCTGTTTTAGTGGAGAGGAGTTTAGTGTCCTGTAATCTGATGATGTGATCATGATTGAAAATGTGTTCAGCAACCGCTGATTTGTCAGGTTGAACCAGTCTGATGTGTCTTTCATGTTCTTTAATGCGGAGCTGGATGGACCTTCCGCTCTGTCCAATGTACACCTTGCCACATTCACACGGGATCTTGTATATGCCTGGTGTTCTTGATCCTGGTGCATCTTTAGTTGGTGGTATGTAGCTTGATATTTTCTTGGGTGGTATGGCGACGCTTTTGATATTGTATTTGGCCAACATTCTGCTGAGTCTGCCGTATGTAGTCTGAGTGTATGGCAAATAGGCTGTAGACGTGGGTTTATCTTCAGTCTTGTTGGTCCGTGTGGCCAGTTTTATGGCTCGTTGTATCTGCTGATGGCTGTAACCATTTTGTTTGAAGACATTGGTGAGGAATGTTAATTCCGGTGCAAGGGAGTCCTGATCGCATAGAGCTTTTGCTCTGTGTACCAGGGACGAGAGGACTGAGTGCTTGTTGGCTGGATGGTGATGGGATTTTTGGTGTGGGTGGGTTTCCGATAGACTTTGTGTCCAAGGGAGCTGTCCATCTTCCTGTATACGTCAATACCCAGAAATGGGAGGTGACCACCTCCTTCTATTTCTACAGTGAATTGTATGTTGTTGTGAATCCCATTGAGGTGGTTTAGGAAATCCGTTAGTTTTTCTTTTCCATGTGGCCAGATGACCCTACACCTACCCAACTGGAAAGATCCACACCCAGCTACCTACAAATTCATTGACCCAATAGACATCCCACCAAATTTAGCTTAACAAAAGCACGTAAATGATGATGAGATCTCAACATCACCACGCGGTTTAGACATATTATATAAAACTCTTTTAGCAAGAAAGTTGTCAAAACCTGAAGATGGCCATTATAGGCTGAAACACGTAGTTTTTCCATTGCTAATAAACAGCATCATTTAGCCATATATTTATAGTTGTGTCTTTGACTGAATTTACCTCACCGTATAGTTCAAACACACAATGGGGATGGCACACCTCAGAATTACTGAAGGTTGTTGTATTGGTCCTTTTGGCATGAACTGAACTGCTTCTGAATTTGATTTGCAGGGTCAGGAAGATGACACAAGTGAAGAGTTTTCTGTATTGCGGAGAGTTCATCTGTCAAGCATACCACGAAGAGAAATACTCAATAAGGAAAACCTTTTGGAGCCGGGACCGTGGAATGGCAAGCCGCATAATAACCGTAAGGTTGCAGTTCTCTCACGGCCACAACAGCCATCGTTTGAGTGTGAGGCTTCTTTCAGTATTTTTGTAGAAATTAATTATCCTGTCAAACTCTTAAGACATTTCTGGAAAAATTCAAAGTTTTGGCATATTTGGTGGGTAAACATGTGAAAAGGTAAGCCTGAAAAAGATACTGTTTTGTTTTTTTTTTGTATCTGAACTGACATGGCCTATTCAAGAATATTATACTATATAAATTCTGCAGTGAATTATGCGTTTTTCACTGTCAAACCACATTTCAAATATTACCTTTAGCAGTGTTTACACATTCTAGAACATGAGATTTTTTGTAAGCAGAACTGGTATATGAAAATTCCATTCTTGCCCGAAGTATTCCGTAAATCACTGTCCTACCATACAATATTTTGCTGTTTTCATCTTTTTCTGGCTCTGCTTATCACTTACAGACTGAGTACTATGTCTTTTGTTTTAAGTTCACATGAAAATGTTAAAATCCCTAAATTATTGTTTTTACGAGGTTCATTTAAAGTACTATCCACTTTGTGTATAACATTGATCTTTTCTTGAATTGAGAGCGACTCACGTTTTTACAGGTTTTTAGGTGTGTTTGTAAAATTGCAAAACGTGATTACTATTTCATCATGCCGTCTGTCCACCTGCAGGCAACAACTTGGCTCCAGCTGGACAGATTTTCATTCAATTTGATATTTATGTATATTTTGAAAATTTGTGGGGAAAATACAAGTTTCATTAAAATCTGAAAAGAATAACAGGTACTTTATGTGTAGAACTATGTATTTTTGTGATAGTGGCTTGCTGAATTCTTCTTTGAATGAGAAATATTTTGGGCAAAATTTATATAGAAAATCTTCTTCTTCCTCTTCTTCTATAGCGCTTCAAATGTGATAGAGTCCTGGCCTTCTCGACAATATCCTTCTGTTTAAGGCGGTCCTATACTTGTTCTGCCCACTTCACATGCTTCATCTTCTTCAGATCATTCCTCACGTCATCTTCCCATCGAGACTTGGGCCTTCCAGCTGGTCTTCCTGTGAATGGTTTCCATTTTTATATTCTTTTTACTATGCTATTTTCGGGCATTCTTTTTATGTGTCCAAACCAACTCAATCATTGGGCCTTAACATAATTTATTATGTTCCGGTGTTTAGTTAAGTCATCCAAATCCTTATTTGTTTTAATTCTCCAAATACTGTTTGATTCCTTAGTTGGCCCAATTTTTTTCCTTAATATTTCCCTCTCAAACACAGAGAATTTTTGTATAATACTTTCTTTGAGGACCCATGTTCCACAGCCGTAAAAGTACAGTTGGTCTAATTACTGACCAATATAACTTCAATTTGGATTTCCTGGACACCAAATTACTTTTAAAAAGCATTTTGTTTGCATAAAATGCTTTATTCCCTTTAACAATTCTGTCTGATTTCTTCCAGAGTGTTATTCCCATTCACATTAGTACCAAGATAACTGAATGATCTAACCTGATCAATATGCTTGTTGTCCACAATTAGTTTATCTAGTTGGGTTGCTTTCCTTGTACACTTCATGTACTTTGTTTTGTTCTCATTTACTATTAGACCAAATTGTAATGAAATGTTTTTCATTTTTTTTTAAAGTGTCTATCATTGTTTATTTAGTTCGGGCAGTGATTAATATATCATCGGCATATGCTGAGCATTGTTTTAAATGTGCTGATATGTTACCTCTCAGGTCCAGCTGCTTTAAAATATCGTCAATAACTATACTAAATAGAGTTGCTAATAACTGGTTACCTTGTTTCACTCCTGTCATTATTTCAAAATTTTCTGTGCAGTTTTAGTTTACTTTGAGTCTAGCTTTTGCATCTTGTAATGTCCTTGCTATCAGTTTAATTAATTTACTTGGTATTTCATATTTATTTAAGCATTTTATTATTTTATCTCTAAAACTGAATCAAATGCAGGTGTGTAATCAATGAAGACGTTGTGCAACTCTGTGTTGAATTTATGACATTTTTCATTAATTTGTGTCACTATAACTGTTGTCAATTGTGGACTGGTTCAGTCGAAATCCCATTCGGCAATCTTCTAATTTGCTCTCTACTATTTTAGATAATTTATTGTTTATTAGGATTGAGAAAATTTTATGTACTACATTCAGGAGAGTGATTGGTCTCTAGTTACTGCATATCATCCTGTCCCCTTTTTTATATATACGGGACAGATTATTCCTTCCGTCCATTCTGTTGGTAGAGTCTCCTCATCCCATATCTTCGTAATTAATTTGTGTATCCTTGTTTTTAACTCTGTCCCACCTTGTTTTATTAGCTGTGCTGGTGTATTGTCTGATCCTGCAGCCTCATGCATTTTGAACTTCTCTAGTACTTGATTTACTTCATTATAGGTGGGTGGGGGTACCTCATCAGCATTACTTAAAATTGTGTTTTCGGAGATTAACTCCTTAGTTCTGGTATTGATGGTTGTTAGGTCACAAAATTATTGTCTCCACCTTCGTAGAATGTCTCCATGCTCTGATTATATGTTATCACTTTTGTCTTTACAAAATATTGGTAACACTGATTTCTGCTTATTGAAAAACTGAGCTTCTTTAAAAAATTTTCTTGCATCATTTTTGTTACTTACTTCTTCTATTTGTCTAATTTTGTTGTTTATCCAGATTCTCTTTTATTTTCTGTACATATTCTGTTAGCTTCCATTATTTTTGCTTCAAATATTTCGTGAATAGCTCTAGTCTTAGCATGTAAATGTTTCTTTTTGGCTTCATTCTTCTGTGACATTATTAACTTACACGACTCCTCCCACCATTCATTCCTATTAGAAGTGGTTTGTATTTGGATAATTTCATTAGCTGATTCTATTATTACCTCTTTAATTTATGTCCATTCTCCTTCAATATCCTGTTGAACTTCTTTTCCTGTTAGTCTGTTAGGAAGACATGTTTTGTATTGTTTTAGCATTGCAGGATCCTGTAAATTACTTTGATTCCATTTCCTTTGCTTAATTGTTTTTATTTGCATTCTGATCAATTTCTGCTTTATTATAGTTTTCACTAGAAAATGGTCAGATTCGCAATTCAATTCACTCGTTGTTCTAACATCCTCTACCACTCCTTTTTTATTTGCATCTATAATTACATGGAATATTGGATTCAGCGTGTTGCCATCTGGTGATATCCATGTTCCTTTATGTATTCTTTTATGTTGGTATTAGGTACTTATTATCTTCATGGAGTGTATGATTACCTGCAACATTTTGGTATACATCTTCCTTTCCAATTTTGGCATTCAAATCTCCCAAAATTATAACTATGTCATGTTTGGGTGTTTTGTTATGGACTATTTCTAAATCTTCATAGGACTTTTCTTTTTCTTTTCAGTAGGTGCATGTGCACTTATTATAGATAAGTTATATAGAAAATCAAAGCATACAAATGATGTTCAGTACCTTTTTTTTTTTAGGTGAGATACATTTGGAAGTGGAAACATATTACTAGGGTAACATGTATGTTTATCATATACAAAAATTTAATGCTTTTCAGCATTAAACGTGGCATTATTAACTTTGCCTGATCCCATTTACAATTATTTACCACGGTAATCAACAGACTGTAACCACCACAGAAAATTTCATCGGTGACAATTCAGAGTGCAAGCATCAGATTGGATTGGCTTGGCTTGGCTTGGCATTGCTTTCCATCTATGAACAGTCGAGTTATGCACTTTATACATGAATTCAAGGTGACCCCCACATATAAAGCCAAAGTTGGAGAAAAATCTTGTTTTATGTTTGGGTAAATACAGTTGATCTGGTAGTTTTTATGTGCAAGAAATGAAGGTGGAGTGAATAGTGCAAGTGTATGTTGAACCTAACTGTGACTAAAGTCATGTTTGTGTTTTGCATTGGTCAACGATATACATGGAAGTATAACAGTGATGCTTTAGTTACTGATTGACACTTCATGGTCTTCTTCTTCTTCTCCTCCTCCTCCTCCTCCTCCTTTTTCTTCTTCTACTTCTTCTGCTCCTCCACCTTCTCCTCCTCCTTATTCTCCTTCTCCTCCTTCTTATTCTCCTTCTCCTCCTCCTTCTTCTTCATCTCCTTCTTCTGCTTTAGGCACTACAACTTCAGTCTTTGAATGTTTTGGCTTTCTCAACATATGATTTCCACTAAATATGATCCTGGATGCAGCTATTCCAATTCTTTATTTTCAATTTCTTCATGTTGTTTCTTATGTCATCTTCCCGTCTGTTCTTTGGTCTCCATTGTGGTCGTTTTGACATTGGTTTCCACTTACAAACTTCTTTTACCGTTCTCTTGTCTGGCGTTCGATGTAAATGGCCAAACGAGCTTAATCGTTGTGCTTTTATGTGATTTATTATATTCTTAAGTCTTATTAATTCGTCTAATTCATCATTTGTTTTAATTCTCCATGTACCATCTCTTTCTTTTGTAGGACCAAAGATTTTTCTTAACACTTTTCTTTCAAACACAATTAACTTGTTTTTTGTGGTTTCTTTCAAGACCTATACTTCACAGGCATATTTGTCTTATAATACTCGAGTACAGTTTCAATTTTAATTTCTCGGAGACCAATCTACTGTTAAAGAGAAATTGGTTTGCATAATATGCTTTATTTCCAAGTGTTATTCTATATTGGATCTCTTCTTCGCTTGAGTTATCACTATGAACAATTGATCCCAGATATTTGTAGGACTGGACTTGTTCTAGGTACATCGATTAAATTTGTAATTATTCTAGTTTATAATTTTTCCTCATGCATCCTAGGTATTGAGCCCTCGGGGTCGCACCCCGAAAGGGAAAAGGCACTAGATGTCGGACTGGGGGCTCGCACTTTGACCCGCCTTCAGTCCTATGGGCCGCTGAGCCCCATATTATCAACTCTCGTGGGGTGTAGTTAGTACAAACGTCAAATCAATAAATCCAAAATACATTATACTATAACACAGAAAATATATTGGTCAACTAAACATAAAGCAAGAAATGAGAATAACAACAGTAGCAATTAGAACAGTACAATGTCAACAGCATGCTTGGAGCTTACAAGCCACTCAGTAAACAAGTAACACAATCTGCACATCCATCGGCTGAAGGAAACTTTACAATGAGTATGTTGTACGTTAGAAAGAAACAATACCTAAAAAAATACATTACTTTGACTCGACAAAACAGAGAAGAAACTAACCCAACATATGGGAGGTGACTGACCCCTCGCAGTATTCCGCTTCCTCTGTGTCAGCTGCCCGACACAGGCGCTAGGCAGACGCCGGGGGATGCCTGAAATAAGACCGTAACGTAAATTTAGAATTGACAAAATAACAAACCAAATTTACCTTACTGACATGGCCTGACGCCTGCATAACCCTCATGAAGAAATTGGGGGTGCAGTCTCTCTCTCTCCCTGGATGGCTGGCCAGGCCAGAAAAACCCAGATGATAACTTTACGCAAACACAAACACGAGTCCCAGACACCCATCCCTCAACCCACCAAGATAGCCAATCAGCAGACGATAGCCATATAAGGAACGGGAGAAAAGTGAAATACCGGTACCAGTCCTGCCTCAAGGAGACAGCCTTGAGCCAGCCAGATGCGGACGGCAAAGTATTTTGTTTTCTGATCATTTACAGTTAGCCCATATTGTGCTAATATTTCTTTGTTTCTGGCACGTGTCTAATATGGTCTGCTTAGTTCTTGTTGTTAGCAGAATGTCATCTGCATATGCAATACGTTGTTTTAGTAGTGTTTCCCCTTACTTCCATCTGTTTTATTACTGCATCAGTAAGTAATCTAAACAAGGTTGCTGATAAGGGATCTCCTTGTTTGACTCCGCATTTTACTATACATTCTTCTGTAAAGTCTCTGTTTATCTTAACTCTTGCTGTTGTGTGTATTAAGTTTAAGGCTATTAATCTGATTAGTTTATCTGGAACATCAAATTTCTTTAAACATTCTATTAACTTATTTCTACTTCATGATGTTCATATGTAAAATAATGTAAAATGAGACACTAGAAATATTATGTGCTGTGAATTTGGAAAGACAGAAGCAAAAATAATGATGTGAGCAAAATCATGAATTGCTATGGGCTGTCCTTGCTCCAGTCGTGGTTCAGACTGGAGTGTGAATGCGGATTGTATAGAATACCACATTGTTTCCTAGTGTATGCTAAATTATTAACAGCACCGTAAGTGTTTCGGACTATGTAGATGGGCGAGTCTTTATAAAGTCATGGACACAAATTTGTGTCTTACCCAAAAGTATTGTAGTATGGGAAATGGAGTATATTTGTTTCAAAACATGGGTCATGTACTTCCACATGTTGTGATCAGAAGTACTGCACATACATTGGATGCACCAGCATCGTTGCATTGTCAGTCTTGTTCTGAAATCCAATTCTGTAAAGCGTAACATGCTTTCTGTTTGGAAAGTAGCAGTTCTCAGCATTGGAAATGCGTGGGCTTGCCATGTTGAGCTAAGTTAAGCATTGAATTATTGTGCAAGTTAAGTGCAGGCAGTGAAAGGTGGTCAGCTTTGACATGCATAATAGTGGACCTTCCATGACAGTGGGTACTGTGATGGAATTAGCCAAGCATACAGATATTTCTGTGTCTACAGTGCTCTGAATTTTACAACAGTACTTAAAAATATTCAAGTTTGCCACCAAGTGGTTGTCACATAATTTCAGTGAAGTGTACCAGTGAACACACAATGAAATTACACATCAATCTGGAACAGGTGCATTTGGAAAGGTAGACCGTCTTAAATGAGACAACAGCAGGTGATGAAACATGGGCAGTCCTGCAAATGTATCATCCATATTGACCACCAAATGCATGTTTTAATCAAAATCTGTTGCCCATGAATCTGGTCATTGTGGCATGGGATGTCAAGGTGATTTTAATGTCATGCCGAACAAAAGTGGAATGGAACGAAAGGCAGTACATGTTATTTCTACAGTACCGGGTAGGGAGATGCATCCAGAAGTGGTTGAAAATAATGTTATCGTAGGTGATAAAGTTACTGCCCACTCAGCAAATACTATTTGGAATGTTGTCCAATATATGGGATGGGGAGTTTTACAACAACTTCCCTATTGTGCTGTCCTCATTCCATGTGACTACGATGTCATTCCCTGAATGAACAGCTTGTCTTGGGAAATGATTTGTGAATGAAGAAAACATTAAGAGCAGGTAGGCACGTGTTCGGTGATGCGTGCAGAAAGTTTTTGCCATATTCTGCATCCTTGCTGATGAACCGAACTCTGTCAAGGATGTTCAGAAGTTGCACATATAGGTTGCTTTGTACTCTGGTTTATATTCACTCTTTATGCCACAGTGTGGGCCTCGATATTGTAGTTGTTATAGTGTCTTGTTTCGGGCTGGATAGCCTGGGATTGAATCCCGCTGGGAGGTGAGATTTTCTGCACCTGTCCATACAGGCCCTGGGGCCCACCCATCCTATACAATGCGTAAAATTTCTCTCAGGGGATATAGCGGCTGGGGCATGGCATTGACACCCAGTATCTAGAGCTATACATCTCCTCCCCTTCTGGGCCTTCACGGCATGTTCTAGGTTGAAATTTACCTTTACATTTTACTTTATGCAGTAGTAAAACAATTCATCCATTATTTAAAAGAGGTTTGGTTTCTTTGGCTCTTCTTTAAATAATTTCCCATTTGAAGGTTATATTTACAAGTAAGCAATTTGCTTTCAAAAGTATGTACCTCTTTTCCTGGATTTTGAAATTTTTGGCCAAGAAAAAAAAATTGTCATGTCTTATGGAGTGTCAGTTCTTATGATTAATAGTGCATTATAAAGTATGAAGGATACAGGACCTAGTTCAGATTCAACGGACATTGTTGTAACCCAAAATTATTCCTTTGCACAGCTGTATTTTCACAATATGACTAATTAATTTATTGTAAAGTCTTGTTAATTCGGAGTGCTTGGAACTTAAATTAGATTTGGAAGTAAACAGTTTTTCCCAGTGCACAACTACCTGTTAGTTTTTCCTTTTTCCTTTTTTTTTCCCCCCCTCTCTTTTTTTCCCTCTCTCGCTCTCTGTCCCCCCCCCCCGTGCATCTCAGTATATTTGTCTCAGTAATTAAACAGCTTGATGTACAAAATTTTTGTTTTACAATAAGTTTATTTCATGCCTCTACATGTTTCGAGCACCGTGTGCTCATCATCAGGAGGTCAAAATTGCATTACACAGCCTCTGATATCATCACACCTATAGGTGGCCGTCTCATGCACAGGTTGCATCAGGTTGGTTAATTACTGAGATTTTCAGAGTTGCTCATTGATAAAAGGACAAGTGATTTGGAGAATTGTCCAGATAATATTTGGGGTTATTCAAATTTTTTATAATCAGAGGGCTGTACTGTAGCCTTGACTTAAAACTAACCACATTTTGAATTAACTGCATTAAAAAGAGCACAATGTTGTATACTTTAAAACAAGGGGCAGTCACATGTTCTGTAGTTCAAGGTATTGTGAATTGACTGATTTTGAAATAACGAGGTTTCACTGCATTTTTATAATGTAAGTGTACACCACATTTGAAGTTGAAATATTTGGTTTTCATCATGTCTGTTGGATGTTATATTATTTTTGAAACCCATGTTCTCTGTTAAGTCCATAACTTGGATGTTACAGTGTACCGAGATGATGAAGTGTGGGTAGAGAACTCTCCTCTTGTGGTTTGTAATGCATTGAAGCCAAGAAAGCTGGATGATAATGAAGAATTTAAATGTGCTATAGCTCTGTTTGAACCTGAAGATCCTTCTAAACGCCCAATATACTGCAAAAATAAGGTACAAACCCTGACTTATATTAAACAATGAAATCCAACAGAGATGCATAGTCTCACATACTTTGCAAGTGGATAATGTGTACAGTTTGATAGCAGGAACATTGATGGGACTTGATGATGGTATTAGTGTGCCATAAAGTTTTGCCACTTCTTTTAAAGTACAGATGTGGAA
>Ga0123354_10008981_pt1 | contig 15263 bp, 13 predicted proteins | sample TergutLab28metaG_2_FD_97872 | JGI IMG/M metagenome (GOLD analysis project Ga0123354, IMG submission 97872) | Labiotermes labralis P4 segment gut microbial communities from Petit-Saut dam, French Guiana - Lab288 P4 | ecosystem: Host-associated > Arthropoda: Insects > Digestive system > Gut ...
AGATGTATTCTGTTCAGATAATGTCGCCACGTGTGGTTTAGGAATGGTGGGTGGAATTTCGATTACTACTCTGGGGGGGGGGGGGGAGATGGAGTTTCACATCTGTATATGGATAAAACAAGGCGTCGGATTATATTCATATGAGGCCTTCTCTCTTCTGGGTTGGTAGTTGCTTATCGACGTTTCGGGACAGTCTGTCGGTCCAGTGACTGTCCTGTCACGTCAGTAACCCACTACGAACCCACGCTACTCAACACCCCAGAAGAGCGAAGGCCTGAATTAGAATGCGGCAGAAGCCCGAAATTTTATGTTTATGGCTTAATTTTAGGTTTTTAGGTTTGGCAAATGTTGATTACAGAATTGAAGTGTGCTTTGCTTGCGGTAAGAGCGAATTGGTGTGTGTGTGTGTGTGTGTGTGTGTGTGTTTTTGCAGACTTACAAAGAATTCGTTTAAATATTGCGAACGTTGTCTGTCAGAGCGCTGTGCAATACAAATTCACCAAACAATACGCGAATTAGCAGTTCAGTTGCCCACAGTTAATAACGCGCTGCACCCAGAAGCTGGTTTCTGTTATCTGCTAGAACGAGACAAAGGCTTGAGAGGATTACAGAGAAAAAACTAATGTAATCAGCGTGGATTGAATGCTTTCGCGTTAACCGCAGTTACAGGGAAATTCCGAGGCCGGATATCCGTATTTGTTAGCTTGTAGCGAGTTACGAATTTGTGGAGGGGTGGAGGGGGATGAGAGAGATAACATTCAGATAACAGCGAGTGACAAACCGACAGCAGTGAGTGTCTGCAGACAGTCTCTCCACAACGGACTTTTCCTCCGTGAAGCTTCTGACAGTAAGGGGTTAATTAGGGTACATAAGAATATAAGAATGTAGCTCAGTTGCAGTAGTAAGTGATTTAGAGCAGGTTGATGTACTTTAAACGCCAGATCCGGGACACAGACAGCTTTATGTGGTTTACCACAGTCACTACAGGCAAATTTCTTTAAGTCTAATACCTCCAATAGACCTCGGCCACTTCCAGTTCTTACCAGTTCATCCTTCGACCATTGTCGTTTAGCCCACGCTACACGGCGTCTTTCTGACTGCTTATTGTCCAGTGCCTCATCAGGCAGTCTCAGTTTGAACCCCAGCTGGGGCAGATATTTTTCCAGTATTCACAACATCCAGAGTGACTGTAGGGCCCACCACCCAGCCTTCCGTGTACTCAGTGCCGGTGGCCTTCCCCCCCCCCCCACCCCCCAAAAAAGAAAATCGGATTATTACTTCAGCACAGGGACAACCTGAAACCGGAGACAGTGGCAGGATTTTGAACTGCATGGAGTCCTTCTTGAGAAGCTGACAGTTCCTCAATTAGTCAAGAAATTCCCCACATTTTGTGGAACATTTAGGTTCTTTACCGTGTTCATTACATTCCGCCGCACATACCCTCCTGAACCGGATGAATCCAGCCCACATCCTCCCTTTCGTACTGCTTTTGTATCTGTCTTAATATTATCCTCCCATCTATGCCTGTGTCTTCAAAGTAGACTCTTTCCTTCGGGTGCCGCCACCAAAACCCTGTATGCATTTCTACCCACCCCGTTGCGTGCCACACGACCCTCCAGTCTCATCCCCCATGATTTTATCACCCAGTCATACAAGGTTAGCGGTTCAAATCAGGAATCTCCTCATTACGAAATTTTCTCTACTCTAAGTTACTTCCTTTGTCTGATGTCCTAATATCATCCTCAGCACCCTATTTTCGAACATCCCGATTCTATGCTCTTCCCTCAGTCAAGAGACCAAGTTTCAGACCCATACAAAACAACAGCCAAAATTATAGGTCTGTGTATTTTAATCTGTATGTTCTTACATCAGCATAATGAGGGGCTCATTATTTTTAGCGTCTGCTATTTGGCGCACATCATTATTACTATTTTGAAATAGGCAGGGCACATAGTAGGAATGGAAGATACGAGAAATGCACTCGGAGTTTTAGATATCAGTTGGAAGCCCAAAGCATAGATAGACATGTAATATTAAAATAAATCGTAATGAAATGGCATGTGGATTGGATTGAATTGGCCTAGCAAGGGTCCTGTGACTAACTTTTGTGAACACGGTAATGAGCTTTCGCGTCTCATACAAGGTCAGAAATCTGCAGACTGAGTGACTGTAGAATGGCGCGAATCAGCTGGTGTAGTTAATGTCGACATGACTGAAGTGCTATCATCGTTCCACCCTGAACAAGCAGGCAGTACGTTACTCCGAAACGTTAATCATCAACCAGAATACACGGCGTCACACCCCAAATGACCGCAGTCTCTTCGCGTTGTTATGATAACAGCAACGTGTCGCAGCTGACTGCGCAGTGTCGGTCCCACAGTGGTCCCACGCCCCAGTCCCTTACTGCCCCACTTCACACTCATTTCTCCAGCACTCTCACGTTGTTCAGAAACTGAAACAGTTCGACCTGCATGCCAGCAGTTCTCACAGTGACACTGTCAGTGCCGGTTCAGTCCTGTTACACAAAAGCTGTACCCTTTACTTTCTAAAGCGTTTGTTCGCCCATCGTGATGCAGCAGTTGCCAAACGAACTTGTAACTTCATTTGAAGAGAATGCCAAGGAATCGAAATAATAGTGACTAGAAAATGGGTTGGACGACGGAGTAATCGGACTTCGAGCCCCAACAGAGGTTAGAGTTGCTTCTCTTCCCCCATGGTGTGGGCCCACCCAGCCTTCTATCCGGTGGGTGACCGAGACGTAGCTATATAAGTGAAGTTTGCATGGAGCCTTTTCTCTACTCCCCAACACGTCTTAATGGCGTAGGGCTTAATTAAACACAGGGACATTTGTACTTGTACCGTGATGTGGCAATGCGCGTGGAAGGCTTCCAGTGTTTAGAGCAATGTCTTGTTATAGCTAACCCCATGGAGCAGACTCCTTCTTGATAAGCTGCTAGTCACCAATCGACTTTCTCTCGGCTCGCGTAACTTATGAAACCCCACCAGAACCCAGGCATACAATAATCAGCGCATCTGTTAGTTGTGCCGCGTGTCTAGGAGCAGGAGAAAATAATTCCAGTGCCTTCTTTAAATATTGCCAATAAAAACTTAATATAATATCAACTGCGAGAGATTGAAGTAAACCTCGTGGACCCCGGCTCGATGGCGGATTATAATAGCGACGAACGCTGCGCTCCTTGCCATCACGTGGAACAGTCAGAATGAGGAGTGATGTGAATTGTCAGATAAAATAATGTTCCAGTTTTGTCGGTTAAATCGGAGTTACCTAATCCAAGCTGTCTGGGGATATAAGGTCAGTGCAATTGATACAAAACAGTATATTGTAGATATTACTTCACGCGATGATAGAAACATATCCATCAGCCGAAACGTCGTCTGTAGTGTAGCTGTCCTAGACAATGTTCAGTGAAACTTTCGTGTAAGGCATTCCGTTGTGTGCTGTACTATGTATATATGTTATCAGCACGTCTGTCTATTGCTGTCTCTCACACAGACAGGAATTGATAGAAGGCGGCTTAACCGTCGATGACGTCGCCGTTTTCGGACGAAGCATGTTGTGAGTTCCTGTATGAATATGGATACCTTTGGTCCTGGTTTTGCGAGTTTTAAAGAATTTTATCCCGGTATCTCGTAAATTACCAAAACGCGACATTTCTGCCAACGTATATGGACATTTTGACTTTCCCACAGTGGGGGGGGGGGGCAGTTATAGCAGAGGGACGGCCACTGACGGAGAGAAAGGAAGATCTGTGGAGTGAGACTGCGAAGGGTGTGTTAAGGGAAATCAGTAAGTGGCCTGAGTGCTGATTTTGTTGTCATTATTATTATTATTATTATTACTTTCCGGGGGCAAAGCGGCCGGGGCGTGGGGTTGACCACCCACCCCCATCTAGCGCCGAGTTTAAAGAAATGGTAGAGCTATACTTCTACGCCCCCTCTGGGCCCTCACGGCAGCTTATACGGTGGACTGTACCTTATTATTATTATTATTATTATTATTGCGCCTGCACGTAATAATTTTTATCTGCATTATCTCTTGGTCGTAATTGTAATAAAGTACTCTGCATTTTTGTCGCGTGACAGGTTTAGGAGTTTGTCTTCTTAAACCCCCCCCCCCTTTCCATGCCACGTAAATTTAATTATGTGTAACAGTTTTTAATTTATTGGGATCCTATGTATGAGCGATAGTGTAACGAACAGCTGTGTAAAGGATAGCACGTTCATATATATGGACAGTACAATCTGACTTTCCCCAGCCTTTGACAACGCCACATTATGCTGAGGTGTGCAGATCCGAGTGTGATTCACGCTTGGCACAGGAACGAAACCAAATATCTGTGGCAAAATGGATACGCCGGTTTTATTATAGTGCGACACAGCGTGGCGCTGTAATGAACAAAGAAGTCCGCTTCTTTTGTGTAAAATTCTTGTTCCTGTCACATTATGCAGTCAAATGCTTTCTAATTATCACGCAGAATTCCCCCTCCCCCCTCTACTGTCAGCCTTTATCTTGCGATGCGGAGCACCAGGACTACTTTGTGTAGCGAGCGACAGAGAGCGACAAAATGGAGTAGCGACAGCTGAACAAAATGGAGTAACAAGGGTCAGCAGAAAATTATAAACGTCCAGCTCACCTTTCTTGCTCATTCGGTTCGCATGAGACCTAATTTTCAGAGACTACCATGGTTTAAGTGTGATGGGCTTGGTGAATATCAATTATTGATACAATTTTGCTGAATTGACAATCTGGAGAATCTGTTGTGAATTTATTTTCAGTCACTGGGCGCTAATTTTGTACAGGTTTTTATTGCATACGATAAATGTAGCAAGGATCACTCTCTCAAGTAGCGTATTCATTGCATTTAACCTTTAAGGAATAATAAATTTATATTGTCCGAAACTTGGTAATACCAAGTATGTCCAATTTAACATTATTTGTTTTAAAACTGTACCCCCGTAGAACACTTATAAATTTCTAATTATCTAATTTATTCTGTTAATCTGGCCTAAAACCGGAGCGTTGCACACGCGCGTTCTCCACCTACGACAATCGAAAAACTTGTGTCTCGTACGCTACAATATGCGAAGTTACTTTCCTTGTTTCAAAATTCCCCTTACTTTCATTTGCCTACTAGTCTGATTGGTCCTCCGTAAATTTACCAATCTCGTAATAGGCCTAAAACTTTAAAATTTTTTCTTTCTCCCCATTGGTTCCTAATGACTGGCGCGTATCTTTTAACTAAACAGATGTAATCCCCGTATAAACATGTTCTACTGGATGGGCTACCGGGAATAACATGGTATCCACCCCCTCGTGATTTACATTTCGAAAAAGTGTCAAACCCTTGAATTTTGGCTGTCCCAGCAGACTTCAAAACCCCATTAAACTTGACGTTGACAAGTACATAACAACTAGAATTCTCTTTCGTAAATGCTTACCGCACTTCTATCCTATTCTAACCTCTACTTGTCTCTTTCTTCAGTTATCTGTCCGTTCTACTTCACACATGACTTTCAGTCTATGCCCTGTAACTATCCTTGTCTTTGCTATCCCACTGACCTCTTGTATCCCATACCAGATGCTTCTGACCTCCTTCATTCGGAAACATATGTATTCCTACATTTCAGAAAATAATTTTGGACCTTATAACCAAATAATTGTTCCCACCGGTTATAAAATTATCAACACAGCATTTTTACATAAACTAATGTATTTGTATCGTTTTCAGTTAGAAGTAAGGTAAAGGTAAACTTGTCCCTGTACCTGAAAATATGTGTTGTGTTGGACCGAAAACTTAAGCATTTTTCCTCGATTGTCCCAGTGCATTATTTAAGCCTCACATCCTGATGGCGTATGGGGAGTGGAGGTATGGCTCCACTCATTCTTAGCTGCGGTACTAGGTAGAGGTGGGTAGGCAGCATCAAGCTTCGGCCGCTCTATCACCCAGAAAGAGAGACCCAGCTACACAATGGTTAGGAAACAGCCACCAATAAGTAAGATAGTTTAATGTACAGATTAGATCTGTGGCGTGGTGCAGTCTGGTAGATGGGGAACGTCCTGCCTTCAGATTCACGTCCTCTACCCTAGACCAAAGCATGATAGACAAGACTGACTGACTGACAGACTGACTGACGTCTCTTAAGCCTTTGAACCCGAATTTCGTCTAAATAATATTTAAATATTGAGTGAGATCAGAGGTTATGTCGATGGTGGAGATTTCTGTTTTCTGGGATGCAGCACCTTAAAAATTTAGTTCCTACCTCACAGAAAACATAGTGCATCTCTTTTGAAATTTATGTTTTGCTGACTGTGCACCGTGGTACAGCTCTGGGTAAATGACCAACTTGGTGCACAATTACGTTATATAAAACGTTTATTATTATTCATTATGTTATGTAAAACGTTTATTATAATAATAAATAATAATAATAAACGTTTTATATAACATAATTGTGCATCAAGTTGGTCATTTACCCAGAGTATAATGCGTCTCTGTTCTAAAGACCACGTGTTTATGCTTAATAGGGAAATAATCGCTGTTTGTTCTCAGATCCATACAAAACACATAAATACACTGTGTGGGCAGAACGTAGAATTGTTGAATGTTAAACTAGTGGTACATATAGTGACCACTGGGCTTTGAGGTTTAATATACATTACATGTAGATATCCAGTCCATACCGGACAGTAAACACTATATCTCAGTTCTAAAAACCAATCAGTTAATGCTGTATAGGGCAACAATCACTGTTTGTTCTCATATCCACACAAAACACATAAATATACTGTGTGGACAGAATGTAGAACTGTTGAATGTTAAACTAGTGGTACCACTGGGCTTTGAGGTTTAATATACATTACATGTAGATATCCAGTCCATACCGGACAGTAAACACTCTATACCTCAGTTCTAAAAACCAATCAGTTAATGCTGTATAGGGCAATAATCACTGTTTGTTCTCAGATCTGCACAAAAATATAAATACACTATGTGGGCAGAATATGGAGTTCCTGAACTGGATGGAATTGGTACGCATAGTTACAACTGTGCTGTAAAGGTTTAACACCAGTCATTCAGTCATTGTGTTTGTATTTACACATTTTGATCAAGTTCAACAAAATATGTGGATTTATTAAGAAATGCAGGGCAGTTAGAAATATGTGTCGTAAGTGTCGGCACTTTTGATGAAGATGGGATATGACGCCGTGTTGATGGGTAATTACTGACATTAAGCAGCTTGCCTCCTCCATTTTAAGGATGACCCAAGGCGATTAATTGGCATGGCAGACTGGTTACATTAATATTTCTTTCTTCATTTGGATTCCCTTTCTCCTCAGATTTTTCGTTTGGATGCCCTTCTTCTTCAGTTTCTTCATTCAATTCCTTTTTCTTGTCGCTTCACTTTTACACTGTCTTTCTCAGGTGTGTTCTACCCATGACTCCACCCCACCACAACACCTCTTCTCTGATTGGCTTGCTACAACAATCATCTAAACTGCTTTTTCTCTATCTAATGCAGCCATTGTTCCATGAAATTTACTCTCCTTAGACTACCCTGAAGATGGAGGTAGCAAACTCCTTCAAAATGGCTGTAACTAATGACCAGTTGTCACGGCATCATATATCAGTGGACACTTTATATATTGCCTTCAGGATGATGGGAAAAACAACTAAGGCCAATGTGGATATTGTTGGCATTACCAATTCAAACAAAAACAAAATATTCAAAAACTGTGTGAACAAATTGTGGCTTGCAAACAGAAAAGTGTTATGGTTCTGTAAAGTGCATACTTCTAAAGGTCCATATACAGTGCATACACACAGAAAATGCAAGACGCCAGTGTAGTTGAACGCCGACGGTCCTCTAGTGGTGTGCGTCGTTCAAGATCAGTTCGATCTTCACTAAGGCTTATTGGAGCTCGATGGCATACCTCAAGTGTATCTGCTGCCAGCAACAGTGTTACATGCTGTACAGCAGCTGCTAGTGCTGGCAGCAACAGTATTACAAGTTCTTCTGGGAATGAGGATGTGAATCTACAGCCCACAGTTGAGACTGCGAGAGTGCCTGCCAGTGCTGACCCTACAGTACATCAATCCCTGCCCCTTGTCCAACCTCAGCAAGAACAACACAAACAGCAACAAAAGCAAACAAGTTCACAAGCCTCGTGGTTAGCAGTTTTCTCTAAACAAAACAGAAAGAGTTTGAAATCAACTTCTGCTGGTGTGGGAAAACAGAAAGAACATAAATCCAAAGCAACCTGGATACTTCGCTTTACATATCAGAAGAATAAAAAGGGTAAGAGCAAAACAGTGTGCAGTGAGTCACCAAAAAATGAAGAAACAGTAGAAGAAAATCAACCATCAAAAGCTACATGGATTTTAGATATAAAAGAAAGACAGGAACAGCAAACACAATGCACTGCTTCACAGGTTCTAGTAGAACAACAGGAGCAGCATTGGCAGACATCTGCAGAAAGACTGAGCAGTCCACAGAGGATGTACATGCGACAGAAATCTAATTCAATGTCAAGATGTTCTTCACTGCTAGAACAGTTGCTGCAGCAACAAGAGTTTCTACAGCAACAAGAGTTTCTGCAGCAACAAGAGCTTCTACAACGACAAGAGTTTCTGCCCATGAGCTCAAGTGTGGGCACTAAGCGGCGGAATTCTATGTGGGCTCTGGGCTCCTCTAAATCCAGTACGTTGAGATCCATTTGCGTCTTGTAAGGACATTTTTATGGCTGGTGCACATCAGTAGACATGAGGGTGACTCAAATGAAAACCTTTGAAGTGTTGAAAAGAATCAAGGCTGCTCTGTTCAGCTGTAGGCACAGCAAGTATGCATTAGAAGCATGTCCTGTGTATGGTTGATTTGTAGTATGTTGAAACATGACAGAGCTGTATCAAACTTTTCTCCAATAAATTAGTGCATTAAGATGTTTTAAAATTTTCATTTGAGTCACCTATATATCTACATATAACAGTGGTGCTTGCAGTTGACATATCAGTTAATGTTACTAGTGTGTGGTAGTTGTCACTGCCAATTTATGGTCCGTTGAGTATTCATTCTGATGTTAGCCTTCAATCTCTTATGGCAATGGCTAATGGGGTGTGAGACCGTGTAGTTTGATGGACAGGGATCAGAATTTTGGAGAAACCTGATGTTTCCATCTTCCCTTAAAGATGGAGACCAGACTACATGGTGTCACCTTCCAGCATAGAGTAACCTCCAGTAATTTGCTTGATTGACTCCATTATTGGTATGTCACAAATCTTCAGCAGTGTAATCAGTGTATTGCAGTACGTAGTGTCTTGATTTATACTTTCAGTTCTGCATGAATGTGTTTGTACATTAACTTTCTTTATAATTTTTTATGAATTCCTTTTATTAATGACATTTTAGTGAATACCAGTTTTTGTGCTGTCAAAATGATGAAGTTTCTTTCCATGTTGCTTTTAGTTGTATTACTTCTGTTTGTTATGTTCTGTAATTTCATTTTAAGTTACCATTTCTATTTTCAGAGGCTCAGGAGGGAGGGATGGAGTTTCTGGTTGATGGGCTGAATCTGACAAAAACAACAAAGAAGAAATTAGATAAGCTAAATAAAATCAATATCCACTTACATGGTAAGAATCACAATGGCTGCCCCCTGTTTCCTTAATACAGACTGAACAGGTTTGTTTAGGGGTAGTGCTGTACACTTGTTTTGGAGATGCCCAATTTGAATTCGATCCCAAAAACCAGCTTTCCTGAGTGAAGTTGCAAGATATGGAGTTCTCATGGCCGTGTGGTTGACGATTCCATTCTTCAGGTACAAGACGCATCAGTTACGAACCACTGGCTCAATGACATAGCGTTATGCACCTAAAGATCTTCATCATAACTGAGGTTTTTATGGTTTTTCTCAGTCCCCCCAGACCAATTCTGTGACATCATCTCGATTAGACAATTGTCACTTCTTTCCAAAGTACGTTGTTTTTCCAATTTATGATCCACCAGTAACCCTCCCATTGACAGTTTAGAATCTGAGATACTGACTTACAGAGAACATATGAAGTGACCCACTGAGAAGGATTGAAAATTCTCGGTTAATTTACTAAGAGATTATGTAGAAGTAAAACCTTATGAAATGTGAACACAGGTTTAAGGTAGAAGTGCGTAAAATGATTGGGAATGTGGAAGCATCAGAACATAAATGCATAGCACAAGACAGACTGAGATTGTGGGCTACTGTGTATGTACATTAGGCAGAATGAGATTGTGGGCTACTTTGTATGCACATTAGGCAGACTGAGATCGTGGGTAACTGTGTATGCACATTAGGCAGACTGAGATTGTGGGCTACTGTGTATGCACATCAGGCAGACTGAGATCATAGGCTAATGTGTATGCACATTAGGCAGACTGAGATTGTGGGCTACTGTGTATGCACACCAGGCAGACTGAGATCATGGGCTACTGTGTATACACATTAGGCAGACTGAGATCATGGGCTAATGTGTATGCACATTAGGCAGACTGAGATTGTGGGCTACTGTGTATGCACATCAGGCAGACTGAGATCATGGGCTACTGTGTATGCACATTAGGCAGACTGAGATTGTGGGCTACTGTGTATGCACATTAACAAAACATTGATTGCTTCAATCTGAATACTATACTGGTCAATGAAAAATTGAATGCAGGTAATTATTTATGTTTTTATGTTTTAATTCTTTAATATTTATTTACATATTTTAAATTCAGTTTGATGTTTTGGTGTATGGAGCTGAGGGTGTACCTAATGCAAATTACCAAACTTGTATAAGCAAAAGACTGTTTATGTTTTTTGCAGCATTGTTCGCTGCTGTGGAACACGGCCATGTCGACAAAGCTCGCACCATCCTTGAGTCCACAGATGTTGATGTCAACAGGTAAATGATTTTCATCATAACTCGTAACTTATCAGCCACATAAGCATGGAGGTATCATAGTTTAATGTGTGTACCCAAATGTGTTTTTGTCTTGTCAGTTACCTGTTAACTACTGTGGACCTAACAGAGAATTAAAATATGTTACATTTTAATATTTAGTATCACAATACTGCAATTTATGGTCATCAGTGGTGTGCATTGTAGCACTGTTAAGTTTTTAGTCATTCCTATCAAGAGGAACAGAACATCAGATTGGCACATTGGCTTACATACCTTTGTTATGTGTAGGAGTTGCTACATGTCATGAATGGTGTATCACAGAGTGCATTTGTTGGATGATATGTTCATTGTAAGAACATGCACAATGTGAATAACATAAAACTGTCTATGGATTTCTCATTTTTTGCACATGCACTACTTGCTGGTTCATCTCATTCCCCCATATTTGATCAGTCTAGAAATATTTTGACCAAGTACGAACATTGTTGTTATACAATTTCATCCCTCCTCTCTGTTACTTCTCTCTTGTTTACCAAAGCACTCTTAATTTATGTTGTCCCTGTAGGGGAACAAGCATTCTTTCACAGCAATCCGTCCTATTTCTCTAAGATCCACTTTAATATTATCCTCCCATCTGTGCCTAGGTCTTCCAAGTAGTTTCTTCCCTTCAGAATTTTTTAACCAAAGCACTTTATATTTGTCCTGTCACCTACATGTGCCACATGCCTTACCCAACTCATCCTGGTAACATAGTTGCAAGCAGTTAAACTGTTGCAATTGGCAAAATTATCAACCATCTTTGATGTCCGCAAGAGCTATACCTTCACAGATTTCTATAGACGCCATGTTCTTCAACTATGCAGTGTTTTTCTCTCAAACATTCATCACCCACGTGCCAGGCTAGCGGTGTCAAACAGCTGACACCACACTGTAAGTCCTTATGCTCTACATACCTCTAATCTCAAATAATTTGTCCATTTTCAGTGTGAACAGTGATGGTCTGTCACTACTGGATGTGGCTGTTCTGAACAATAACCGGCAGCTTGCAAAGATGCTGGTGACATTTGGTGCTCAGGAGGGGAATCAGTGTGCGTATTGTGTGTTCTTGTTTGATAAATATGTCCTATGGTCACATAACGGTTCCTTTATTATTATTATTATTGTTGTTGTTGTTGTTGTTGTTATCATCATCATCATCATCATCATATATCTTTCATGGAGTTGGGCCACTTGTTGGCCCGTTCCAGTCTCACGTATCCAGAAGTCTCTTCAAAGGTCTACCATGATTCCTTCTGCCAGTTGGGGAGTAGTATTTCATTACCCTGGGTAATTTATTTCGAGGCATTCTATTTACATGTTGTATCCATCTTCTCTTGTATTCCAGTAATTTGTCCAAAATTGGTGTTATTTTTAACTCTTTTGCAATTTGTGCATTTGTTTTGTAATCTGTTCAAGTTTATCCTGCTGTTCTTCTCATGTATTTCATCTCTGCTGCTGTTATTCTTCTGGCGTCACTTGCTTTAATAGTCCAAGTTTTGCTGCCATATAACAAGACTGGAAGGGCTAGTGTATTGTATAGTTTTATTCTTGTTTTCTTAAGGGTTTTTTGTGGTCTAAACACATTATTGAAAATAACTGTAATTTTCAAAAAGTTATTTAATTTGTTATCAATGTCCAATTCTCCTTCACAAGATATCATATATCCTAAATAGTTAAACAATTTTACTTGTTATATAATTTTATTATCTATTACAATTTTAGTTCTCACTGGATCTCGCCCTTTAAATGCCATCGATTTTTGTTTTCTGTACAGATATAGTTAAACCATATTCTGTTATTATTTGATTTAATTTATGCTCAGCTTTCTGTAGGTTATCTTCTGTGTCTCCTATTATGACTTGGTCGTCAGCAAATAACAGCGTTCACAGTTGCTGGTTTTTTGAAAGTTTGATTCTGGTTATGTCTTGATTTTGCCATTTAGTTATTATTTCATCTAAATACATATTAAACAGTGTAGGTGAAAAAGGGCAACCTTGGCGTACTCCTTTATTAATTTCTACCAGTTCTGATAGTTTGTTGTTAAATTTTATCAGTATTGTGCGTAAATATCCACTATTGCCTTTAGCAATGTGTCTGGGATATGTCTAGATTTCAACATGTTAAATAAAATCTGTCTTTGTATGTTATCAAATGCTTTCTCATAATCTATAAACAGCAAGTGTGTTTCCAAGTTAATTCCCTTTTATTCAATTAGTAATTTAAGGCAAAATGTTGGATCCGTGCGTGACCGTCCCTTTCGGAATCCATTTTGTGTTTCTGTCATAAATACTTCTGTGTACTTCTGCAGCTTCATATTAAGGATTTTAGAGTATAACTTATAGCAGGTGTTGAGAATACTAATTCCTCTGTAGTTTTTGGGTTCCCTTCTGTCACCTTTCTTAAATATGGGGGTTAATAACAGCATTTCTCCACTCATTTGGAATGCATTTTTCTCTGTATATATTGTTTAAAAATTGTAGTAATCTCAATTTAAACTCTACTGGTGCATACTTGTATAGCTCTGAGTTAATGTTATCTTGTCCTGGAGCTTTACCATTTTTTGTTAATTTTAACACCTTTTCTAGTTACAGAAGCATGTGAGTAATCAGCTGAGTTGTATTCTAATTGTAATTCATTTATGTTTGTTGTGTTCCATAAATTTTCTTAGTATTGAAGGAATACATTTTCGTCTATGTTTCCTTGAATACGTGCTGTTTGTTTTACATCCTTACTAATTTGTTTTAAAGTTTTATATACTTTGGGTTGGGTCCTATATGTGTCATGTTCTAAATTTGTAACAAATTTGTCCCAAGAAAGTCTTTGCCTTCTTCTTACTTCTCGTTTAGCCAGTGCTGTGTTTCTTTTGTATTTCAGTTTATCTTCTAGTTTCTTTGAATTCAGCCATTTTTTTGTATGATTTTTTTTCTTTGTTTCTATTAATTGTTTTATTTGGTCATCCCATATTTTTAAATACTTTCTCCTGTTTCATCTCTTTATTGTTCCTAAACTTTCATTTGCTGCTGATTTTAATATGTTTTGTACATTTTTCCATTCTTTCTCAATGTCTATTTAACCTTCCTTTGTATTGCTTAAGTGGAGTTTCACTCTTTGGGTGTACAGCCATCTTATGCTTTCATCATTTAGCAGCCTTACTTTAAAAAATTCATCCTGCTTCAATGGGGTCTTTTTGTTACTCTAGTTTAACCATTGTGGTGGAAAATTTACTTTTGCACATAATAAGTAATGGTCACTACCTGTTTCATTGCTTCTGTAGACTTTAATGTCTTGGATTACCTTTGAAGTTTTCATATTTGTTATAAAGTAATCAATAATTTATTTGTGTCCTCTTGCTTCCCAAGTAAATTTATGAATTTATTTGTGGCTAAAAAAGTGTTCATTATTTTTAAGTTATTAAATGTGTAGAAATTATCAATTTTCTACCATTGCTATTTAGTGTAGCTTCTCCATTTGTACCCGCTATGTTACAAACTATTATTTCCGACTCTAGCATTCATATCTCCTATCAACATTATGTAATCGTTTTTGTCCACTTTATCCAGTATCTTCTGTAGTGTTTCATAAAATTCATTTAATTCATCCCTGACTTCTGTTGGGGCATATACTCCTAATATTGTTAGGTGTCCCCTTTGTGTTTTCAGTCTTGTTTCTATAACTCTGTCATTCCAGAATTCATAGTGGTCTATTTTATTTGATATTGACTTGTGGATCCATAACATAACTCCTGACTGGCCTCTGGTGTGTCTGTCCACTCCACTGTAAATAACCATATAGTGTTAAGCCTCTTTCTTTCCTTGCAATTTCCTTTTACTTTCTGTAATTACTGAAACTTTAATATAATTTTCCTTTAAAATTTTGTCTAATTCTTCTTCTTTCTCTCCTAGCCCTCAAATATTCCAGGTTGCATATTTAAATCATGATACCTTTTCCACATCCATGTTGTCGTTTAAAGAAAATCTGTCCCACTTCTTTCTGTGAGACGTGCCAGTGGTTAAAATATCCCCTGAATGGGTTACGGGCCCAGAGCAGGGTAAGTCCAGTGGTAGGATTGCTACCTTTAGCCTCTGGACCGGCATGTGTAGGGATGGCATTTCCACCATTCCTGGTTAAACAGTTATACCACTGTGACTTGGTCGTCATTTCCTCGTTTGTGAGAACAGAGTATACCACGAGAAGGTGAGGATGACTGTTGAGTAGGATAGGCTATAGTATTATGCATCACTACCCCTTATAACCCTATTATTATTATTATTATTATTATTATTATTA
>Ga0123354_10008982_pt1 | contig 15263 bp, 5 predicted proteins | sample TergutLab28metaG_2_FD_97872 | JGI IMG/M metagenome (GOLD analysis project Ga0123354, IMG submission 97872) | Labiotermes labralis P4 segment gut microbial communities from Petit-Saut dam, French Guiana - Lab288 P4 | ecosystem: Host-associated > Arthropoda: Insects > Digestive system > Gut ...
CAGCACCAAAGAAGTCTTTCCCCATCGACGGGGAGATATAAGAATTGTGTTAATTCCATGAATAAAATTCATAGATAAACGTTTGGCATCTTCTTCCCTGTCGGTAAACCACTTGCCAAATGTTGCCACTCCATATATAAATGGATTCTCCATATCAAATTTATTATTTTCCATAACAAAGGTAATGATTTTTTTAATTTAGTAACAACCTTGTTAGTAACACACGTGTTACTAACAAGGTTGTTACATCTATAATTTGCTGTATTCTAATTTATTATTCATTGTATTTTTTATTTTTTCGCTTAATTTTTTGAGTAAAAAAATCATTTATTTCGCAATATCCGCTTTATATCATTCAATTTATTCAACGCCTCAATAGGAGTTAAATTGTTTACATCCAAATTATTTATTTCATCGCGCACTTGCGAAAGCACAGGATCGTCCAACTGAAAAAAACTCAACTGATAACCCTCTCTTTCGGATAACAGTTTTTTCATCGGCTTAGCAATTCCTGTTTTTCGGTTATCGGTTTCCAACTGTTTCAAAATTTCATTTCCTCTTTTCACAACACTTTGCGGCATCCCAGCCATTTTTGCAACGTGAATTCCAAAGCTATGTTCGCTTCCTCCCCTCACTAATTTCCTTAAAAAGATGACTTTGTTATTTTCTTCTTTTACCGATACATTATAGTTTTTTACCCGTCTGAACGATTTTTCCATTTCATTCAATTCATGATAATGGGTAGCAAAGAGCGTTTTTGCGTGACATCGAGGATGTTCATGGATGTATTCGACAATCGCCCAAGCGATGGAAATTCCGTCGTATGTAGAAGTGCCTCGTCCTAATTCGTCAAAAAGGACCAAACTTCTTTCGGAAAGATTGTTCAGAATATCGGAAGCTTCATTCATTTCTACCATGAAAGTAGATTCTCCTAACGAAATATTATCGCTGGCTCCAACTCTTGTGAAAATTTTATCTACGATTCCAATGGTAGCCGTTTCGGCGGGAACAAACGAGCCGATTTGCGCCATCAAAGCGATCAAAGCGGTTTGTCGCAATAGCGCCGATTTCCCGGCCATGTTAGGTCCTGTAATGATAATGATTTGTTGCTTTTTATCATCCAAATAAACATCATTAGGAATATAAGGCTCATCTGAAGGAAGTTGCGTTTCAATCACCGGATGCCTTCCGCCCTTTATGTCCAATATAAGACTATCGTTGATTTGCGGCCGGATATATTTATTTCGCTGAGCCACTTTGGCAAAAGACAAAAGACAATCGATTTGCGCAATCAGGTTGGCATTCGTTTGAATAGGTGCAATGTATTTGGCTAACTCAAGAACTAAATCATTGAAAATTTTTGTTTCCAATGAAATAATTTTATCCTCCGCTCCCAAAATTTTTTCTTCGTAAACCTTCAGCTCTTCCGTAATATATCGTTCGGCGCTAACTAAAGTTTGTTTTCTAATCCAATCGGATGGAACCCTGTCTTTGTGGGTGTTGCGAACTTCGATGTAATATCCGAAAACATTATTGTAGCTTACTTTTAATGAAGGGATTCCCGTCCGTTCGCTTTCTCTTTGCTGTATGTGTAGAAGATAGTCTTTCCCTGAGTAAGCGATTTCCCTTAATTGATCTAATTCCTCATTAACTCCTTTGGCGATTATGTTGCCTTTATTTAACAAAGCAGGAGGATCAGGAACAATTTGCATTCCGATTTTATCCCGAACTAATTCGCAGCCATTCAGTTGATCGCCAATAGTGCGGAGGCTGTATTCTTCCGATTGCAGGCAGAGTTGTTGAATAGGTTCAATCGCTTGCAAAGCTACTTTCAGTTGCACGACTTCGCGAGGATTCACTCTACCGACAGCTACTTTTGATATGATACGTTCCAAATCTCCGATTAAATGGAGTTGCTTTTCCAACAACTCCCTTAATTCAGGAATTTTGAAAAAATATTCAACCGCCGACAAACGGTCGTTTATGAGTTTATTTTCTTTCAAAGGAAATACGATCCAGCGTTTCAACATACGGGCGCCCATAGGGGTAATGGTTTTATCCAGAACATCCAAAAGTGATTTTCCTCCTTCGTTCATGGTGGTTAACAATTCAAGACTTCGAACGGTGAACCGGTCTAAGCGGACATAACGATCTTCTTCAATCCGTGAAATGGAAGTAATGTGTCCGATTTGCGTATGTTGTGTAATGTCTAAGTAATACAAAATGGCTCCTGCTGCAACGATCCCGTTCGTCAGGTGCTGAATACCGAAACCCTTGAGATTTTTAGTTTCGAATTGTTTCAACAAACGGGCGTTTGCAGTGTCTTCCGTAAAAATCCAATCGTCCATTTCAAAAGTCAATAAACGCGAACCGAACAATTCAATAAATTGTTTACGTCTGTTGCGATCGATAAGGATTTCTTTGGGCGCAAAGTTGTTAATTAGTTTGTCAATGTAATTGGTTGGTCCTTCGGCTACTAAAAACTCACCGGTCGATATGTCAAAAAAAGCGATTCCACAAAGACTCTTATTGAAATGAACTGCAGCTAAAAAATTGTTTTCTTTATTATTAAGTATATTATCATTAATGGAAATGCCGGGCGTAACCAGCTCGGTAATTCCTCGTTTCACTAATTTTTTTGCGAATTTCGGGTCTTCTAATTGATCGCAAATGGCAACCCGTTTTCCGGCTCTAACCAATTTTGGTAAATACGTGTCTAAAGCATGATGCGGAAAGCCTGCTAATTCGACAAATTGCGCCGCCCCATTCGCTCTACGAGTCAATGTGATCCCTAAAATTTCGGAACTCGCAATTGCATCTTCTGAAAATGTTTCATAGAAATCCCCCACGCGAAACAACAAGATAGCGTCCGGATGTTTCGTTTTGATTTCAAAATATTGCTTCATTAAAGGCGTTTCTACAATTTCTTTTGCCATAGGAGAATTTTTAAGTCATTTGCAAAGGTAGTTTTTTTGCAGAACAATTTGAACCTTTAATGGGTTTAATTTTCAAATTTATTGCTAAAAGAAGTTATCTCAAAAACCTGTCATCCCGCGTCAAGCGCGGGATGACAGGTTTTTCATTTTTCTATTTCACTACCACCGGCTTTTTAAACGCCTTCACAACTCCGTTCATGTCATAAACCTCCATATAAATAAGATATATACCGGACGGAAGTGAATGTCCGGAATTTTTACTTCCATTCCAAATTAAATTACCTTCGGTCCCTAACAGTTCGTTATTGGCTATGACGTTCACCATTTTTCCAGCCATGTCATAAACATAAGCTCGACAACGATATCCCGGCGATTGAAGCTTGTAATGGATGAGATAGTTGTCGGAATTTATTTCCGGGTAAGTAATAGAGATTTCTTCTTTAACTCCTGTAACAACTGTATTGTATTGCGAGTTTTGATATCCGGGAGTTCCAAAACCGCTTGATTCGGAAGCGGAATGCCAATTTCCGGCATCGCTGGTTGGCAAGTTAAAATTCAGCCGTTCGAGTGCGATTCCTTTTTTGTTACTGATACCTGCTGTGTGCATTTTTTCATTATAAGCAAATTCGTCAATAATTTCATTCGTTTGATTATTTATTAAAACTACGCATCCTGATGTGTTTGCTAAAGATGGCATAACGCTCAATTCAACAAAAGAGGCGCCCGGATGACATTCGAAAAACGAACAAACCAAATCTTGACTTTTAGTAATCACTAAATATTCCTGCGGATGGAGTAACAAAGGAGTCGAGGCTAATTCATACAGTTTATTGAACGAACCGTCGGACGGTTTACGGCTGGTTATACTTAAAAATCGCAAATCAAACGCTTTGTCGGAATTATTATAAATTTCCGCATATTCATTGCCTCCTGTCGGCGGATTGAATAACAACTCATTGATTACAATTTCGTTTGCAGATGCTTCATAACCCGAACCAAGCGACACTATTTGATTTCCAAGTCCATATCCTGTCCGATCTTTTACTCCTTTCAGAGCCAGTTCAACCATTTCGCCTTGCGGGGGCAAAGCGTTGAATCGGAGCGTTACTTCCGTAGCTTGAGGATAGAGCGGAGTCAAAGAAACAATTTCGTAGAGACCGCTACTTAACGAATAAGATGATTTTTCGGTCAAAGCGCTTAGATTCATTGGCTTGGAAAATGCTAACTTTACTTCGTTGTTTTCCAAAGTCTGAATACCGATTATTTGTGGAATTTCCATATCTGCATTTTTATTTTTTACGGAATTTTCTTTTCCCGGAGTTCCTCCGGTTATATTGGAACCTGTCCAGTTGAGATCCGTATTACTTTTATTTTCCAAATCGATACATTCTAACGACCATCCGCCGCCTTTCTTCTCGGTACTTCCGTACATTTTATCGGAATATTCAAACCAGGAAACTAAAGTTCCGTCGTTGTTGCCGAACATTAATAATTTCCCTGTATTTGCCATCGTAGGAAAGGAAGTTACGCCAAATACTTTTGCATCTTCAGGGAAAGCGGCGGTAGCAGTCGTTTTTGTCAAAACAAAATACTCCTTCGGTTTAATTTCCGCATCCGGAAGTTTGTAGGAATTTGTTCCGTAATAATACAGGCAATTTTTCAAATTAAATGTTTTATCGCTCCTGTTATATAATTCGACATATTCGGGATCACTGCCTCCCGGATTCGCCATGATTTCACTGAAAACGACATCATCTTCTTCCGGTAAACCGGGTGATTCCGGATTAGCCGGTTCTTCGGCAGCGTCGCCTTCCCCTTGCTCGTCATCCTTTAGTTCGCGAACCAGAAAGTCGTCGAAATAAAACGATTTATTTCTGGTTGAAGAAAAGTAGCAGACAATTCCAAAATACTCGCTTGAAAACAAGTCGCTCAACGAACAACTTCCTTCCAATGCATAGTCCGCTTCATCATCCAATTTCGAATACAAACTGAATGTTCCAAATTTATCCCATTTCGCTTTAACATGCAGAGCGACAGATGAATTGTTTAAACGCTGGGCGGTTCCATCAATTAAAATCTTGGTTGTCTTTCCTTTTTGGGAAATTAAACAAATGTTTTTGTTTGTGTGTCCTACACGAATAAAAAGTCCGTTTAGGTCGCCGGTTAAATCGGAGACGTCACTGCACAAAAACACTTTGGCGTAGTTGGAGGAGGTAGGATTGAAATTCAATTTCATCCACCACTCCCAATAAGTGTTAGCCGACAATGCGGAAATGGTTCTTAACTGAGCCGGAGATCCGGTGGACGGAGCATTCAACTGTAATTGAAGGTCCTCATTTACGATAAATTTTTCCGTATCTCCCGTCCATTCCACAGAACGAACGCCGGAACCCGATGGCGCACCTTGAAAACGACCATCATTAAAATTGTCAGAAAATTGCGAAAAAATGCAACATGGCGCTAAGAAAAGCAGTAAAAAAATAATTTTTTTCATATTAAAAAAGTTTTGATTAATAATAAATTGTTAATTTTGCAGTCCAATTCGGTTAGAATTGATTTGCGATGCAAATATAGTCATTTTTTTAAATAAAAAATAAAATAACTAATTTTTTTAAAAATTAATAATAATTAATAAAATGAACGTAGCAATTGTTGGAGTAAGCGGCGCAGTAGGACAAGAATTTCTGCGCGTATTGGAAGAAAGAAATTTTCCGATGAGAGAATTGTCGCTCTTCGGCTCCGCCCGAAGTGCAGGCAGAGTTTATGATTTTAAGGGACAAAAACTTACCGTCAAAGAATTAAAACATAACGATGATTTCAAAAGTATCGATGTCGCTTTTACATCTGCCGGAGCCGGAACTTCCAAAGAATTTGCTGAAACAATTACGAAATATGGAACCGTAATCATTGACAACTCGAGCGCCTTTCGCATGGATAAAGATGTTCCGTTGGTTGTTCCTGAAGTAAATGCAGCTGATGCGCTGATTCGTCCGCGGGGGATTATTGCAAATCCCAACTGTTCTACAATTCAAATGGTCGTTGCATTGAAACCTTTAGACGACCTGTCGCACATCAAACGCATTCATGTGGCTACCTACCAATCGGCTTCCGGAGCCGGAGCCGCCGCTATGACCGAATTGATCCGTCAACATGAACAAATAGCTCAGGATGAAACTCCGCAAGTGGAAAAATTTGCTTACCAGTTGGCTTTTAATGTAATTCCACATATTGACATTTTTCTTGAAAATGGATACACAAAAGAAGAAATGAAGATGCACAACGAAACGCGTAAGATTATGCACTCCGACGTGGAAGTGAGCGCTACCTGTGTTCGTGTGCCTGCTTTACGCGCGCATTCCGAAGCTATCTGGATCGAAACCGAACATCCTGTTTCAGTTGAAGAAGCTCGGGAAGCGCTTCGGAAAGCAAAGGGAATCATTGTTCAAGACGATCCTTCACATAAAATTTATCCAATGCCGTTGTTTGCCGCCTCGCACGATGAAGTTTTTGTAGGCCGCATACGGAAAGACATTACAAATCCTAATGGTCTTTCATTCTGGTGTGTAGGCGATCAAATCAAAAAAGGAGCGGCGCTCAATGCCGTACAAATTGCAGAATACCTAATCAAAGAAAAGGCAATTTAAAGGGTTTTTTCCAAACGAGACTGTGTTAAAAGTCATTCGGAAAATTTTTTAAATTTTCCTTTCACGAGAGAGATGAAATGACAAAAACAAAATTTTAATTAAAATTAGGGAATATTTATGATATTTTATATATAACATGTGATTTTGTTTTGTTATATTTGCCAAATAATTTCAGCTTATAAACTAATAAATACAACGACATGAAAGAAGTATTTAAAAAATTGATTTTCGGCTGCATCTGCCTTTTCGCACTGACGGCAAATGCTCAACAGTCGGTGAATATCAGTGGATTAACACCGGTTTCTGCAATTCAAACTGCAATTCAAAGTACAATAAATACTACGGAAAATAGCGGGGGAGGAACTGTTATGATTACCGGAACTTGCAGTGATGCTGCCGCTTCGCTTGCATTGAATATCCCTTCCAATATAACCGTTATTTGGAATGCGAATTATTCCAGTGATCCTAACACGTCGATTGCAGGCGGCATGATAGCCATGGCAGGCGACGGCAACTTTGCGGTTGCCTCCGCCGGCTCTGTGGTACAAAGCGGAAGTGGCGTAGCTATCAATGCTTCAGGAGCAAACGCCATAATCACAATTAATGGTACGGTCTCGGCAACCAGCGGTAGCGCTCTCAGCTTGACAGGATCTAACTCTAAAGTTATTGTGGGCGGTAACGGTTCGGTTTCCAATGCAGCTACAGGAGGACCGGTTTCATCAACGGCTGTTATATCTATCTCCAATACTAACACAGGAGAGAACGTTGTCATTAAAGGTAACGGTCAAGTTCAGGCAACGGCCGACGGCGGCTATGCAATTTTAACTTACGGCAATGTCCGGGTTGAAGATAACGCAATAGTGAAAGCGGCAAATGGCGGAGCTGCCATTGATGCGCTCGGCGTAAATTCTACTGTGACTGTAAACGGCGGAACGGTTTCCACTACAGGAGGCAACCAGGGGAATGTAGGAGGTTCTGCGATTCGTGTTAACGGATCCGGATCTTCAGTCATAATAAACGGAGGAACGGTTTCAGCAACAACAGGCTTGGCAATCAATGCAGTTTCAGGTACTACGGTCAATATTAACGGAGGATTTGTATTTGCTTACGGAACCGGATTATCCGGTGTTATAAATCCTTCTTCTTATACTGTTTCCGGTAATGGCGTAGCCATTGCATGGGATGATAAGAATACAGGTCCATTTCCCGCTTTCTATACAACCGCTTTAACCATCAATCCGGCAGACGCCAGTATTGCTTCATGGCGAAATGTCGGAGGTAAAAGCGGAATCAGGTATACCAACGGTACAACCGATGGCTTTTTCCCTATTGACGGGATTATGGTAAATCTCGATACCGACTACGGTTTAATTTTCGATGCCGGCAATGGGTCGCTCTACCTTGATGTGCGCGGAGACGGTAATGTTTCCGATGATTGCAAATACATTGAAGGACAAAATACCTCGTGGACAGGAAAGCCCGGCGCTCTCGCCTTGAACGGCTTTTCGTGGATATCTCCTGCTTCGCCGGCATTAAGGATTGTAAACGGTAATGCAACGATAACGTTGACGGGAGATAATGTTTTCCAAACCAATGCCGGAACGAATGCATTCGGAATTTATTCCGCCAATGCAGTTACGATTGATGGAAGCGGCGCGGTTACGGCTCAAGGTACAACCCAAGCTGTTTATTGCGCCAACCTTAATCTTCCTGCCGCCTATACCTATTGGATGGGCGCAAACGGGTCAAACGCGACGCAATATTGGTTTCCAACTGCAGCGTTTAATAACAGCGCCCTTCCCAAATATCTCAAAATTCAGCAACTTTCCGCCATCAAGGACATAGCGGTTAACGTTACTGTTCCGGTAACAGGCGAAGCGCCCAATACAACCGCATCCGCATCCGGTACGATTAATTTCACAATCGGTTCGGTGACATGGTATCCGTCACACAATCCTTTCGCAGGCAATACGCAGTACACAGCTACAGTCACGTTGACAGCAAAGGTCGGCTACCGGTTTGCAACGGACTTAACATCGACAACCATCAACGGACAGCCTGCAACCGTCATAGCAAACGATGGCGCAACGGTAACTTTATCCTATCAATTCTCGGCAACCGTTGCAGCGACTGTCACAAGTATTGCAATAGTTACGCAACCGACAAAATTGGTCTATACCTACGGTGATGCTCTTGATTTGGCAGGTCTTGCGGTTAAGCTTACCTACGGCGACAATTCTACGAAAAATGTTTCATTTGCCGATTTTGGAGTGGATAATATCACCACCGAACCTGCGGGCGGAACAACGCTAAACCTGACTTATAATGAAATACCCGTCAAAGTTATTTACGAGAACAGTTCGACAATATTCGCAACTACCAATAATTTGACGGTGAACCTTAGAACCATTACAGATGTGGCAATCAACGGCGTTATTGCGCCGGAAACGAGCAACTCTCCGGATCCGGCAGCTACAACTACCGATTCAGGATATACCGTCGGCGATGTGGCATGGAATCCTGCCGACAATCCATTCTTAGGAGAGACGCAATACACCGCAACAGTCACGTTGACAGCAGAAGCCGGTTACCAGTTTGCCGCTTCATTAGCATCAGCGACCATAAACGGAAAGGAGGCAAATGTCGCAACCGGCAATAGTGAAACGACGACATTATCTTATACTTTCCAGGCTACAGATCCGAAGATAGTTACAGACATGGCGATAAAATCGCAGCCGACTAAATTAATTTATACATTCGGCGATGCCCTCGACTTGACAGGTCTTGCGGCGACGCTTACCTATAATGACAAATCAACAATGGATGTATATTTTGATGGCTTCGAAATGTATAACATTACGACAAATCCGGCGAACGCCACTCTGTTGGACATGACTCACAACGGAATATCCGTCACTGTAATTTACGATGACAGCCCGGCTATACGTATTGCTACGCGAACGCTAACAGTAAACCCAAAAACTATCACAGATGCGGCGATTAATGTCACCGCCCCGATTACAGGCAATAAACCCAACGCCACCGCGTCGGGTACAGGTGATTTTACTATCAGCGAAGTGACTTGGACCCCATCGGACAATCCTTTCCAAGGCAGCAGACAGTACGCCGCTTCAGTTACGTTGACGGCAGACGACGCCTTCCGGTTTGCAACGGTTTTAACCTCGGCGACTATCAATGGACAAAACGCAACGGTTACGGCTAATGACGGAACTAAGGTGACATTGTCGTATACTTTTACGACTGCAGCAGAAGAAGCGACAAGTATTGCAATTAAAACGCCGCCTGCAAAAATGAGTTATTTCTACGGAGAAAAGCTTGATCTTTCAGGTCTTGTTGTAACAATTACTTATAATGACAACTCAAAGGAAGATGTCCCGTTTGCCGAATTCGCAATGAAGAATATTACCACCGACCCGATCAATGGGACTACTTTGGATTTGACTTTTAATGAAACGCCTGTCTCTGTGGTTTATGATAATAGTGCAACCATAAAAACAGTTACGGATGATCTTACGGTAGATATCCAACCTATTGCGGATATTGCAATTTCCGTCGCTGCAGCGATAACAGGCGATGTTCCCAACACAGCCGCAACAGGTACGGGTAATTTCAGTATCAGTCCGGTGACATGGACTCCGTCTGATAATCCTTTCTTGGGCGGCAAACAGTACACTGCTTCAGTAACGCTGACGACAGACGACGGCTATCAGTTTGCAACACCGTTAACTTCAGCAACTATCAATGGTAAAAACGCAACGGTAACATCTAATGACGGAACATCGGCAACATTGTCGTATACCTTTACAACAACAACGGCTAAAGTTACGGATATTGCAATCCTAACGCGGGCGTCAAAGACGAGTTATTCTTATGGCGAAGCTATCGACCTTTCGGATCTTGCAGTGACGCTTACCTATAGCGACGGATCAACGAAAGACGTGTCGTATCCCGATTTCGGTTTATATAATATCACTACCGATCCGGTCAATGGGGAAGCGTTGAACAGCTATGCCTTCTATGTAGTGTTTTATACGGTGATTTACGATAATAGCCCAACCATACAGGCGACAACTCCATTCCCCGTGCAGGTGAATCCCAACTACATCAACAGTGTAGCAATCAACGTCACGCCTCCGGATACGGGCGGTTCTCCTGATGTTTCGGTAACAACAGCCGACAAAGGATATTCCATAAGCGCAGTAGCTTGGACTCCGGAAAACGATCCCTTCCTGAGTCACACCGCTTATACGATTACAGTCACACTCTCGGCAAACAGCGATTCCGGCTACATGTTCGGATCTTTAACTGCAACTATCAATGGACAACCTGTAGACGAGATGTCAAACACCGGTTCAACGGTTGTGTTGACTTATACCTTCCAGCCGACCGGAACAAATATTTCAATAGTATCACAGCCGGTAAAATTAACTTATACTTATGGAGAAGTCCTTGATTTGACGGGTCTTGAGATAAATATTAAAAATAACGACGGTTCCGTAACTAATGTGCCTTTTGCCGATTTTGCAGCGAAAAACATTTTCACCAATCCGGCGCATGGTTCAGCGGTATATGTGATGCAAACAGGAACCCGGGTTACCGTGATCAACGGTGAAAATGCCTTCAATACAGATAGATTGACGGTCAATCCGAAAAGCGTTGCCGTCACTGCTAACGGCGGTTCATCTACTTACGGGGAAAGTCCTGCCAATCCGGGATTCTTTGCTACAGGCTTAGTCAACGGTGAAAAAGAAAACGTTCTTACCGATTTACGCAATAGTTTTGGAATTACCGCCACTACCTTCCCCGGTTCTTATGAATTAACGGTTGCAGGCATACTGAGTAATCCAAATTACGCATTATCGGAAAATAACGCAGGAATATGGATCGTAAATAAGTTGCCGGGAGCGGATGTAAGCGGAGCCCCGACGATAAATGGCGCAGCAACGCAAAGCGCTATTACGGCGAATGGCGTAACAATACCAATCAATCCTGGTGATCAAACCGTCGAGTATGCTATCAGCGCTTCGGGTAATTTAACGGATGCGGATTTGAATGCGCTTGTATGGCAGTCGGGAACGACGTTTTCAGGCGATTATCCCGAAGGCGCCGTTTATTATATCTACGCCCGTTCTGCTGAAAATGCGATTTACACAGCGGGAAAAGCGCAAGTAAGTACATCGTTTTCCATTGGTTCAACGGGAATTAAAACTGTTCAGACGGCAACCCTGTTAAAAGCGTACGTACAAAATGACCGGTTGTATGTCACCGGACTTTCAGTTGGTAAACCATGGACTGTTTATACCCCGACAGGATCGCGTATTTATCAAAACACCGCTTTAGATGCGAAAGCGGATATTCCTATGAAGGTGAAAGGCGTTTATATCATCCAATCCGATAATCGATCATTGAAAGTAGCGTATTGATTATTTAAACTGTTAATAGCCTAATAAACGTAGAGACGGGGAGATACTCCGTCTCTATTTTTTCACAAAATTTAACTATTTATATTTGGATAATAACTATTTTTATATTATCTTTGCTATTATTAATTATTTTTGAATATTAACTTTTAATAATTTAATTTATGAAAAATTTGTTTCTTTTTATTTTGAGTTTCCTCGTTAGCTTAACAGGCTTTGCTCAAGACGTTGGAAAACAATATTTTGAAGATGACTCGGCGCTTGGAGGAGACGCCGTAATTAAATCCGCAAGCGTCGATGTGGCGCATGATGAAATTTCTAAAACTTTTGAGATAGAAATATTGGAAGATGGCGCGTATTATTTGGACGCATGGATGGTAGCCCCTTTAACAAAGGAAGGGTATTCGGAATATAAGATTGCGGTGAATAATGTTCTATCCGGATTTACATTTAAGCCGCAAACCGATGGCTGGCAGAGTTTGGCGCTGACTGATGCGAAAAAATCGGCGGCTACCGTTAACTTAGTGAAAGGGACAAATATGATTTCCGTTATAGGGAAAGGTCCGGAAATACCCAATGTTGAATTTGTCAAATTGTCTTCAAATCTTAGTAAGTCAGGAATTTCAGACAGTAATTACAGAGCGTTTGTAGAAAGTGTAAAATCAAACGCCTTGAATGAGCTAATCGGTAATAATCCGGTAGAAATTAGTTCCAACAGAGGCGTTTCCGGAGAAATTTATACTTATTATCTGGATATCCCCGTCCTTTATACAACAAATTATGATTTTAATTTTATAGCCGGAGAAACGGTAAAAATAACGACTAATCCCGGTCTTACTTCACCTGCTTTAAATCATGCAATAGAATTTTTCAATACCGCAAATCCCGAAACTTATTCATGGCATTCTTCAACATCGTCAGGCAATGGGAGTTTGACAGTTACCATACCCGTAAAGGGTACGTATCACCTTTGTCTGCGCATACCGCCTTCGAATTCAACCACATTCTCGGCTATGTCGGGTTTTGTCAATTTGACGGTTAACAATTCGTCTTACGCCAATTCTATGGTTTCAAATTCCGTTTATGCGCCGGTAACCGTCAATTATTCTACTCCCTCGAATTTCTATATCTGTAAAATAAGCGTAGGAAATCCGTATTTGTATTTAGAGAACAGTTTGGGAAACATCAGCGCTTTCAGCTCCGGTTACGGCGTCACATCCGATGGTTATCAATGGGGAAGAAACTCAAGAATAATAACGAATTTGACAAACATTTCCTACGGACATGTTTTCGCCGGCACTACAAACATCCCTTCTATGAAATGCGACCTGTATATGGGGTTGGCGCCGGTAAGTTCTTCATATCAGGATATGTTTGATTTTTTTCCCTTGTTGCCATTGGATAATTCTTTTTTTTCCGGAACTGCAACAGATAATTATAAGTGTATAGATTGGTCTGTAGGCAAAACATATGCTACATACTGGCTTTCAACCAATGACATAACTGCTTGGGATAATTACTATAAGAGTTATGGTTACACTCGTGTCGGTGCTACCGCAGAGAATGCTGCTATCGCATTATGGATGCTTAATGGGGAAGTTACACATGCTTCTGTAAGAAAACATTCAACGACAACAATACCTCATGGATTTGAATGGGAAAGTAAATGTGGAGGATATGTAAGAATTATGCATACAAGGGATGCCTTAAATGGTAATAGATACGGAAGTATTGCCTATTATTATCAACCTATATCAGGTAGCGTTAGTATGAATTTTTCGGATGCAAGCTACACTTCTTCCCTTAGAGAATCTAATTTTTCAATATCGGATTTGAATCAGATCGCTTCATTAAAAGGTCAAATTTCTGCTATCATAATAACTGATTTTAATGCCAATTATCTTGTATGGAAAAATACATGGCGCAGACCTGAAATTGCCATTTACAGCAATCCTTACAAATATGCCGAATCGACCGAATATGAAAGCCTGTTGAATTATTGTATGAAATATGGAAAAGCAATATGGCCTTTGTTGATTGATAAACTTGTTCAAAAAGATATTCTTGTTCTCAATTTATTGAAAGATTTAACTTATGGTGGAAACCGGAAATTTATTGGTGATATCACACCCTCGATTCCAGTAGAAATAGGCAATCCATTGCCGTCTCTATACTCTAATTTGGTGGATTATTGCAAAGGATTATTGGCAAAGGAAGAGATAAACATACAGAAATCCATCCGGGATATTTCTACTGAAGAAAAAGAGACTTTTGAAGCGAATGTTACCGTAGATAATAGCGGAGACCTGTTGTTAAGCCTGCATTCCGAAAAAAATGAAAAAGCAGTTGTAGCAATATACGACGTTTTCGGCAGGCAGGAATATAAAGCGAATCATAATCTTTCCAGAGGCAATCAAACGGTAATGATTAATACTTCAAACTTCAAAAAAGGCATATATGTTGTAAAAGTTACAATAGGAAATAAAACAAAGTCACAAACAATTAGCATATAATTAACATACTTATGAAAGCAAACATATTTTTTCTAACGATTTTATTTGCGTTCTCTGCGCTTTTATGTAAAGGAGAAGCGCCGGCAAATTATCAATCGACAGATACATTATACTTCATGGGAAGCCGGAATTGGAAATTGGAAGATGATTCGGCATCAACAGTTGGTTATGCTGCAACGGCAAAACTGCTTCCTCCCGAAGAATTAGTTTTTACGGGAGAAGGTATTCTATCTTATAATCTAACAACAAAAGAAATCGTATTTACCGATTTGGTATTTGATAAAATAAGCGTTACTTATCCAATATTTAATATTTATCTTAATGATACCTTACTGCTTGAAAACGTTGCCCAAATGGGGGGGGGTGAAAGTTGGACGATTAGGGATTTGGTATTATGCCAAGATTTCTCCAATAAAAAATATTACTTATGCTATATAGGTCCATGGTGGGATGATATTATGAGCGGTATTGACACTATTACTAATGAGGAAGATAGAGAATATCTGTATGCAATACAAAAAGAAATAGACGCAAAAGCAGAAAAGCGGAAAGCAGGTTGGGATATCTTTATTAACTATTTGAGCGAAAACGGTAAGATTGTGGGGGCTGATATAACCGGAGTTGAGAATGCAGAAACAACCTTGCCTGTGCAAATATACAGCGCAGGGAAAACAATTTATGTCAACAACCGAACCGGCAAAACCGGGGTTGTTACCGTTTATAGCATCG
>Ga0123354_10008983_pt1 | contig 15263 bp, 6 predicted proteins | sample TergutLab28metaG_2_FD_97872 | JGI IMG/M metagenome (GOLD analysis project Ga0123354, IMG submission 97872) | Labiotermes labralis P4 segment gut microbial communities from Petit-Saut dam, French Guiana - Lab288 P4 | ecosystem: Host-associated > Arthropoda: Insects > Digestive system > Gut ...
GTGAATTCGTCCTGCATTCTGATCTCGAGACATGACCATGTACTTAGTTTTATCAGCACTTACTTCCAGTCCAATCTCCCTAGTAGCAGCTACTAACGCTTCTGCGTTTTCCTTTAGATTATGTATGCTTCCTCCCAGTATATTAACATAACATATACGTACTAATTTGTTTTAAATCTTAGTACACACATACCAACAAAGACCCCCTAAAATGACCTAAACTAAAATAACGAAATTACATGTTCGTTACAAAAATGTTGTGCATAATCATTAATAAAATAATTCCCATTAAAATATCAACAGAGAATTTTTAAACACAGATGTATCTAAAAAAATACCCAGTCTAAATATTGCGAAAAGTGACGTGACGACTGATATTTTAATTTGATGTGAACTCTTTGGGTGAAGCTACAATCTAGCGCAAATTGTTTTTCCGCCAAGTAAGAGCTTCACCACTGCCAACTGCTGCTTCTGTTATTAAATGCCTGTTTACATGCATAATGACAAAATATGGAAATGACAGTAATGACAGGGGGAGTCGAGAAGAGTTGATGCACTTTATGAGGGAGGGAGGGAGAGAGAGAGAACAAAACACTTCTATTTTTGAAATGTAGAAAAACACAGAATTGAATAGAGGAGATCCAGAACAGCAGGTAGCTAGGGCTGAAAGAGAGAATTACATAGAATGTGTTACTAAATTGAAATAAGACTGCAGTATTGAGAAATCATGTTACCTCTTATGTAAGGTTAGGTACAAGTGGGTAAACCGGATGAGGAAATATAAGTGAAGTCGGAAGAAGAAAATAAATTATCTTGGATGTGCAATCGATGATTCCAGTAATAATTGTATGAGGTTTAGAAAAAAGGAACATCAAAGATGACAAATGCAGAAGCCCTGAACCTAGCAACCACGTCCCTGGCGGGATACTTGTACATGTAACTGAATGTAGTAGTAGTAGTAGTAGTAGTAATAATAATAATAATTTATGCGGCCAGAATAACAAGCCTTGTGCACTTTATACTACGCAACATAACATTTTCAAAATACTAGTTGTCGTGGCCGCGCACTGATATTGCTTTATGATTTAAACGGTTCTTTAGCAACGGTATGGCGCTAGATAGAGGACACGTGTGAAGTATACATGCCATCTATGATCACCTAGCAACCGAACCGACAGGGAGAAAGAGAGAAACGTAAACCACTCTAAAAGAGGAATGTATGACCTGTTTAAAATGACAACTGAATAATGAAGTACATTTTATTCATAATTTTTACAGATATTGCTGTGGTATGTTGCACGCTGGTGGTTCAGTGGCTATTGGTGTAGCTCTGTGTTCGTAGGTTCCCGCCAGGCCCATAATCTGGGCCTGGCGATCAATGATACGGCCTTAGAAACTTAGTTCATTTCCTGAATTTCCGCAGGCCATTGCGGAGACGTTACTTTAAATCAAATTACGGCCCCTCCTTGCCATATCCCTTTCCGTTCAGTACTTACTGATTGCAATTGAAACCTATATAACCTTATTATTTTTAATTTTTATTAAATGAAGATAAGAAAACTAAAGAAAATTGTCGAAATTTCAATAAGACTACGCGAAGAAACGAAATATTGCAGACAGTTATGTAATTAATAGACCTACGCTTTGACACCCCTGCTTTATCGTGGATCTCGGTTTTATATTTGAAGAACTTCGAACTATGTAGAAACAGGATAACGATGACGACCAGGTCTGTTATGATGACAACTACATTGGAAGAGCATCACAAGAGAACAGCTCAGGAGTTGAATGACCTGTACCCTTGTTCCCCATCAAGTATATAAGTAGCAGGTAGAGATGTGTATTCGTCGCTTGCTTTCTGTTCGCCCTATAGAACACACTAGTGACTATATGAAGCATCTACTTTGATATTGAAATATTCGGCATTTTATTCAGGAATTGTACTGACAATTATCATTTCATTGTCATTATAATTTGGGATCATTTTTCTACAGAGCATAATCGGCTGGTCTTTGTAACGGATACTGACTCTGTTATTTGTCGGGCTATGAATTAGGAGAAATAGAGCCCTCTAAATGCTAACAACAGAATTTCTCCCCAGTGCAGCCCTCCAATATAAATAACAGGAATTCAGCCCAAACACAGTAGCTGCTCGACACCTTTCCTCTGCTACATATTCAAAATCGCCCACTTACCTAGACATTGCCTCCATCTTTTCACATTGTTACCTTAGGCTAAATCAAAGCTACCGTTATCTTATGGACGACGGGGAACAGGCTGGAAACCGGGAAAAGTTCTGTTTCTTCGTGCTAAATACACTCTGTCTCACTACCCCTATTTTATTCTTCCTTTTCTCTTTCTTCTTCTTCTTCTTCTTCTTCTTCTTCTCCTCAACCTCCTCCTCTTCCATCATATTTCAAAGAGTTCAACTGAGTGATGCTAAATTAATGGCGGAGTTCTCCTGCTGACCCTCAGTGACGCGAGTAATTAAAAGTTACGCAACCTATTTACAGCACAACAACTATGGCGCTTTGGCATACGTATGTTCTGTTATCTCGAGAGCAGTAAAGACTTGCTCTGCAGGTGCGCTGGAGGGTGAAGCGGGTAAAGAAAGAAGTTAAAAAGTCCCCGCAAACGCAATGATGACATGGGGGAGTGGAGGTGCATCATTCGATACAAACACGGCTTCATTCGAAACAAAAATCTTGATTTTATTTCAGTTCTTAAGCTACAAATAAAAAAAAAAAAAAATAACGGTTGTGTTTAGACTAAGCTCAGGAAAACAGTACAACGGGATCGCAATAGACAAAGTGGAGGTATAGTGCCGCTCATTCTTTACTTCGACACGCGGTGAACGTGAGTGGTCAGCATCATGCTTCGGCCGCTTTACTCTTACAGGAAACGCAGGAAAGGAAGTGAAATACATTCTTTTTATTCTTCGCAAACCTTACTTTTAGAATTTTCCGCTCCAGTTTATGTGCAGCGGGTTAAGCTCTAGATGCGAGCAGAAAAACATTTACTTGTTCAGGTAAAATTCCCTACACTCTTGTTCAACTTAGACAGAAGTAGACGGGAATAAGAGATGAATATAAAATGTTAGTCGCATGACGTAGCTGGAAGGTACCAGTTTGAAGACGTGGCGATGCTCTCACATGATTCAGAATCAGGAACCGTTTCGGCCTCTCGTGAGAGTCGTGTTGAATCCTCGTATGCCAAGAAATCGGCATATCCATCAGCCAGCTGAGAGACTGTAAGCTTTTCAAGGAAAATACATTCAATAAATATCCGCTCAGAAATGTGACCGCATGAGAATTGTTTCCTATGTGTTACTGTACTCTAATTACAGACTGTTTCTGTAAGTCCTGTCTTTGAAACCAAGAAATCAAAAACTGTATGCTACAGAACGGAATAGAGGAATTGTGGAGAAGGGTGTCGCTTTGCACCGAGACACTATTATCATAAATTATATTGCAATCGCGTTATTATAGTGAGACAAACGGTCTTAAAAAGTCGTAAGTATTGTTTCTTTTCTAGCAAAAGTGTTGAGGTCATCATCTGTTAAACTCTGAAAGCCTCGCGATTACTTTACGTGCCATCAGGTTTAACATTTAAACATTCTATATAGTTCTCACATTGCGTTTATGTGTTTTGTACGGATGTCAGAACAAACAGCGACTTTTGCCTTACGCAACTTTAGCAGAATGGTTTTGTATAACCGAGGTGGAGAGTGTTTACTGCGCGGTACGCTCTGAGTCCTTATATAAAGCAGACACGTTTAGTCCTTAAAGGGTTACGCAAAGCTGTAACACATTCAGGTGTGTGACGCGGAAATGCCAGTATATTTTATCTTTAATGGCCTTGATCATGAGCCATTAGCGTACGGTTTGTTTGTCAGTGATGATAAAATGGCTTTATCTGTAATTAGGATAAATTTACACAATTTAGCTATATTTTTCTTTCTGTTAATATCGTGTATAATTATTTCACAATTTATATTAAAATTAGGTCTAAAGAAGAAATGGAATTTTAACAGGAAGGCACTTTTTAAACTTTTCTTTGCGATGGATTCAACAACAGTGGCAAGAAAATTTGAGTACCGAACCAACAAAAAAAATTTTGAATGGGTGGTAGACAACCTGCTACTGACACAGGTTCTTACCCCTAGTAATTCGATTGTCTGCCGAACCAAATGGCCGCGCGGTCTAAGGCGTGGTTCTGCGATACCTCGCTTCCTGGGATTGTGGGTTCGAATCCCGCTGGAGGCTTAGATGTCTCTGTCTTGTGAATGTTGTATGTAGTCAAGTAGAGGTCTCTGCGACGGGCCGATCTCTCGTCCAGAGGAATCCTGCCGAGTGTGGTGTGTATAACTGAGTGTGATTGTGAATCCTCGATAAGGAGGAGGTCTTGGCCCACTGGGGTTGTGGCGCCATGGTAAAATATTTCGGTTTTCTCCTGTCAGCAACTGTGCATGAAGGTTGCATGTTCATATTTCATTCATCTACCATCAAAATTGTGAAATCATAGCAACTGACAGAAGAACTCAGTAACAGGGAGTAGGAATGAGTAATGAGAACCGCTTTATTCTGGATTATTGCGCAGCGGGTAGGGGTAATTCCTTACCGACATTTCGGGACCGATAAGTTGTCCCGAAACGTCAGTAAGAAATTACCACTACTCTTTGTGTAATGACTCAGAAGAACGCAGTTCTCTTATACTTCGAGGTGGAAGCCTGAAATCACGCAGGAATTAGTAGTATTTGGTGGAACAAAAATTGCGAGGATTCTCATCATTTAATTTTCTCTTCTCTTTACTTACTCCTCCGTACGTAGCTACCATTTTTTTCCTTCGCACTCTGTTCTCACAAGTCAGACCCCCCCACCTCTTATACAAGCATGCTTCTACTTCCGTACAGGTGAGGCGCTAAGTTGTGCACGCACAGAAAGAAATAAAAATATATTTGAATTTTGAAATCTTTACTTTCTTAGAGACCCATGGAAAAGTAATAGATTTTGAGCTGAAAGGTAGCAAGGGTCCTCTGAAATTTATCTCTTCTTAATTTCTCAGTAAATGTAATTTCTCGATTTGCTGTTGTATGACTAACTTGTAGGTCAATGTCGTCTGTCTTTTGACCTAATTACCTGACAGCAGGACAGCACTGAGCAGTGCAGACGGGAAGATATTAAGAGACAGGAGACCACTGTTACATCTTTAATGGAGAGTGGTTGGTATATACCACCTGATTTACACTAAAGAACTTTGCATTTTGATTGTTTCAAAATATTTCGAGCAGCACACAATATTAACTTTTGGATTTTGTAATGAAGGAAACCGTGGGTTTACTGTGAGGTATCATTTTTATTTTTCTGTTGCATAATTAATTTTAGATTTTAAAGGTTTAAGGCAATGTTAGCTGACACTCGTTCAAGAATATTGATTACACTGCAGTACAATACGTTACATCAGTGTCGGCTGTTTTGCCTGCCCTGTACCCTACAAGTTGTTTGCAGTGTGTGCAGAACACTATAAGAGATGTTAATGGAAATTTTGCACTGGTATTAATACGCTGTTTTAATTGATGCTGCATGACGTGTTCATGACAATAACTGAACTGACGGTGGATCCGTCACACTATATTGCGGTGAGGAGGAGCATACATTCGATAAAACAAACTACACGAAAATGCAAATATGAAGAAACATACAGTTTAAAATCATACGGCCCTTGAATTCCGAGATAGGCGTTTCCTAGCAGAATAACACGGCCCTTGAATTCCGAAAGAGGCATTTCCTAGCAGAATCATATGTTCCTTGAATTCCGAAACAGGCATTTCTTAGCAGAATCATACGGCCCTTGAATTCCGAAACAGGCATTTCCTGGCAGAATCATATGGCCCTTGAATTCCGAAACAGGCATTTCCTAGCAGAATCATATGGTCCTTGAATTCCGAAACAGGCATTTTCTAGCAGAATCATATGACCCTTGAATCCCGAAACAGGCATTTCCTAGCAGAATCATACGGCCCTTGAATTCCGAAACAGGCATTTCCTAGCAGAATCATATGGCCCTTGAATTCCGAAACAGGCATTTCCTAGCAGAATCATACATGCATTTCCTAGCAGAATCATACGGTCCTTGAATTCCGAAATATGCATTTCCTAGCAGAATCAAACGGCCCATGTATTTCGAAACAGGCATTTCCTAGCAGAACTCATAAAGCCTGATTTTGTATAGTATAGGTTTCTGAATGTGTGTATATATATATTTATTTATTTATATTGGCATTACTACTGTTGTTATTAATATTATTATGGCATGACAGCTTTATTATGGGCCCTAGCCTCCTAATTTGTTTTTATTACTCTCTTATTATATTCTTGTACTTACTTATAGGTGGCATTTGACTATGTTAGATCTGTCGGATACAACCTCACTATCGTCTAGTAGCCATGTTTGTAATTGTTGAATTACAGAATATATAATACGTACTATGTAAGAATTTTGATTATATATTTCCATAACAAATTTCATCGCGTAGCTTTAGAAGTATATTAGTTATTCTTATCATAAGAAAAGGTGAAGAAAAACGTGTTTTTGTTGTATATTTTACAAAATTATTATCTTTAAAAAGTTTTCAAAAACTATTACAGTACTTAGTTTTAGTTTTCTTTCTTGTAGGAAGGAAATTAGGTTAGAATTAATTGCGCGCATTTTATGGCATCACAAGGTGCATCACTGCATTTACAAAAGCCAGACAAATCTAGTCTACGCCCTCCTGTTCTGTCTTTAACGTACATTTTAGTATTATCTTCCTAAATACGCGTAGGTTCTCCAAGTGACCTCTTGTCGTCAAACTTCCCCACCAAAACCTCGCATACAACTCTTCTCTCCCACATAGTTGATCTGATCATTCGAACAGTTTAGTTTATGGCCTAATTAGGAGCAGATGGATTTTGCGGAATTATCGCTACCATGTAGGTTAGCATCTGTTGTGTTCCTACGGGCTATCTAGAAAACTTCAAATGCTAATACCAGCTATATTTAAGATTGTATTTTTTTAAATGAGTGAAAAATTTCTGTCCCGCCTTAATGAAAGAAATTAAGAACAGGTTTCTGAGGAAAATGCTTGGACGTCAGTACATCTTATTTTCCCACAAACTACCCACGCAAATGCAAGGACGAGGCCACAAACAGGCCACCATAGCCTCCTTCAACTTATCAGGAGGTCGACATTTGAAGTTCAAGGAGGACTTTATGGTTCGACAGAAGCTTTTTATGGCTGTATCTTTCCTATGATTTAAAGTTACGTTTATAGGCCCAAACTACTGTTGATTAGACGCAGCTCCACAGCATGTGTTACTTGCCACCAGTATAGGGCATTATTTCGATACAGACGGTAAAACTTTGAAGTCTAAAACCAACCGTATAAGCATTAAAAAGTTAAGTTCCTACTTCTTAATAAACACAGTTGATGACCATTACGATAATCGCCTGGTTAACTTGCTAATGGAATTACTTGTTGTTTATCGTGACTGTCGCAAGAAACACATGAACAGACCGCGTGGGAAAAGCGTAGGGGTTTTCGGTGTTACAGCAGATAATATCCTGCACTAACTATTGCATTTTGTACGATTAATTAAATTATCAGCACGTTGCTTTCCAAGGGTCACATCGTTGTTGGTAACATACTATGGAACTGATGACCTACGGTGGTCATTCAGCATAATCATCATCAACGATATAAGAGAGAAAGAGAGACGAAGATGCGAGTAGGCAGATAAAAGATGACCGACCGGTCTACAGGCTGCTAACACATCTTGCATAACAATGAAACAACAACAATATTTCCATCGCAGTACAAGGAAGAAATACCACCCTGTTGTGCACGTCAGATAGTTTATTGCTTCTTTTTTCTTCATTCGTTGGGCTGTTCCGTGAACAAGCAGCTTCCATGCGGACTCCATTCCTTTCTCACACATACCCAACAAATATAATCTTCGATAATTGGGTACGTACCGCGTGATTTTTTTTTTGTTTATTTCTAACAACTCGCAACCTTGTAATGTGTTAATTTCTGATAGCTGGAATATTTGTTTTGTGAGATTTGACGGTCTCAAAGCAGTGATGAAAAATGTAATCGTTCTGTGGAATGTAATTCCACGTAGTCTGCTTAGGCGTATGCCGAAGTATTAGAGAAATTTGCTCCTTCGTTAATTAGGGAAGATGATCATGGGTAAAGATAATTCCTTTGAAACATAGGTACACTAACAGCACCAGTATCAGTCGTTTGTCAAACATGAGTGATATAATCGAATAACGGAAAATCACTTCTGAAACGTCGGTACTGAAACCGAACCACTAATACTTGCCCTCGAAACATCGCTACTATAATCACGCCAGTTAAAGACACAACTGAAATATGTGTACTGCAAACAAACCGCTAAAATCACCTCTGAAAATTCGGCACTGCAACAGAACTACAAAGTTACTTCCGAAACGACTATCGGCACTGTAACCAAACCACTAACACTCACGTCTCAAATATCGGTACTGTAACCAAACCACTAACACCCACCTCTCGAATATCGGTACTGTAACCAAACCACCAACACTCACCTCTCAAACATTGGTACTGTAACCAAACCACTAACATTCACCTCTCAAATATCGACACTGTAACCAAACCACTAACACTCATCTCTCAAACATTGGTACTGTAACCAAACCACTAACACTCATCTCTCGAATATCAGTACAATAACCAAACCACTAACACTCCCCTTACGAATATCGGTACTGTAACCAAACCACTAAAACCCACCTCACGAATGTCGGTACTGTAACCAAACCACTAACACTCACGTCTCAAATAACGGTACTGTAACGAAACTTCTAACAATCACCTCTCAAGCATTGGTACTGTAACCCATACACTAACAAGCACCTCTCAAATATCGGTACTGTAACCAAACTACTAACACTTACCTCTCAAACATTAGTACTGTAACCAAACCACTAACAATCACCTCTCGAATATCGGTACTGTAACCAAAACACTAACACTCACCTCTCGAATATCGGTACTGTAACCAAACCACAAACACTCACCTCACGAACATCGGTACTGTAACCAGACCACTAACACTCACCTTTCGAATACCATTACTGTAACCAAACCACTAACACTCACCTCTCGAATATCGGTACTGTAACCAAACCACTAACACTCATCTCACGAAAACCGGTACCGTAACCAGACCACTACTACTCACCTCTCGAATATCGTTACTGTAACCAAACCACTAACACTCACCTCTCAATCATTGGTACTGTAACCATACCACTAACACTCACCTCTCAAATATCGGTACTGTAACCAAACCACTCACACTCGCATCTCAAATATCGGTACTGTATCCAAACCACTAACAATCACCTCTCAAATTTTGGTACTGTAACCAAACCACTAAAACTCACCTCACGAATATAGGTACTGTAACCAAACCACTAATACTCACCTCTCGCTTATGGTACTTTAACCAAACCAATACACTCATCTCTCAAATTTCGGTATTGTAACCATACCACTAACACTAACCTCTCAAACATTAGTACTGTAACCAAACCAATAAACTCCTCTCAAATATCGGTACTGTAACCAAAACACAAGAAAACGCCTTTGAAACATCGGTACTTCATTGGAACCACCGTGAGGGCATCAATATTTGGAAGGATGGGCACAAAATATTATGGAGAGACAAGAACAGAGACAAAATAAACAAAGAACGAAATGGAGAAAACTTAGTATTTATTCGCAAGAGACACAACATTAATACTGCAGACCTTCCAAAAATTTCTATAGACTTAAGAGTTTTAGAAAGCTTATTGAACCCTAAATGGTGTTTATGCTTATAAACCTTTTTTGGCTTCTCGGAAGAATCGATACATTTATATCATTTTAAATTAAATTTTTGTTTTTGGATTGATAAGATTCATAGCGAAGGAAAGCACTTTCGATTATCAAAAGAAGATAAATTTCTTACGACTAAGTGTCACTTTTAACAACCATCGCCTCACCTTAGCCGCTGTAACAGGCAATGTTACCATTATCTTTAAAGCTACGATCATACCTGAAAAAAATTTCAGAGGCATTACATTATTATTGATAACAGGCCTATATTTTAGTGCTTTTTAGCTTGTGGAGATCTCTGCTGTAATTTTGCATTTTACATTTTCATTTACTGAAATCCATTTGTCAAGATCTCGTTCTAATGCTAAACGCAAATCTTCACAACTTTTTGAAATATAAGTTTCGTCCATTAAAATTAATTAATTAATATTATGTAATATAAACCAAGTGTAACACCGTGTGTCTCCTACGTTTCGAACTTTCTTCTTAACGAGAGTACTGCTGTGTCGTCCATTTTTAAGCAATAATTAATTGCAAATTTTATGTGGCTCTTACCGGGCATTTGTTACATTCAACATATTAACTAACAAATTCACTTAATAAAATACAATAAAATATATTCATAAAACAGAATTCATGACAACCGCACTGCGGCTTTGTGTTCGACTCAGCCTCTAACAGAAATGAGTAGCAGGAATATTTCCTGGAGGGTAAAGGCGGCGCTACCACCTTCATGTGCCGATCGTCTTGAAATCTGAGAGCCTCAGCCTTCTGGAACCCTCTGGACCTGTTCAGGCCTATACAGGGATTGTTTTATCTTTACCTTCATAATGAAGTGAATTAACCGAGGTAGGTCAGTTATGAAACGCCGGGTACAGGCTGGATGACAGCAGGTCAGTCAGGAGTGTTACATCTTCCACTCAGTAACAAAACGGGCAATTTTTATTTGCACAAATGTTTTCTCGAAAGTTGACTGGAGGTAACAGATAAGGGTGACAATCTCTGCCAGCAGGGATTACCGAAGCAAAGCGATCCGTGTGTGAAAGTGAAAGGGATCACTGTTCACATTGAAGTAGTTTATTCTCTTGAAGGTCTTTCTGATTTTTCGAACAATCTAAGCACAATGTCTGAAACTCTTCCTTTTCTCTTCATGGAGGCTAAATTTCTACAGCTAAAAGAAAATCCGATATAACTCCGAGGTGGGCCTATATTGTCAAGCTATTGTCCTAGACAAACAAAACGAAGATCACATGCTGGGCCACGTCTTGCATTATCCAAGTGTACAAAACGGGCCAAGAACCTAGGACTTGTAGAGCTGCGGAATGTGCGTCGTTATGTACCAGAGTATGGCTACCTTCTACACTACAGCGTGTTTCATTTGAGACAGGCTTCTTTTTTTGCGGAACTATTATTATTATCAGATATCAGAGGGTTAAATTCTACTGAATGGCGCTCCGCCATCCGTATCGGTACCAATGTCTGGCGTAATATCAAGTTGTTATATGTACAGTGATTTACATTCTGCGACGTCGTTTAGGTGTCGGGTATCAGAGAAGCAAAACTTTTGTCAAATTGTCCCTCTTCACTCCTTGAAGGTGTGTGGAGGGGTAAACGTATAGTTCCATTCATTCTTAACCTTATCACTAGATGTCGAGTGGTCAAACTCACAACCCGATCCTTCCATACACAGCGAAACCTGAATAAGTGGCTAGGTGTGCCTCAGAGTTGATCTGGACGCTGTGGAGAGAAATTTATTTCCTTCCTCCTCCTGGGAAGCCAACCAAAATATCTCGGACATCCAGCCCGTAGCCGAATGACTATGCTGACTTACCTAGCGTAGTTTCCGTTCAGGCGCTTTCGCATAAATAACCAAGAGCACCTTTTATATTAATGACGTCTCCCGGTCTGTTTATCCGCATATATCATCTCGGCTCCCACGAGACAGATTTTCGTGAAAGTGCTTCAGACATAAAAAGGGAGAGTATTTTGCGTATGTATAGCACAATGTTTACGCGAATGCAGGTTATACGTTTGTTGCCTACTCTGTCCTTATTTCGAGTAAATTAGGTCATTTTAGACGAAGAGATAAAATTGAGTTTTATTCGGGTTGTTAACTGAGTACGTGGTAAAGAGTGTTACGTAAATTCAGAAACTAATGTGTTTCACTGAATGGTTGAGAATACTACATTAGCTTGGCGTTAATCGTTGTCTGTACCTTCTAATGAAAAGTTGTTTCCATCAGGAACTTACTCGAAGAGACCCCTGGGTTGCGAAAGCCATGGATGTTTCCTGAGTCTTGAGTAATAGGCCTATTGCTGTAAATTGCCAACTGTATGTGTTGTATTAATGCAGATATCTTCGGGCGGCTTAGAGATTGGGCTAATTGTATAAGACTTCTTCACCAAGATTGGCCGTCAACCGGTTTGGAAATTGCAGTGTTGTCTGAAGTACACTTAATTTGTCTCGGTTGAAAATGTAATGCTAAATAATAAATATTTGCTACTTTAAAAACACTTGGTTTTGTCCATCAGCTTATTTACGTGTTTTTTATGCTTCGAAAAATAAAAAGCGATTTTTTTATAAACAGTATTAAGAGACTGGCCTTTTTCATGGAGAAGAACTATATTTTGTGTGAGGTCTGTCTCATGTCTCAGACCTTCAGTTGCATTCTTTCACCGCAGTGGAAAAAGGTTCGAGCGCAGGACATTTAATATCAGATTTGTGGTTAAGTCTCTAGACCAGGTCTTATTCCGAGTACTTAATTTTTGTCCTCTTAGGATCATTTCGCAACGCTCTTTGCTCTGTTTCACTTAAAAGATTATTTTTATAGGAAGATGTAAAAATGTGCGAAGTGTGGGTAACTTCCAAAAAAAGCTGAGGTTTTTTCGCAAGTTGGAGACTATCGAAAAATAGAAGTATTTTGTTGTGTTCTGAAAATGTTGAAAATAACAGTAGAGAAAATTAGAAATTCATTACCCATTGAATTTTATAATTTACACGGGCTACCTTTCAGTAGGAACTTCTCTGATGAATAATGTTAACTTGGTTTAGGAGTTTTGTCAATGTTTTAACCTCTTGCGATATGGGGGGGGGGGTATTAATACCTATTCAGCTTGTGAAGGAATATATTGTAGTGTATAAAAGCTTCCTGTTTATTGCCGTCTTACTATCTCTCTCTGCTTCTAGTCCACAAATACATTGCATTTCAATGGTAATACTTATTTATTGTCAAAGAGAATAATTAATTTTTTCAGCAGTGCTTAACAGTGCTATATGTTTCGGTTTGTAGGAACATTCTCAAGCGTAAACATACGTGACTTAAAAAACAAGCGAAGCTGTTAAAGTATGCTGAAATATGCGAGATTTCGTAAATTTCATAATAATCGTAACATTGGAATGTTATGTATTTACTTTTTATATTCTTTATTATTAAAACCGTGCTGCATTGATGCTTATTAAAAATGTTTGTTAAAATATTTTGCGCCAACTATGTTCCATATGGCTTGTTGAATATGTGGTTCCCTGGTTTGTTACAATTTGCGTGCGCACGTATTGGATACTTCCTAGTCTTATGATTTGTCATTCGTTTCTCCATATCGGTCGTCTGTGTCTGTCATCGGCCATGTTATTGTGTTTGTCTGTGCTTACGTTTTCTAATTCGTCGTTCCTTTGAGCAGTGTTTCCCAGACCTTTTGCTCGCGAACCCCTTTTGGCTTCGAAAAATAACCACGGAACCTCACATCTTTCTCACTTCAATATATAGTGGCCGGATGATAGGTGTCCAAATTTAGATACTTATACCTCATAACAGATTGTAGGTAACTATGAACACGTGCCAGTAGTATATGGAACAATGCACTGCATGATCTGCCCTTCATTAAAATGAGTGTTGCCCGCTTCGTGGCTACAGGAAGTTTCTTAAATGTATATTCTAACGGTCGTACGGAACAAACAGGTCGCGAATTCAAGAAATTCCTCGATAATTTTTAAAAAACTTTATTCCTTTAATTTAAAAAATAAGTGAATTTCAAAATATCCACTTCAGGAATGTATTAATGGATCCCCTGGGCGGAGCACAATTTTGGAACCACTGTTTTAGAGTACTGGTCATGTGTGGACGCGTTTCCCTTGTCGTACTGTTTGATGTACATCAGGTAGCAAAGTACCGAATAACAAATGGCATAACCAGAACGTACAGGACATTAGGACACAATGGTTTTAAAAATCTTAGGTTATGTTACAAAGAAATATTGTGCAAGTTTTTTATGCCTCTATAATTTTGACATTGTTTTTATTACTTATTCTGTTTAAAATTCTGGGGGTTACCTTTGAAGCACGAGCTGCATACCCGCTATTCTGACGGAAGTTTATCGGATTCTCTCAAACTCTCGAAGTGAGCGCTTAGGATGATATCACACGATCCTACTAAAACCTTCTTCCATCACTCGTTTAATTTGTTATTTACAGATCATTCTGGTAATTGACGCTGCATAGTCTGATCGTCTAAGCTTCAATGAAGAATAAAATAAATACGAGCGTGTGGGTGTGTCTATATATATATATATATATATATATATATATATATGTCTGCTACTTCCAGTATCACCAGCAAGTGTAGGAACTGTATTTCCAGTAACTTGCCACTTGAAGATACTGTAATAGTAACGCACGGCACAGAACCTACGGAGCTGTTATCGGCATCTGTTGAACAAGACAGTGCGTGATAGAACGCGAGAAAATACCTACGTTAAAAGCCGCTACTCTATAGCACATTGTAAAACGAAGATCAAGTAACTTTTGTTTAAATAAAATTAACTTATGCGAATCTCGAAGGGTTATGTAGACATTACTCATATATACAGACATATGTACCACGGACATGAACATTGACATTAAACACCCTAAATTTTACGCAACTTGTTTTTTTATGCGTTTTATTTGTTTAATACAAAAATGAGCCATTGTTTCCCTAAACATAATTAACTGACGCGTCTTTGTATTGGAGTTCTTACTTGGAAGTACTTAGGCTTGCCTTATAACGTACTTGAGTTCCGAGAAGTAATCATATACCCTACTTTCACACTGCTTAAATATACAGCCGTACTTGACTCTTATTGGACAAGTAAATGTTGTGTAACTGAAGAATAAAAACCAAGTAGATGCCACTTACTGTTTTTTATTTTACTTCTTATAGGTTCAACATGTTTCGGGCACTACTATGCCCATCATCAGGAGCTCGCGACTATTATGTTGATTACCACATTGGTCGTTTCTTTCTTGGTTTGCTGTAGATTGGAGGTTAGGTGCGGTTAGGCTGGAGTAGTGTCCGGGCTGCAGGCTAAAGCTTTAGCCTGCA